>Ga0316607_1000265_pt1 | contig 20670 bp, 19 predicted proteins | sample MIS2016062E_MG_FD_207674 | JGI IMG/M metagenome (GOLD analysis project Ga0316607, IMG submission 207674) | Microbial mat bacterial communities from Middle Island sinkhole, Lake Huron, Michigan, United States - MIS.2016.062E | ecosystem: Environmental > Aquatic > Freshwater > Lake > Sediment...
GTTGTTTGAATAATTTTGATATAGTTCTACTTTATCAATTGGGTTTACTGGCATATTTTTGGTAAGGATTTTGTACCCCTTTTCAAACATATCATCGCCATCAATCATTACCTTTTCGACTTCTTGATTGCCTACTTTTATTGTACCGTTTGCATCGATATTTAATCCTGGAATTTTTTTTAGTAAATCCTCAACTACTTGTTCGTTGCCTTGTTTGAAAGAATCTGCATTGAAAATGATGGTATCATTTTTTTCTGTAATTGGTTTTTTGGATTCAATTAATATTGCTTTGAGTTCTGTAACTTTTGGAGTTAAGATATAATCTATTGTTTTTGTTTCATTTTTGCCTTCAATAAGAATATCAATACCTTTTTGTTCAAATCCCATAGATGAAGCAGTTAAAACAAACATACCTGTTTTTTCTGTTTTAAAAAGATATTTTCCGTATTCATCAGTGTAGGTATATTTTATAATCTTATCAGTGTTATCTTTAAGAATAAGATTAGCAGAAACAATAGATTGATTGTTTTTATCTTTTACATTACCTTTAATTACATTTTGAGAGTAAGTAGCGTAAAAGTTAAACCATAATAAAAATAAGCAACAATTGAATTTTAGCATTTGATATTATATAGTTTGAAAAAAAATTAGTCTGCTATTTCAAGACTATTCTTTACATTAAATTTAACGTCAATTTTTGTATTTCTGTCTCCCATTGACTTTAAACGTTCTTCAATATCTTTTTGCTTTTTTTGTATTATTATAAAATATTCAGAATTTGTAATTGTTTTATTTGAATTAATTTTCTTTTCAATATTATCGTTTGTCTTAAAAATTTCACTTGCTTCAAAAAAGACTTCTTTATTTTCATCTTTTGCAATTATTATCAAACCGGGTAAGCCGTTTAGTTTCCAAGGACCAAATTTTGTTGGATAATCAGATGTAAACCAAACTTCATAATTACGACCTTTGAATGTTGTAGTTGCTTTTCTACATTGATGGTTATTTATATTTTTTATTTCATCTAAAATATTCCAGTTTGGCAGATTAAGAGTGTCCTGCACAACAAGTTCTTCTTTCAAATATTTCACTTCTTGATATTTTTTTGTTTTAAAATCAAAATATATTTTTTGAATTTTAGTATCAGGTATATATATTGATACATTACCAAATGAGTCTTCACTTTCTATAGTAACAGTGTCTGTTAATACTATTTGATATTCAAAGATGGATTGATAATCAGAAAACTTTAGTTTAGCATCATAATTTTTTACGCCATCAAAAAAAGTAGTCATTTTATATTTTACTTGGTAATTATTTTGCGATGAGACCAAGATTGGAAATAATAGAAAAATAAAGGAACATAATTTATACATAATCTAATCATTTAAAGTAGAGTGTTCTAATTGATATTAGAACACTCTGTTAATAAATTTATTCGAATGCTGATTGTACCTCTTTAACCGCAGCTTTAAGAGCTGATTTTGCCTTTGATGCAGCAGTTGCGCAATTTGAAGCAGTATAAGAAACAGTAACAGAAACTTTACCAAAACCAACATTTACCTCAGCAGTAAAAGAAACTGTACATTCGTCAACTTTATTATTAAAGTCAAAATTTTGTGATACTAAGTTATCACACATTGAATTTAATTCTGCTTCTGTTAAGCTTGAAACATTACCTAAATTGTATTTTATATTAAATTTTTCATTACAATTTTCAATAGTGATATTTTTTAATTTCTCAACAGATTGAGTATTTGAAAACGCAAATGAACCGATTAACATAAATGCTAAAGACAAAAATAAATTTTTCATACTTTTATAGTATTGTGCTTGAATCTTTGCAAGAGCTTCTGGCTCATTACGGCAGTCAAAGATTTTCTGCTGTTGTTTTCCCTTATGGGTTTCTGCCCGCTACAAGTAATTTATTTTCGTCTGTTTGGTGTTACTTCGTTTCTGTAATAAGCCATTCCGTAGGCTGAACGTTGAAATTTTACACGAACGTTTGTCATAAACTCTTGTAACCATCCTACAAACTTTTCCGTTATGTGCACTTAACTTAAAAACAAATGTAAGAATAATTTTGTTTTCAAAGAAAATGCAAATGTTTTAAAGAAAAGGTAAACTAAAGTGTCTTTTTTTGGTTACTAAAGTTTATTTCATACTTTAGCTAAAAATTAAAAATCATGACTTTAGGAACAAAACTACGTAATTACAGGAATAAAAAAGGCATTTCACTAGAAAAATTGGCACATGAACTCAATATTTCTAAAGCCGCTATTGGCAAGTGGGAATCAGACAAATCTATACCAAATTCAGAAAACCTTTTAAAAATTGCTGATTGTTTTGAAACAGATGTTTATGAATTACTCAAAAATGTGGAAAATGTGAATTTTGGTAATGCAAAATTTAAAGGAAATCAATATGTGGTCAATCCAAATAACTCTACTATAAATTATTCTACTCCTCCCGAATTGATAGAAAGTATAGTGGACAACCAAAAGAAAATTACAGTTTTGATGGAGTTACAAAATGAATTGCTCGTTAGTTTGTTGGCTAAAAAGTCATAAAAAAACGTATTTTAGCTTATCAATTTTTTCCACCTTAAGTCTCGAATTTGATCAAAAATTAGAGCAAGATTACCTATTTAAAAGCAAGAAATCTAAAGATTAAATCAAGAAATAAATTTTTAAAGTAAATAAATACTAATTTTGTATAGTGAAACAATCGATAAACATAGCAACAATTTTTCCCAAACACTTATTTTGGGATATGGATCATAGTAAACTTAATCTTTCTAGAGATAAGGACATTATCATTCCAAGGGCTTTGTTTGCAACAACACCTGAAACATTTGCAACGGATATTCTTAAATTAGAGCAATATTATTCCCAAACCATCATACTTAAATACCTCAAAAGTACAAAAGAGCGTATTAGTAATGAAGTTTGTGCAATGGTTGCCAAAAGATACAATGTACCCACTTTTGCACGTTTCAAACAAATATGAATGCAGTAAGTTCCATTTTAAAACAAACAATACTAGAATTACAAAATTTGCCCAGCATAGCACAATTTGCTTTAGGTGGTGGAACTAATTTGGCTTTGAGATACAATCATCGTATATCTATTGATATCGATTTTATTGCTCCAGAAATCATAGGAAGAATTGGTTTTGAACAAATTATAAAAGAAGTTGAAAGCCTATATGGCAAGAAGCAAGTAAATGCAATGTTGCTAAATACTCAATTAGACGAACAATTTTTGTTTTTAAAAATGTTCATTTCAAAAGATAACGAAGTCATAAAAGTGGAATTTTTACAGAATATGAAATGCTTATTCAACCCTGATTTCAATAATGATATTCGATTAATTCACAAAATAGACATTGGTTTATTCAAATTAATGAGTGCTTCAAATCGTTTTGCTAAAAAGGACATTTATGATTTAGATTACATCACTGATGAGATGTCTTTGGTTGATTTATTCCATCATTTTAAGATCAAATGTGAACAATTTAATTTGCCTGAACACCAGACAATTTTTGATTTAGACATGGAAATAAATCCAATCGACAAACCAGAGTTGCTATTAGCATTCGATAATGTAGAATCATCAAAACAAAACAGTCCATCACATTCAAACGATAGAATAGAAGTATTGGGAAGCAGCAAAACTTGGATTGAAGCAAAAATAAGTTGGCGTTCAAAAGTGAGAAGACTGTACGACTATTTGGGGAAAGATTTTCCTAAACCAAAAGGAATAAAAATTAAATAAGTCCATTGAAAACCCCCTGATTTTTTTGTAATTTCTTATGTGTTCCTTACTTGACAATCAAGCTTTTTATCCTTCAATTCATTAGTTATGAGATGCTTGATAATAAGCTACTAAAATCAAAAAATATTTAATTTTCAAAAATTAAATCGTATTTTTGTTAAAAATAATTTGAAATGCAAGCAAAGTATATCAATCCGTTTACAGATTTCGGCTTTAAAAAAATATTTGGAGAAGAAGCAAGCAAACCTTTATTGCTAGATTTTTTGAATGCTCTTTTGCCTGAAAATGATCAAATTGTAAGCCTTTCTTTCAAAAATAAGGAGCAATTAGGACAAACTGAATTTGATAGAAAAGCCATTTATGACATTTATTGCGAAAACGAAAAAGGCGAAAAATTTATTGTAGAATTACAAAAATCCAAGCAAAATTATTTCAAAGAACGAACCATTTATTATTCTACTTTTCCAATTCAGGAACAAGCAGAAAGAGGCGAATGGAACTACAATTTGAAAGCCGTTTATTGTATCGGAATTCTCGATTTTACCTTTGATGACTACGAAAGTGAACCTGAAAAAAGTGAAGTGATTCACACCATAAAACTCAAGAATCAAAACAATAAAACTTTTTATGAAAAGCTGACCTATATCTATCTTGAAATGCCAAATTTCAAGAAAAAAGAAGCTGATTTGAAAACTCGAATTGAGCAGTGGTTGTATTTCATCAAACATTTAGAGGATTTTCAATCTATACCAACAATTTTTTCTGATGAAGTTTTTAGACAAGCTTTTGACAAAGCAGAATTAGCTAAGTTGGCACCAACAGAGCTAGATAGTTATCAATACAGTTTAAAAGTATTTAGAGATAATAAAGCCGTGTATGATTATGCTGTTGACACAGCTTTCGACGAAGGCGAATTAAAAGGTAAATTAGAAACTGTAAAATCATTCAAAAAATTAGGAGTTTCGATTGAGATAATTATTGAAGCAACGGGACTTTCAAAAGAAGAAATCGAGAAACTTTAAAAATAAATGCTTCTGTCAAAAGCACAAATGAGCGTATCAGTAATGAAGTTTGTGCAATGGTTGCAAAAAGATACAATGTACCCACTTTTGCACGATTCAAACCAATAGGTATGCAGTAAGTTCGATTTTAAAACAAACAATCGTAGAATTTAAAGATTACCCAGCGTAGCACAATTTGCGTTAGGTGGTGGAACTAATTTGGCTTTGAAATACTATCAAATTATTCTATTTCTCCCGTAAATTGAACACTTTTTTCACAAAAGACACAATAGTGGTTGCCAGTATGGAGCCTATAAATGCCAAGAATATATCTTTTTGTGCATCCCAAATATCACCTTGTGTTCCTAAATAAGCATCTCCTTGTGCTTTGAAAAATACATCAGCAACTGCCCATTCGACTAATTCGTAAAAACCACTGATGGAAAGTGTGATTTCTATGGGCAAAGTCCAAGCTACCCAAGTTGGGAATTTGAGCCATTTCAAAAACATTTCACGCATGGGGTAAGCCAATAAAAATCCAAAACTAAAATGAACAATTCTGTCGTAATGATTTCGGGATAAATCGAGTGCCTCTTTTAGCCAGTAACCAAACGGATTTTCGGCATAAGTGTATTTTGAACCGTAAACGTGCAGACACAAATAAACACAAATTAACAAATAGCTAAGGTCGCTAAATTGGAATTTTTTGTAGTTGAATGTTATAAAGCCAAGGAATAAAAAAACTAAGGTGTTTTCTAATATCCAATTGGCGGTATCAGTATTTCCGATATAGGAATTTGCCCAATTGACAAGAAAAAAAACAATAAAAATTTGAAGCCAGATGTTCTTTTTTAGAGGAGTTCGGTATTTGGAAATTGCAATTGTAAATGCCATAAGGAATAAATTTAATTAGTTATTTGTGGTGTCGATTTCTAAAGCAAACTGAGAGTCGTATAATTTTTTGTAATATCCATTTTCAAAGGTCAATAATTCCTGATGCGTTCCTTGCTCGACAATCAAGCCTTTGTCCATCACTACAATTTTGTCGGCTTTGAGAATGGTGGCCAAACGATGTGCAATTACGATAGAAGTTCTGCCTTTGGTAATGTTTTCGGTCGCTTTCTGAATCAATTCCTCCGAATAAGTATCAATAGAAGAAGTGGCTTCATCCAAAATCAGAATACTCGGATTGCTCACATAAGCACGCAGAAAAGCAATCAATTGGCGTTGCCCCGAAGACAGCATAACGCCACGCTCTTTCACATCAAAATCATAATTATCGGGCAAACTCATAATGAATTTATGGACGCCAATTTTTTTGGCGGCAGCCAGAACTTGTTCCCGAGAAATATCGGGATTGTTGAGGGTAATATTATTGAAAATGGTATCGGCAAAAAGAAAAACGTCCTGCAACACCACCGCTATTTGCTTTCGCAAAGAACTTAAAGTGTAATTTTCAATGTTTTGACCGTCAATACATATCGTTCCGCTATTAATTTCATAAAAACGGTTCAGCAAATTGATAATCGTTGATTTTCCTGCTCCTGTGGCTCCAACAATGGCAATGGTTTTTCCTGCTTTTACATCTAAATCGATTCCTTTAATCACATATTCTTCGGCGATATAGCCAAAGTGAACATCTTTAAATTGAATACTTCCTTTGAATATAGGCGCTTCGATAGTTCCCGTATCTTGAATTTGGTCTTGGGTGTCGAGAATATCAAAAACACGATTGGCGGCAATCATTCCGAGTTGCATTTCGTTGAATTTATCTGCAATTTGACGCAACGGATTGAATAACATCCCGATAAACATGGTGTAGGAAAACAAATCTCCAAAGGTGGTGAAATTGTCCCCATTCAATATTTTAATTCCTCCGTAAAGTACAACAAAACCAAGGGTTAACGAAGAAATAATATCGGCAATAGGAAAGAAGATGGAGTTGTATAAAATGGTTTTTATCCAAGCTTTATTGTGTTTTTGATTGATGGTTTTGAATTTTTCGAATTCAATATCTTCCCGATGAAATAATTGTACAATTTTCATTCCTGTCACTCGTTCCTGAACGAAGGAGTTCAAATTGGCAATTTGTGTACGAACTTCCTCGAAAGCGATTTGCATTTTCTTTTGAAAAATTCGAGTGAAGAACACTAAAATTGGCATCGCAACGATGACAATCCAAGTAAGTTTCCAATTCATATAAAACATAAACCCCAGCACCACAATCATTTTCATCATATCACTTATGATCATAAATAATCCTTGACTAAAAATCCGTGCAATGGCTTCAATATCCGAAACCGAACGAGTCACGAGTTGTCCTACAGGCACATTGTCAAAATATTTCATTTTGAAGCTTAGAATATGTTTGAACATTTTATTTCGAATGTCTTTTACGATGTCTTGTCCAAGCCAGTTAGCCCAAAAGACAAAGAAAAATTGAGAAAAAACTTCCAGTAACAAAACAAATCCCATTAGACTGACATACAGTAAAAGTCCAAATTGGTCGTGGGTTTTAATGTATCCATCGACTGTTTGTTTTAATAAATACGGTCGTAAAGCTGCAAAAACAGATAATGAAACGGCAAAAATAATCACACCATTAAAGCGTAACTTATAAGGCTTTGTATATTGTAATATTCTTTTGAATAAACGGGTATCGAATGCTTTTGCTTTCATAATTTTAGAGGGCAGATTTCAGGTTGCAGATTACAGATTACAGAATCAGAATTCTAAATTTGTAATCAAATACCTTTTGCTGCATTATAAACTAATTTTTTTAATGTAATTTTTTTTATAAAATTTTCAATCTCATTATCTATTCCAACCTGCCATCTGCCATCTGCTACCTGCCATCTGCCATCTGCCACCTGCGATCTGCCATCTGCCATCTGCCATCTGCCATCTGCCATCTGCTACCTGTCGTCTGAAAAATAATCATACTCAATCTTTGTCAAATACAATCCGTGTGCGGGAACTGAAAATCCTGCTTCATTTCGGTTTTTACTGGCTATAATGTTGTTGAAATCTTCTAATGTAATTTTGTGCAAACCTACGTAAACTAAAGTTCCTACAATAGCTCGAACCATATTTCTTAGAAAACGATTGGCAGAAATGGTAAATGTTATACTGTTATTTTTTTGAGTCCAATAGGCTTCAAAAATAGTACAATCGAAAGTATTTACATCGGTATTTACTTTAGAAAAACATTGAAAATCAGTATAATTCAATAATAATTTTGAAGCTTCATTCATTAAATCCAAATCCAAATTTTGATGGTAGTACCAACTTTGGTCCTGCAAAAATACATCTTTAAAAGTGTGAATATGATATTGGTATGTTCTTTTGGTAGCGTCAAAACGGGCGTGAGCCTCCTCGTGAACGGGAAAGATATCGTAAATGAAAATGTCTTTAGGTAAATAGGAATTGAGTTTGTGTACTAAATTTTGACTATCAATTTCAGTTTCAAAATCAAAATGGGCATACATTTCTTTGGCGTGAACTCCAGTATCGGTGCGTCCTGCACCCATAAGATTTATTTCAGAATTCAATACAATTGATAAAGCCTTGTTCAGGGTTTCTTGCACAGACGACGCATTGGGTTGGCATTGCCATCCGTGATAATTGGTTCCGTTGTAAGCCAGTTTTATAAAAAATCTCAAGTTTAGATTGCTTTAGAAATAGTATTATTCACATAATTAATAGAACAAATATAGAGGTTTATAACTTTTTACCATTTAATATTTTTGTCTATAAAAGCTATTAAACTATCTGCCATATCTTGATGTTCATTAATTTTTGGATGTCCAGGAGTGTTTTTATACTTAAATAAATGAGTGTATATTTTTTTGTCTTGAAGATTCGCAACCGCTTTTTTGATATAATCTGGCCATTTTGAACCTTCTTTGGTAGCATCCATACTACCTAAGGCACAAATAATGGATGTGTTTGGGTATTTTTCTCTAATCGATTTCACAAAATTTTGATATGATTTAATAATGAAGTCTTCGTTGGGTTTTTGGTTTCCAAATTTATTGATGAACTCAGTATTTTTAGACTGATTAACAATCCAAGAATCATTTTGAAATAGGTTAATAACGACAATATCAGGAGTATAATTTTCAAAATCCCATTTCGTATTTTTATCGTGAGGATTGGTTAAATCATAAATATCAGGCATTGTAGTTGGAAACCAACTTACCATGATTCCGATTCCACTTTGTGCAATACAAGAAAATTGAGCATCAAAATGTCGGGCGGTAATAGCATCATAAGTCAAATAATTATTCTCGAAATGACCTGTTTTAGAGTCTTTTCCAGAGGAATCTTCATTGCCATAACCGCAAGTAATGGAGTCGCCATAGAATTCAATTTTTCTTTTTTTAGGTTTTGATTTAGATAAAATTCTACTATTTTCAAGGGTTTCAAACCCATAAAAAAAAGTTTGTCCTTTTCCCCATTCGGTGCGTTTGAAAAGTTGGATTTTGTGTTTTCCCTTGCTTAAACCCGAAGCAAGAAGGTAGTTTTTTTTGATGGTATCCAACTGAATTTTCGAAATTACTTTACCGTCTAAAATCACATTATAATAATTAGAGGTATCTGCATCTTTTAGAATTGCCGAAATTTCAGTCCCTCTAAAATTCAAACTAATAGAGGAGCCAGACCAATTTATGCAAGCTGTGCTATCATTAAAGGCAATTCTTCCTTCATAATGAATCTTATGATTGTTAAAAGGAATATTCTTTTTTTGAGCAGAAACAGTTTCAGTAAAAACAATTAAAAAGCAAATAAATAGTAAAATTTTAATTTTCATGATATAGATTTTAAAATTGTTTTATATAAAATACGCAAGTACCACACCAAAAATAATCATCGAAATTTTGGCTATATTAAACTTGTGACCTTCACTACTTTCGAAAATAATCGTAGAAGAAATGTGGAATAATATTCCAATAACAACAGCGGTTATTTCGGTGTAGTAATCATTTAGTATTGGCAAATAGTCTGAAATAATGGTTCCCAACGGAGTCATAATAGCAAAAGTAAGCATGAATACAAAAATGGCTTTTTTGTCTAATTTGGCTTTGACAAAAAATATAGTTAAAATGATGGCTATGGGCAAATGATGAATTGCAATCCCAACAGCTAAATTGTGATGATGGCTCACGGGAAATCCTTCCATAAAAGCGTGAATACAAAGACTGATAAAAAGCAACCAAGGAATATGAGACATCGTTTCATGACCGTGAACGTGACCGTGTTCGGCACCTTTCGAGAAAAATTCTAAAATGATTTGGAATAAAATACCTGCCATAATAAAAAGTCCAACATTGTGGTTTTGACTTTCATATACATCTGGAAGCAAATGTATTACAGTTAATGACAGCAGGAACGAACCGCTGAAAGCTAACAATAATTTAAGGTTGGTTTTGCTTTTTGGTTTTAAAAATAAGGCAATACCATAACCAAGAAGTACAGAAAATAAGGGTAGAAGGTAATTCATTTATATGTTTAAAGTGGTTTAAAGGTTTAAAGGTTTAAAGGTTTAAAGGTTTAAAGGTTTAAAGGTTTAAAGTGGTTTAAAGGTTTAAAGGTTTAAAGGTTTAAAAGTTTAAAGTGGTTTAAAAGCTTAACATTGTTTGAACAATCTTAAACAACTTTAAACAACTTTAAACAATCTTAAACAATCTTAAACAACTTTAAACAATCTTAAACAACTTTAAACAACTTTAAACAATCTTAAACAATCTTAAACAAATTCAAACAATCTTAAACTTTATTTAAAAATCATAATCAATCGTTCGCTATCGGTTTTATGGAATTTTTTCAGTTTATAATCTCCAAAAATATCCAACAGAAAAATTCCAGCTTCTTCCATCATTGCTTCAAAATCTTTGAGGGTTAAGGCTTTTACTTTTTCGATAAAATGATATTTTTCTCCTTGATCTTCAAAGTCGATTTCTTTGAAAATATGTCCGTCGCTCACATACCTTTTGATGTGAAAGTCAATATTTTCGACTGTTTTTACTTCTTCGGTAACTAAATTATTGATAACTTGATTCACGTTCATAAAGTCGATTACGGCAAAACCCTGTTCGGTCAAACTGTCCTTCATCGCTTTCAAAGTGGTCAGGTTGTCTTCGTCATTTTCGAAATAACCAAAACTGGTAAACAAATTGAATATAGCATCAAATTTATCTTCGAAAGTTTCCCTCATATCGTGAACCTCAAAATGTAGCGTTTTATTTTGGTTTTTTTTGGCCTCGGTAATACTGTTTTCAGACAAATCTGCACCCACAACTTCATAACCCAATTGATTCAAATAGATAGAATGACGACCTTTGCCACAAGCCAAATCCAGTACTTTCGCTTTCTCGGGCAGATTGAGGTAATGTGTCAAATTGTCCATAAAAATCTGAGCTTCCCTGTAATTTCGTTCTTTATAAAGAATGTGATAATAGTGTGTATCAAACCAAGAGGCGAACCAGTTTTTTGTTAATGGTTTGCTGTTTGTTGTTTGCTTCGCCAGTTCGCTCTCGCTCGTGTGTTGTTTTTGTGAATTCGACATTTATTCTTTTTCTATTAATTCAAGTCAGCAAATTTAATGTATTTTTGCCAATTAAAATAATATCAATTCCCCCTTTGGGGGCTAGGGGGCTTATGGAAAATAATTTTAGAATGATTGCCAAAACCTTTTTTGGTTTTGAAGAAATATTGGCAAACGAATTGAAAATACTGGGTGCACAAGAGGTGGAGCAAGGTGTGAGAATGGTAAGTTTCAAAGGTGACAAAGGTTTTATGTATAAAGCCAATTTGTCTTTGAGAACGGCTTTGAAAATTCTGAAACCTATTTATTTCTTCAAAGCAAGAGATGAAAATGCCCTTTACAAAGGGATTTCTGGATTGAACTGGTCGAAATTTCTCAGTGCCAATCAGACTTTTGTGATTGATGCCACGGTGCATTCGGAGTATTTTAATCATTCGGAATTTGTTTCCCAAAAATGTAAAGATGCTATTGTGGATCAGTTTCGAGAAAGAACAGGGCAACGTCCGAGTATCGAGAAAATTCATCCTGATTTGAGAATAAATGTCCACATCGACAAAGACCAGGTTTCGGTTGCGTTAGATACTTCCGGAAATTCTTTGCATCAACGGGGTTATAGAACGGCCACGAATATTGCACCTATAAACGAAGTATTGGCAGCAGGAATTTTGCAGCTTTCGGGTTGGGATGGTCAAGGCGACTTTTTGGATCCGATGTGTGGTTCGGGCACTTTCTTGGCCGAAGCTGCGATGATTGCGTGTAATATTCCGGCAAATATTAATCGCAAGGAATTTGCATTCGAAAAATGGAACGATTGGGACAATGATTTATTTGACCAAATTTTGGATTCTTTGATGAAAAAAGTTCGTGAGTTTCATTACACCATAAAAGGATATGATAAAGCGCCAAGTGCAGTTTTGAAAGCCAAAGACAATATCAAAAATGCCAATTTAGACGAATACATTACCATCGAGGAAAGAAACTTTTTTGATACAGAAAAAACCTCGCAGGGGAAATTACATATTGTTTTCAATCCGCCTTACGATGAGCGATTGGATATTCACATGGAAGAATTCTATAAGAATATTGGCGACACTTTGAAGAAAAATTATCCAGGAACCAATGCTTGGTTCATTACTGGAAATCTCGAAGCTTTGAAATATGTGGGACTTAAACCATCGCGGAAAATCAAACTTTTCAATGCCAGTATCGAAGCCAGATTGGTAAAATATGAAATGTATGAAGGAAGCAAGAGAACTAAATTTGCTTCGACAATTAGCCATGAAGGCTCAAGTCAGATTTCTGATTCAGCTTGTTGATAGCAGATTAACTCTTAATTATAACATCAAAATGAGTAGTATTATAGACGATTTAAAACAGCAATACAAATTCGGTGGAATAACTCAAAAGTTAATCTACTGGAATATTGGTTGCTTTCTAGTTTCATATATTGTTTTTGGATTGTTGAAATATGTAAATGTTAATATTGAATTTCTTCAGTATGTAAGTTTGACTTCGAATCCGATGGATTTGTTATGGAAACCTTGGTCAATAGTTAGCTATGCTTTTTTTCATTCTGGTTTTTTTCATATTTTTTTCAATTTAATCATTCTGAATTTTTCCTGTCAATTGTTTTTAACTTTTTTCAATCAAAAACAGTTATTGGGATTGTACCTGTTATCGGCTATTTTTTCGGGTGTAGTTTTTGTCCTTTCCTTTTATTTAATGAACATTATTTCGTCAATTGTAGGTGCTTCAGGAGCTATTATGGCGATTTTGGTAGCCACAACAACCTATCAGCCGTTGATGAATTTGCGTTTGTTGATTATTGGAAATGTAAAGCTTTGGCAGGTTACCGTTGTCATTCTTTTGATTGATTTAATGCAAATTCAATCTAATAATTCTGGCGGACATATTGCCCATTTGGCTGGGGCTTTTTTTGGTTTTATTTTTATTAAATTGCTCCAAAACGGAACCGATTTGAGTAAAATTGTTTCAAACCTATTGGATTTTTTTGTTAATTTGTTTAGAAATTCACCTTCAACTCCTTTCAAAAAAGTACATAGAAATTATAATAAACCATTACCAAAAACGGCTTCAAGGATTGTAACCAAAGACAAAAGCCAACAGCAAATAGATGAAATTCTTGATAAAATTAGTCGTTCGGGTTATGATTGTTTGACCAAAGAAGAAAAAGAATTTTTGTTTAAAGCGGGGAAGTAATCAGATTGCTGTATTCAGGTTGCAGTTTGCAGTTGCAGTAATGAAATACTAAGGTTATAGTTGAACCATAAACAACAAACATAAAATGAAAAACCTTTCGTGGTTCAATAAACTAATGTTTTTTTTGAATATAGTGCTTACTGTATCCACTTTTGTTGCTTATCTTTTACCTTTTTTGGCTCCAAAACTTTTTCCATTGCTGTCGGTATTTACCTTGTTTATGCCTTTGTTTTTTATTTTGAACGGTTTATTTTTCTTGTATTGGGGATTTCAATTCAAAAAGAGAATGATTTTATCTGGTTTGGTACTACTGATGGGAATTACTTTTTTTAATAAATTCTACAAATTTTCCGCCAAAGAATATCCCGAAAACGAGAAAGATTTTACAGTAATGAGTTATAATGTTCGGTTGTTTAATGTCTTCAAATGGCTCGATAGAGATGATGTTCCCCTTGATATTTTAAACTTTATCAATGAAAAAAACCCAGATATATTGTGCATTCAGGAGTTTTCGAATTCTGCCAATATAGATTTGAAGGTTTATAGCCATAAATATATTTTGATGGAAGGCAATCAAATTAAAACTGCCCAAGCTATTTTTTCTAAATTTCCAATTATCAATCAGGGAAATATTGTGTTTCCAAACTCAAACAATAATGTTGTTTTTGCCGATATTAAAAAAGGGAAAGACATTATTAGGGTGTATAATATGCACCTTCAATCCATCAAAATTTCGCCTGATGTTACAGAACTCGACGAGAAAAATATTGATGCCATTGATCAAGGGAAATCACAAAAATTGTTTAATAGAATCAGCAAAGCATTCAAACAACAACAACAGCAAGCCGAGATTATCAAGGAACATAAAAAGGATTGTTCATATCCCATAATTATTTGTGGCGATATGAACAACAGTGCATTTTCGTATGTTTACAGAAATATAAAAGGAGCATTAAAAGACAGTTTTGAAGAGGCTGGTGTTGGTTTTGGAGCAACTTATAAGTTTCGATATTATCCCGCTCGTATTGATTATATTTTTGCCGATGATGCAATGAAAGTCAAAAAATTTGATAGTTTTTCTGATTTTGAAAACTCCGATCATTATCCTATTATGGCAACACTTTTGATTGAATAACCTTGAAGATGGGGTGTCAAATCTGAGGAATTTAGACACTTTAAAGTTGACACTCCACCTGCTAGAGTTGTGTTTTACAACTTATTCTTTTGGATATACCCCATCGCCACCGTCTCGTTTTCTTCAATGGCTATCTCCACGGCTCGTTTGGCCACTTCTAGCAAATGTTCGCTTTGTTTTTTGAGGGAAAAACTATCTTCGATGAGAAGGGCGATTTCTTGTTGTTTTTTGTAGTCGATGATGGGTACAACAACATTTTGAATTTCGCCAATTCGCCAGTGTAAAATTATAGAACCTCCAGCATCACGTTCAGCTTGCATTTGAACTAATTCTGAATTTAAAGCCAAAGTCAAATATTCTGGAATAACTTCTTTATCGTTTTTAACTTTCAAGTTCAATATAGCACTTGATGTAACGCCTTCAAAATCTTCTCTCAAATGATAAGCCGTTCCTACGCTTCCATCTTTCGAGAAAAGGATTGAACCTTTTTTTGGTTTTAATTCCTCTATTTTATCTTGATTGTCTTTGATAAAATCAAAAGTTAGTTTCTTGTTGGGTTCAGATAATCCAAATTTTGTATAATCGGCAACACGCATAAATGGCAAACCTGTTTCATCATCAGAGTAATAGTTTGAGCCAGGTTCTAATGATTTAGTAATACTGACAATGTTTTGCAAAGTATCATATTTTTGAGATTTTATCTTCTCAACAACCACTTCATACTTTTTTTGATAATACTCGGCATCCAGCCTGCCCGTAGTGCCAAAACTGTCTTTGAACGATTTTATGTTAATGTTTTGTTTGTAGGCTTCTTGAAACTGTCGTAGGGTTTTGGCGTTTTCGTTGTGTTCCTGCATTATCCTCAAGAGGTCTTGGCTGAATTTCAGACTCTGGTCTCTTTCTTTTTCCAACCCCTCCAGTTCTTGAAACATGTTTTCTATCAATAGCAGGTTGTTTGGCGAATAGTTTTGAGGCAACTGCAACCGCTTGATTTCGTCTAACAGAAAACGGGTTTTATCAAAGGCATCGGGTCTTAGGTCTTTTGTCCCGTCCAGCAGCTTGTCTGCAGTGGCGGGTGACATGTAGTCGGTAACCATTTCCTGTACCCAACTTATCGTTTCATTATTCTTAACCGCTAATCCCAATTCCCACATTAATAAACCCTCGGCATCGGTGTAGGCTAATTTTGAGAGGTCTATTTTTTTATGTGCTTCTTTTATTGTCTTCTCAATTAATAACTGAAAATCATTATTCAAAATAGGAATCATTAATTTCCTTATTTGAAAAATACTTACCCAAGGTTGAACATTACCAGTTGATAATCTTTCTATTTGTTTTATTCCATACTTTGAATTAAAATAAGCTGTGAAATAAAAGGGGTTTAATTTTTTCTTATCTAAAATATCAAGTTTGATTACATTTTCATTACAATTAAAATCTACTTCTGAATCCATAATAATTGAAGCCCCACCTATTTTGCCTTTTCTTGCCATCATTATATCATAGAGTTTTGTGGTTGATTTTGGTAAATTAAGATGCGCTTCTTTAGAAATAAACTCTAAATCATTTTCATTTATAAATGTATTGCCAACATTTCCAGAACGTATAAAAGGAATTATTTTAGGATTATCATCATGTTTAATACTTGCCACATCAGCAAAAGCTCCATTTGTTGATAAATCCGACATATAAACCAATTTGTCTAAAATTGGCGAACCTTTAATATATTTATAAAGTTGTAGAAATTCTTTTCTATAATATTCTGAATCAATTCTAAATTCAGAATTATCTATAAAAATTTCTTTATAATTAAAGATTGTTATTTCCAGCCCTTCCAACAATTCCCTATATCGGGTTTCGTTGAAAGGGCTTAGGGCTTTCCCACAATCCCCTCCCCAACCCTCCCCCAAGGGGAGGGAGCTACGAAACTTAAATTTTCTTTTTTGGCAAACTCCTCAAAGGCTTCGGCTATGCCGTCCCGGGTCATGCCGTCGTGGTTAAAGAGGTCGTGTTTTACGATCAAGTGTCCGTGGGAATCTAGTAAATATTCGTCTAGGTTTTGGGGTAGTTCGTCATAATGGTCTAGGGGTTCGGCTACCATTCCTTCTCCCTCCCTTTCGGGGAGGACTGGGGTGGGACTTGGGAAGTCTTTCTTCTTTACAAATATCTTTTCGCCACTGTTGTCCTTGCTGGATTCCTGCATAGTGGCAAAGAATATGGGATAATCATCTACTTTCGGGCATAGTTTTTCGTCCCATTTTTGGATAAACAATACCGAGGTTTTGGTGCCAGTGTGGGGTTTAAATACATTGCCATGTAAGCCCACTACTGCCAAAATTCGGGAATGTTCGGCAATAAAATCCCTAATTTGTTTGTCGCTGCTGTTGTTGAATCGGCCTTGGGGCAGGACTACTGCCATTCTTCCGCCTGGTTTTAGGAAATCGAGGTTGCGTTCTATAAAGAGAATGTCCCGCCCTACAGCGTTTTGGTATTTGCCAGTGGTTTTTTTGCCCAATTCGTATCTCGATATGATGCGGGTTTCTTTGATATCTCCTGCAAAGGGTGGGTTTGCCATCAGGACATCAAACTGAAAATCACGGCAGTTGTAGCGTTGGGTATCTTTTACATAAATTTTGCCGTTGCGTTCTTCTTCGATGCTTTCGGTTTTGGCTTTTGGGTTTTTCAGGAGTTTGCGGAGGTTTTTCCAGCCGTTGCCATACACATCGAACCAATTGTTGTCGTTATAGTTATCGTCCCAACGTTCAAAATCTAAAGTATTTAAGTGTAATACATTGGTTTGACCATCGCCTGCAATCAGGTTTAGGGTTCTGGAAACCCGCACGGCTTTTTCGTCGAAATCTATTGCAAAAACGTTGTTTTGTACATAATCGGTTTGTTCGGGTAGTTTTTCTTCGGCAGTGAAGAGATGGCTTTTGTTGAGTCCTTTGGCTTTGAGTTGTTTTTCCCAAACGTGAAAAATGGCGTGAACAGGAAATCCGCAACTCCCAGCCGCCGTGTCTATTACGGTTTCTTCTGCTTTTGGGTCGAGCATTTTTACACACATATCTATCACATATCGGGGGGTGAAATACTGCCCTTTTTCGCCTTTGCTGCTTTTGTTGATCAAATATTCAAAAGCCTCATCGACCACATCGAGATTGGAGTTGAATAGTTTGATACTCTCTAAAGATGAAATACAAATGGCCAAATGCGAGGGGGTAAGGGTAACCTTGGCACTGTCGGCAAAAACACCTTCCCATTTGGTCTTTGCTTTTTCAAACAGCGATTGAATCTTGTTTTTGAGTTCGGTTTCGGTTTCGCCGTAGTTTCTAAATTCTAATGCTCGGGTTTTATTTCTTGTGCTTTCCAGCTCGTCAAAAAGTTTGGTAAATATCAATTGAAATAATTCCTCAAACACATCGACACCTGCGTTTGCCAAAACTTCGTCTTCCATTTCGAGAATCAAATCTTTGAGTGATTTTCGTTCGTTTACCAGTTTGTCTTTGGCAATCAAATCGTCAATTGTCCAACGCTCGGTCAAAACATCGGTTAGTTTTTGCGAAGCTTTTGGAATTTCGGGAATGTCTTTGAAATAATTGGGATCACGACGGTTGTAAAACGAAATACTGTCGCCATTGCTCCAAATCCCGATGGGTGCACCAGTGGCGTTGCAGTAACTTTTCAGCTGCTCCTTTCCGTCCTTGAGTTTTGGTTTTTTGAGTTCGACCATGATATTGACCGCCGTGGTATTTTGTTTGTCGAAAATGACAATATCGGCACGTTTTTTTTCACGACCAAAGGTAACGGCATATTCCAGTTCCATTCTCTCGAAAGGATATTCATAGTCTTCATTCAACACCATCAAATACAATTGACGAACGGCTTCTTCGGGCGTGAGCTTGATTTCTTTTTTGCGGACTAGGCAGGTAATATAAGGTACAAAACCCCCTTTAGTTTCTTTTAGCGTGATGGTGTTTTCAAATCTTGTAATTTGGTCGGCTTTGAATTGGGTAAGTTTGTAGTTGGAATCTTTTAGTATATCGGTAAGTTTCATGTTTTATTTGTTGGGTTTTTGTTTATTGTTTATTGTTTATTGTTTATTGTTTGTGGTTTGTTTAATTGGTTAAAACTACTTTAAATTGACAGGGTGGACGACAAATTGCACTTTTAAAGCACCAACGGTTGAAACCGTTGGCTATGGTTTTTGAGAGGTTGCATTCTTCAACATTGCCCACGGTTTCAACCGTGGGATGATTAATTTCAATAACATTAAGTTTATATCTCTTAATTATTAAATAAATGCAATTTGTCGTGCACCCAGATTGACACCGCTAAAATAAAGTTTTTATTGTCAAAAACCAGTTTCTCGGTGTACTAATCCAATAAAAGGCTCAAAAACGTAAACGTTGACGTCCTTGACGTGAAATTTCACGTCATTGATGTAAAGTTTCACATCAATAACTTAAAATTTTACGTCTTTGATTTAAAATTTTGCATTGTTGTATGCCAAATTTGGCGTTGCTGACGTGAAAGTTTACGTTATAGACGTGAACGTTTACGTTATTGAGAGTTTATTCCATAAAAAAACCTTTTTGTTGGGTAACAAAAAGGTTTTTAGTGAGATAACAACTGGCTTGTTATACCGTTGGTGGTGCTTCGGGCGTTGTTGTGCCGGTACGACTAAAGAATTGTGCAATATCAGTTACTTTGTTTTCATATCCAGCTACTTTGGTACCCGCTTTGTATTGGCTGTAGCCATAGTCTGTTAGTGCTGCCGAGTAGTTGTCGTAATCGTGCAAGATTTTGTTGTTATTCAAATTGGTCAGCATTCCCTCTAGTCTCGAAATGGTTTTTTGTATAAAATCGCGAGAGTCAAAATCGGCTTGAAACTCTACCCAGTCCACATCTGGCGAACTCAAAGCAGGAGCAGACTCACGGTAGTCTCTCACTTTGTTTACAATGAGTTTGTTTTGTTCGTTTACACTACCGTACTTTTTTCGTTCCTCGGCTGAGAGGTTTCTAAATTTTGGCGAAAGCGTTGTTTCAATAGTTGAAAGTGCTGCTTGTACGGCTGTTTTTTCGTCTGCGGTGTAATGATTGTTGTTTAAATTTTCAAATGGCATAAGGTATATTTTTTAAAATTAGACATTCACAATTTTAAGATTTTAATCAAAATAAAGTAGTTAATATATTGTTAATGTTTGCGATGTAGTTCTTTCAGGGTTTAAAACCATAAAAGGGAGGGTTTCAGTTTTGAAGGTGATATATTAGGATTTTTTTTCTTTGAAATTGTTATTAGAAAAATAAAAGTCATCGCTTCGCCCCGATGGCAGCCAATATCCTTTTGGGCTGTCCTGATTTTTCGGGAAGCCCAAAAGATATGGCGTACAGCGGGAGGGAAGTTGTTATAAAACCCCTTCGTTTTTCTCCAAAAAAAACATCAATGGCTTTTAAAAATCAAATTTGTTGTAAACATACTCTTCAAACCACAATGGGAGATTTGTGGTATAAAACTTGAACGCCTGTCCCTGATATACTTCTGCTAATAAATTCATTTCTTTTCCTGAATTATCAAACAAGAATGCCCGATCTACAATTTTTATAGCAGCAGATAGATTTTCTAAGGTCTTGAAATATCTTTTTTCAATTTTATTTATATCAACATTATGTCCACCTTTCGCCACTCTTAACTGTACTCGATCAATATTTTTTTGATAATCATCCGTACAAACAAAATAAAGATAGGTTTTGAATCCGGTTTGCTTTGCTAGCTTTAATTCGCGAAGTTTTGACTGATCACTCATTACGGTTTCATACGAAAAGGATTTTTGTCCTTTTAAAAGTAAATAGCGGATGAAAGAAGATGCAAAGGCCGCTTCATAACTGTTCGTTTCTTTGGGTTTATTGACAATAAAATTCTCGGCAACAGTAATATCGATAGTGTAGTTTTCCTGTTCTGCTTTCATAACCAAGGACTGGCTGTCGCTTAAC
>Ga0316607_1000268_pt1 | contig 20615 bp, 15 predicted proteins | sample MIS2016062E_MG_FD_207674 | JGI IMG/M metagenome (GOLD analysis project Ga0316607, IMG submission 207674) | Microbial mat bacterial communities from Middle Island sinkhole, Lake Huron, Michigan, United States - MIS.2016.062E | ecosystem: Environmental > Aquatic > Freshwater > Lake > Sediment...
ACGCGCTGGCGAATTGCGTCCACAATTAGTGTTGTGAATTGCTTTCAAAATTGTACTTTAGCATATAATTCCCAACAAAAACAAAAAAAGGCACAATACAGTGGCTGTTGTGAATTGCTTTCAAAATTGTACTTTAGCATATAATTCCCAACATTTCGCTTTTCATTTCAGTTAATTGTTTGTTGTGAATTGCTTTCAAAATTGTACTTTAGCATATAATTCCCAACATCAAAATTATTGACCGATAGCAATTATATGTTGTGAATTGCTTTCAAAATTGTACTTTAGCATATAATTCCCAACATTACGCCGTTGCTCGTTCGTTGGTTCCACGTTGTGAATTGCTTTCAAAATTGTACTTTAGCATATAATTCCCAACTCAAAACCTATTAACATCAGTAACTATTCCGTTGTGAATTGCTTTCAAAATTGTACTTTAGCATATAATTCCCAACAAATAGAACCAATGGAAAAAAGACGATTATGTTGTGAATTGCTTTCAAAATTGTACTTTAGCATATAATTCCCAACTACCATAGTGTTTATGATTGAGGGGGCTAAGTTGTGAATTGCTTTCAAAATTGTACTTTAGCATATAATTCCCAACCAAATAAAGAAAATACAACTCTTGACACTTGTTGTGAATTGCTTTCAAAATTGTACTTTAGCATATAATTCCCAACAAAAGCTGGTATTAGATTGAGTGTAAATCTTGTTGTGAATTGCTTTCAAAATTGTACTTTAGCATATAATTCCCAACGATGAATTTTTACAAAGGTATGGAAGCAACGTTGTGAATTGCTTTCAAAATTGTACTTTAGCATATAATTCCCAACATACCGCGATTCAATCGCTTGATATGTTGTGAGTTATGTGCTTTTTTTGAAATAGAAAAGAAGTGGTGTTTGTTTGGTGTAATTCAGCGAGTTAGTCTGTTTTCTTATCCTGTGTCATCAAAACAACTCTAATTGTTGTGACGGTTTGTCGGTTTCTACCTGTTTTTTTCCATAGAAAAGTTCCATCATCCCAAATTGTTTGTCGGTAATTTGCATCACGCCCACTTTTCCGTGTTCAGGTAAGTTGTTTTTAACCCGTTTGGAATGTACTTCCGCATTTTCCCTACTGGCACAAAAACGCATATAAATGGAAAATTGAAACATAGAAAACCCATCGTCTAATAATTTCTTGCGAAATCCACTGGCAATTTTACGCTCTTTGCGAGTTTCGGTGGGCAGATCAAAAAATACTAATATCCACAAACTTCTATATTGGTTTAAACGGGTGTAATGTTCGTCATACATAAACAGGGTATAAAATTTTCCTTGCCGTTCCTTCAAAACATTCGTGCAAGGAATGTGTAGTTCTACTCATTGCCACCATCAACGGACTATTTTTTCCATCGATAAAGACATCAATAGTTGCAATGTTCAACAATTGTTTTTTGATTTCGATGGTTAGTTCGTCATAACTATCTTCGGTTTCCATAATGTGGCAAACAATCAAATCGATGTATGGCCGATACGGCTCCATAATATCATCGGCAAGGCAATAGGCATTGTATTTGTTGCGATGAAAGATGCCTAATGTAGGCAACATTCCTGAACTGACAATCGCTCTTGCTGTAATGGCTCTCAAAATGGCATACCCATAATTCAGTAAATTATTGGGTGGCATTCCTTTTTGTCCTCTAGTAAAATTTTCTATTGTGATGAGGTTTTGCCAATAAAAAACGGCTGCTCTCGATTCGTGATTGAGCGCATCACCTGAGGTAACTTCTTTTGCCCAAAGTTCCATTTTTCGGCATGGAATTCCTTTTTCATTGAGTAGTCCGGCTTGGTTTGAGATTTTGGCACTAATGGTTTGCTGCCACAAATTCTTTTTTAGCGGGACAGAGGCATTAATCTGGTTTTTGAAACGTTCCGTTTGCTCGGTATGTCCGCTTAGTGGCATTAGCAAACCAATGGGTAAATGGTATTGGTCGCAATTGATTAAAGCTACATTATTATTCGTTAGTTTTTCCAGTAAACCATTGGTAATCGTGATTTGTTGGTTTTCCAAAACAATAACGCCAATATCTTCGATAGCCACAGTTTTGGTTTCTTGCTCCTTGTCGGGATAGGATATGACTATTTGCTCATTTTTAGTGCTCAAATAAGCAGGGTTGCCGAAGAAAAGCGTTCGTTTTATCATCTGATGATTCTTTTAATTTTTCCAAGTCTATCAACTTCTAGTTTCCAACAAACAGATTTAATTTGAATTCCATCTAAGGAATTTTGGTTTTTAGAACCCTGAGAACCAACACCAATTTCATTTTGTATAGGCAAGTCAATTCCTGCCTTTTTCTGTTTCTCTTTGTTTAAATTGAATAAGACAGTAGCAATATTAGTTGGTATATAACTAATTATGATGTTACCATCATTACTCTTACTTCCGTCAGTAAATTTATAAATCCTTTCTTTTCTTAAATTATCAAAATCAACCAAATTTGGATTTTCTTTTTCCTCTTTTGTCGGCACATAAACCAAATCACTTGGATTTAGTACAAAAATTAATTTGAATTCAGGTTCTTCAGGATGTGTTGCTGGGCAAGGCTCGTAACCTTGTTTTAAGCTTTCAACGGATTCTCTTAAAGTTGGAATATAGAATTTTCTATCAGTTCCTTTTTGATAAAATCCACAAAACGCATTACTACCAGCGGCCGTGACAACAAATTTTGTACTCTTTTGTCCTTCATCTGAAACTGAGAATTTAGTTCCCATTGCATCGCTGGTTCTTACTTTATAAATGGAATGATGGAATTTCCCGTTGTTGAGTTTAACAATATTATTGTTTAATTCTTTAACTCCGTCAGAAGAAAAAGCATTTTCTGTATCAAATCTCGTCTTGTCATCAACAACTTCTTTATAATTATCAAGATGATTTTCCAATATCCGTTGAATACCTGTATCGGTAATAGATTGAATTACTTTAATAATTTTATCTGAAGGTATTTGAGCAAATGATTCCAACTCATTTCCAAAGCGTGTTGCCACAAATTTTTCGTAAACATTTATTTTTGGGTATTTACTTTTCAATGTTTCAATGATTTCTTGCATTGATTTCTCATCAATCTGTTTTAAATTGTCTATCTCTTTCGACAATTCATTATCAACCAAATCAAATTTTTCATTTAAGGCCTTTTCCAGACTTATCGAAATAACTTTATTCTGCAATTTTACTTTTCCATAAAAAGTATCTTCGTGAAGACGTTTTCTAACATTATAATTGACCACTTCTTTCAATCCTTCTTGTTTTTCAATATTGAGTTTTCCATCCTCAGATTTTAAATACTTATTCCATCTTTGGCGAATAACTCGATTTTTTTGTTTGAAACTTGCAATGGTATTTTCGAGTGAATTTAGAGCAATTTCTTTAAACACTTTGCCTTTAGCTTCTCCAAATTGATACTCAAACTCAACAATACCGTCTTTGGTTTTTATTTGTGCTGGTGGCAAAAAGTACCATTCCTTTTCATCATTGAAACCTTTTCTGGAATTTGTTAATTGAAATTTAATTCCTTTTCTTGTTTTTAATTTCTCTTCATCATTTTTCTCTTGTGATGAAATATTGTTGAGATATTGAACGTGATTTTCGGTAGTCAATGCAATTATCAAAGCATCTAAAGCGTGATGACGATGGTCAATTCTCTTTGGTTCAAAATTTTTATTAGCTTCTTCTGGAACTGTATTTATGAAAACTTTGTGTCCATTTATTTCTCTGAAATCTCCAAATAAATTAGAATTTGTTAATTGATTTAATCGTTTAAAACGTGGAGAAATAATTTCGTTCCAAGCATCATTTAATTGCCAATGTCTTTTTAATGTTGAGGTAATTGTGCCGTTTGTTGCTAAAACATTTTTGGAGCGGAAAGTATCTTCGTCTTTCTCCCTTACAATGTTGCTCAACAACTTCATTGCCATTTTAGAAATGTATTGACTGTTGTTCAATTGGCTATTGGTAAACTCTTCTGGTATTTCTTTACTCAATAAAATTTCTCTTTTCTTTCCAGAAAAATTATTTTTTACTAATTCTTCATATTCGTGAATACTAATTATATCAATCTGTGCATCGTGTGCTGAACAAAAAACCTTTTTTGATTTCGCATTAGAAATAAACGCGTATCCTGTGGAAGCTTTTTTCTCCTTATTGATTTCTGTTTCACAAATTATTTTATTGAAAAGAGCATTTAACGTGATGCGTTCCTGTGGAAAAATATGTTCAATTTCATATTTTTTTCGGTCAAACAAATCAGATAATTTAATAAACTTTCCAGTGTAAGGCGATTGATAGCGTTGGTCTAACCAAAGTTTGTATCGTTCAAAATCACTTTTGCTAATTTTAGAAAACTCTTTGGCTGTTATTTCTTTGATTTCCTTTTTAGTAATTTTCCCATTAGATAATTCATATTCCGTGGTTTCCTTATCATATTCTATTGATGACAATAGACTTTCTTCCAATATCCTCAGTTTCTCTTGCTGAAAAGGAGATTTTTCCTGAAGTGAAGAATTATTTCTTTTTAAATCTCTTAGAAGCTCAACAATTCGTTCATTTGCTTTTCTGTTTTCTTTGTTATTCTTATCGTCTTTTTCTTTTTGCTTGTTGTTCTTCTTCATTTCCCGACCTAATTCAATATGAATTCTGTCGAATAATTTGTTGTAAATAATTCGCCCTTCTTCGTCAGTTCCAATTTCATGCCCGTAATATTTCCAAATATCTTTTACAACGTGCAGAGTTTCCACCAAAATCTTTTCTACAGTAGGATTGTTTAAAGAATGTTGCCTGAATTCATATTTCAAATAATTCTCAATATCATAGGGCGACTGCCAAAACTGTACCTCTCCAACTTCCGCATAGCGTCCATAAACCAAATAACAAGAACTTGAAACCCAAAGACCTTGGAAGTCTTTTAACTCGCCATTGATTTCTTCTTTATCTAAAACTTTTTGCTTTACTTCTTGATTTGCTTTTGATAAAATATTCTCAACATCCTTTTCATTCCAATATTTTCCAAGTCTTAAAAATGGTAACATCTTTTTGATTGCTTTTTCCGAATAAGTGCCATAATCATTGGCGTAACCACCAAAAGAGCTAAAACTTTTAATCAACTCATTCAGGTAATCTTGAGATAAATTTGATTTATCAAGTAATCTGCTAATTATATTCTTTAACCCTTTATTAAATTCATCCTTTTTCTTCACTGAATAAAAGAAATGCCAGAGGCTGTATTCGTTTTCTGTAGTAAGGAAATCTTTATATTTTAAACCCAGAACTCTTTTTGAAAGAAGAATGAATTTATATCTCGTTGGGTTACAAGGTTCCTTTTCAGAGGCAAAATTCCATTTGTAACTTTCAGAATTTATATCTAAATCTTTATACCTTTTATTTAGAAACCCGAGAATATCTTTTTCTGTTGCGCTTTCCTTATCATTTAAAAAAGCATACAATTCTTCTTTTAGTTCGCTTGTCAATAAATGAGCGGTAACATCAAAATTGATTTTAATTTCTTCATTAACAATTTCTTCTTTTTTAATTATTTTAAGCCTTTTGATAAACTGCCAAAGTCTGAATTCCTGATAAAGAGGATTAGATTTATGAATTGCTTTTAATGGATTTTTATACTTCTTCCCAGTTTTTTCATCTGTACGCTCAAAGTTTTCTTTCTCGTACACGCAATCAGCAATCAGAGATTTCTTCGATTTTAAATCTCTTTGATACAATAAAACATCTTCTTTAATCAAATGATTAAAATCAAACTCCTTAATTCTTTTCTGATGACTGCTGTTATTTGGATAAAGAAGTTGCACAGCTTGTTCGTACAAATTTCTGTTCTTTAATTCAGGATGAAATTGTTCCTGATTTTTATAGATAACATCTAATTCATCCCGGTAATAATCTCTTTCAATAACCGTAATTAAATCAGCTTTGATTTTCTGTTTAGGGTTTTGTAGAAGGTTAAAATATACAAAAGAAGCAACTCCTATGGTGTTATTTTTTGTATTGAAAGAAGTTATTGAAGTTTCAGTTTTCAGTTTCAGCAGAGTCCAATCTTCTTCTTTCGGAATATTGATATTTCTTCCTTTGTCAGCACCTTTTGGTATCCTGATTCCATTTTCATCATATTTGGTTTTAATGATAAAATCTCGTTTAGCATCTTTCCATTTAGGTGTGAACTTGCTTTGTTGCTCTTTTATCCAACCCGTTTCAAGTTCAACTTCAAAGACGTAATTTTCTTTTATTTTTCGTCCAGTATTCCTAACATCGATTATTGTAAATTCACGAACTTCATTAATAATATATTCCGTTTTCTTCTTGTCGATAGTACCTTCTTCATCATACTTTGAAACAATTTCAACCTCTTTTAAATCTCCAACTTCTGTAATAGAAATTTTTGTTTCTTCTTTATATTTGAAAAGTTGAATTGCCTCATTATTGTTATCAACCAAAACAATTTCGTAAGCATCTTCATTTTCAACATTAGTAACGCTGTGTACTTTTCCAACAAAAGTATCGGTTAATTCTCCTTCTTTTTGCACTTTTTCATCTTGACCAATTACTTTTTCATAACCTCTTTTTTGATTAAAACTCAAAGTAATCCAGGCTAATTGCTCTTTGGTAAGTTCAAAATTTTTGTCGGTAACTGCTTTGTGTCTTAAATAATATAATGTCCAGTCGTAAGGAATTTTAGTTTGGTTGCCATTTCTTTTCTGATAAAACATTTCAGGGTATTTTTTCCTGAAATCATTTTCCATTTGATGATAAGCATCTTTGAACAAGAATTGGAATTTTCCATTGTCATCTTGGTAAAATGCTAATTTTTCTTCTGTTCCTTTTTTAAACTTTCCGCTTCGTTTCCCTTTATCGTTTTCAAATTCAATAGATAATTTGTAATGACTAGGAAGAGAATTTAATAAATTTAAGACACAATGAAGTCTGTCTCTTCTTAATAAGTATCTTTCATTAAGTTTTCTTGGAGAACGTTGAGTAGTTCTTTTAGCGGCAGAACTTTCTGTTTTAGCTCCACTTTCAAATTTAGCAATTTCTGCAGCATCCATCGTCAAAATACGGGAACCTAATCCTAATATTCTAACTATTTTATTTTCGTGATCAATTTCAATCAATGCCCATCCAATACTATTTGTCCCTAAATCCAATCCTAAAATTTTCTTCATTTTATAAGTTATTTATGTTGATTTTTATGTTGATTTTATTTTGCTCGAAATGTAATGAAAAGAAAATTATTAAGTTTACGGGAAACCTCATTCAAACATTAAAATTTTTGTTGTAATATTGCAAAACAATTTTGAAAGCAATTCACAATAAGGATTATTCCGTTGTGAAAACATTTAGTGCCTCGACTATCTTCGGGGCTTTTTTATGTCTTAGAAATTTTTTGAGAAAAATTTATCAAATGATTAAACATTCAAAGCAGCCTCAAAAGGGTCGCTTTTTTTTTAGGTATTAATTTCTAAATCTCAATTACGGTTGTATTTTTTACTTCACTAATCATAAATGTGCTGTGTGTACTTCCGATGTGTTCCAATGTGGTGAGTTTTGTAACCAAAAATTCTCGATACGCCTCCATATCTTTTACTAGAATTTTTAAGATATAATCATAATCGCCACTCACATGATGACATTCCAAAACCTCTTTGAGCTTGACCACCTCGCTTTCGAATTTGGTCAAAAATTCTTTGGTATGCTGAATGAGTTTGAGATGACAAAAAACCACAAACCCTTTTTCGACTTTCGAACGATTGAGCAAAACTACATATTTATCAATGACGCCTTCTCTTTCTAATTTTTTGATGCGCTCATAAACCGCAGTAACCGATAAGTTTAATTTTAATGAAAGTGCTGCTGTTGTTGTTTTGCAATCATTTTGCAATAAAAAAAGCAATTTTTTGTCGATGGAATCTAAAGCCATTTGTTTGAAATTTAAGATTTGAAAAATAAACTGAAATAGTTTAAATATTGAAGTAAATATAGAAAATATAATTAAGTATTAAAAAAAATATAGTTTTTAAATCTAAATATTTTGAATAGTATTGATTATTAGTCTAACAAAACTGAACTTTGTATTGTAAATATTAAAAACCTAAAACAATGAAATTCAATCCTGCAGATGACATCCAAGATTTACAATATTTTGGCGAATTCGGAGGAGTAAATCCTTCTATTTCAGATAGTTCAACTTATACTTTTCTGTCTGCAAAAACAATGTTTGACACTTTTGAAGGCAATGCCGATGGTTGCTATTTGTACTCTCGACATTCCTCTCCAAGTAATTTGTATTTAGGTCAAGCATTGGCTGCAATGGAAGGAACAGAAGCTGCTAATGTTTCCGCTTCAGGAATGGGCGCCATTAGCCCGACTCTTTTACAGCTATGTGGTTCAGGCGATCATATTGTTTCTAGTAGAACAATTTATGGCGGAACTTATGCTTTTTTGAAGAATTTTTGTCCAAGATTAGGCATCAAAACTACCTTTGTTGACATTACCAAAATGGATAAAGTGGAAGCAGCGATTACACCTGACACCAAAGTTTTGTACTGCGAAACCGTAAGTAATCCGTTGCTCGAAATTGCTGATATTGCGAGTTTGTCAAAAATTGCAAAAAAACACAATCTCAAACTGGTTGTCGATAATACTTTTTCGCCTTTATCGGTTTCTCCTGCAAAATTAGGAGCTGATATTGTCATACACAGTTTGACCAAATACATCAATGGAAGCAGTGATACGCTTGGTGGCGTGACCTGTGCCTCACAAGAATTTATTGACAGTTTGAGGAATGTAAATAATGGTGCGAATATGCTTTTGGGACCAACAATGGATAGTTTACGTTCAGCAAGTGTGATGAAAAATCTAAGAACCTTGCACATCCGAATGAAGCAACATAGTCAGAACGCAATGTATCTTGCGGAGCATTTTGAAAAAGATGGTTTAAAAGTCGTTTATCCAGGTTTGAAAAGTCATTCAGGTCATCATTTGTATGCAAATATGATCAATTCTGAATATGGTTTTGGTGGAATGATCACATTGGACGTTGGCACTTTGGACAAAGCCAATGAATTGATGGAATTGATGCAAAGCCGAAAATTGGGTTATTTGGCTGTGAGTTTAGGTTTTTATAAAACCTTATTCAGCGCACCGGGAACGTCAACATCTAGCGAAATTCCAATAGAGGAACAAGAAGAAATAGGTTTGACAGATGGTTTGATTCGTTTTTCGATAGGATTAGATAACAATATTGAACGGACCTATCAAATGATGAAGGATTGTATGACTGAACTTGAAATTTTGAAAATGGAAAGTGCCATAAATTAAAAACTTTAGATTAATAGAGCAAAGGCAATTCAAAAAAAACACTAGATAAGTAGAATAAATATCTTAGCTAAGCTGAATATTTTGTAAAACAAATGGGCTCAAAATACAATCTTTACAAATATAAATTGAGTCATAGCAGTGTAGATAAAATATGGACTAGGAATAGAAATAAAAAACCCTAACTAATTGAAAATCAATCGTTAGGGTTTTATTTTAGCGGAGAAAGAGGGATTGATTACTCTTTGTTATATGGTTGATATATAGTGCACTATATATGCTTTTATTTCAAGTACCCCTATTAGTGCCCCTTCAAATTAATGCAGTTTTTCATCTGAATTGATACTCCAAATTTACAAATAAAACTTCAAAAAAGGGTACTTTATTTACTAAAATTTGTATAAGTAGCATACTATTTATTGAACTAGTCAGGTTCAAATTGCGAACACCTTGAACATAATTTTTATCCAATTATCAAAGGTTCAACCTGTTCATATTTCAGGCTGGTGTACTGGCAGAACTCCTCTATGCTTACAAACTCATTTACGTGCTTATTAAGCTCGGTTCTGATCTTTAGCATTAATCTCACGCTTTGACGATAACTCTTTCCGGTAATGCGCTGTATGTCCTTCGGGTAGATACACAACCTCTTGTTTTCGATTTTCATACACTATCTATGGCTTTGAATAGGCTTTGAGTAGCTTTAAAGTGCTACTTAATTTATTCTTTACAGGTTATAAAATTAGTGAATATTCCTTTTCCTTTTTAAAGGACATTTATGCTTATAAATGCCATTTATACCACTGTAGGACATATGGAGTATAGCTGTGTTCTAAATTATCTGTTTAAGTGTAATCTTTGTTTTCGAAATCAATCAAAAAATGTTGCAACAGGATGGAGATTTAGTGCATTTGAAACAATTATTAATTTAAATTTTAGAAATTATGGCAAGGCAAAAAGGCATAATTAAATTGAAAGGTACTATCGGAGATATTACTTTTTACAAAACCAAAGATGGACATTTGGCTCGCGAAAAAGGCGGCATCGACGCCAGTAGAATTGCGAGTGATCCAGCGTTCCAAAGAACGCGTGAGAACGGTTCAGAGTTTGGAAGAGCAGGTAAGGCTGGAAAGATTTTGAGGACCGCTTTGCGGACTGTTTTAATCAATTCTGCGGACAGTAGAATGGTAAGTCGTCTGACACAACAAATGATAAAAGTTATCCAAGCAGATGTGACCAGCGACAGAGGGTTGCGAAATGTGATTGATGGCGAAGCCGAACTTTTGGCTGGCTTTGAATTCAATATCGGTGGAAAACTGGGTACCAGTTTATTTGCTCCTTTTGTAGCAAATATAGACCGTGCAACGGGCGAAATTTCAGTTACTGTGCCTTCATTTATTCCTGCAAATATGATTGCAGCACCAAGCGGAACCACTCATTTTAAAATCATCTCTGCCGGTGCAGAAATAGATTTTGAAGCGGAAACTTTTGTAGTAGAAAATTCAGAAACTGCAATTTTAGCGTGGGATTCAGCACCAAGTACGGTTATTACTCAAACCAATATGGTCACTCCTGCGAGCACAAAACCATTGTTTTTGGCTTTGGGAGTTGAGTTTTACCAAAATGTGAATGGTACAATGTACCCTTTGAAAAACGGTGCTTACAACCCTTTGGCATTGGTGCAGGTGAGTGGATTGTAAGATGGTTTTGATACTATCCAGAACTTATTTCCCCGACGGAACTAATGGTAAACTCGAATGCGAGGGCAAATTGATTTGTAAAACCATCGAATTGCCTTGGAAGAATAACGAAACGAAGGTTTCCTGTATTCCAGAGGGGAAATATTTTATTAGAAAGCGGTACAGCAAGAAGTTTAAATGGCATTTGGAAATAGTAAACGTAAAAAACAGAAGTTTGATTTTGTTTCACCCAGCTAATAATGCCCGCGGCCAATTAAACGGTTGTATTGCTCCAGTAACGAAGCTTTCTGGACCCGGATTGGGTCTGATGTCTCGAAAAGCTTTTGCCAAATTGAAAAATTTGGTTTATAAAGCTTTGGATCAGAAAGTAAGTGTTGAGTTGATTGTTCAATCTGGATTCCTGACTTTGGAAGGATGACAGCAAAAAGAGTAAAGATGAATATTATAAAACGAGTGAAAGCTCCCACCCCGAAATTTTTTAAAGTGCTTCGAAATATTGGATTGGCGATGGCTGCCATAGGTGGAACGATCCTAGCAGCGCCAGTAGCTTTGCCAGTCGTTTTAACTACTGTTGGCGGTTATATGGCTGTTGCGGGCGGCGTGGTTTCGGCAGTGAGCCAGTTGACCACAGGAGAAGCGGCAGTGCAGCCAAGCGAGGATGACCGACAGTAACCATACCCTGATGGGGACAGCCGGAGGTACATTTTTGAGTATTTTGCCGAATTTACATTCGGAAGATGTTTTAAAAACGATTATATTAGCTGCTCTTGGAGCGATAGTCAGTTTTGTAATATCGATGCTGCTAAAATACCTCATCAAGAAGCACAAAAAATAGTCTAATTCTAGTTGTGGTGACCTTTGGATTAGACAAAATGAGAGCCCAAACCGCAAGGATTGGGCTTTTTTTATTGCTAAAAATTACACTTCTTCAAATAGATTTAAAGTAACCTCTATAACCACTACTTCAGAATTAAAATTGTACAATTCTTGCCATTTTGCGCTGTCAATCGCTTTGGCTCTCGTGTCGAAAACTCCAAAACATACTCTAGATGCTTTGCTTTTCCAATTATCGGTTTGGTATAAAATGAACAGTTTCATAATTTAGATAAATTAGTATTAAAAAATATATTATTTCTTGCAATAGCGGTATAAAATGGCTCTGCGAATGTCATTTATGAGCATCATATCCTTTTTGTATTGCTTTTCTTTTTGCTCTAAAAGTTTGAGAGCAACAACATTTTTTTGGTGCTGCTCGTGCTCTACCATCATCAGGCGGGCTTGTGAACTAAATTCTTTTTTGAAATCCGGAAGGCGTAAAAAGGGAATTACGGAGCCAATTAGAAAAGTGTGCCAGAATTTTGTTTGCCATAAACTATAAGCAACAAAAAATAGGCTTTCGCAATCTTCTTCTTTCTCAAAAATGATAACAAAACTGTTCGTGAACTGCTCTTTTTGGGGCTTCCCGCTGTTCATCCCTTTGTTAAGTATGAATAAATGGGGTTTTGAGTAAGTAGTGTCTTTTCGGTGGGTCTTGATGATGAAATTCGGCATAGCTTTGGATTTAAGGGATGTGCTTCGCTACGCTCCGCACACATTAAATTTTTTAAAAGAAAAAAAAGGAAAAAAAAGAAAGTCATCTCTCAAGTGGAGGTTTCAAGAAAAGCAAGTTTTTTCAAGAAAATACTACCCGGGATTTTAGTATGTAGTTGTTCGGAATTGGAGTTTTGATTATACAAAAATCTTGATGCGAACCGAAAATGTAGGGTGGAGATTTTATTGAAAACCGTAGGCTTGAACTTTCTTTTCTTGAAACTGGAGCTTACCTTTACTTTCTTTTTATTTATTTTTTTTATTTTCCTCGTGACCGATAAATGTCTTATGAAATGAGATTTAAAAAAAAAGTTGATTCGGAAGATGGAAGTTCTTCAGAAAGGGTATGAAATTTTAAAGCAGAAAAAAGAAATGTAAAATCCATTCCGATTATTTTTTTGCTTTAAAATTTCATACTCTTTCCTAGGTTTGATTTTGTGGGTATTGAAAATCACTTTCCGATATTTTTTATTTTATCGAAAAGTTTCAAGTGATTTTCAATACTTACAAAAACAATGAAAAGATAATTCCTAGTGCGATGAGGCAGAAGCGCAGGCAAGGGTGTGGTCTTTTATTTGCTTACTGGGGTGTTTATGATTGTTTTTGTGATGGCTTGATGCCACAATCGGTCTTGGAATGATTAGATTTATGGTCATCAATGAATGTGCTATAAAATTGATATGGTATCTTGGCCATCGTGAAAACAATTACTTCTTATTTGCTGGCAAATAAAATACCACACTCTTGCTGGATTTTTGCTTTTATGGGTAGAAAAATGGCTTTATCCAAAGGCAAATCAACTACAGGTATAAGCCATTTTTCTACTCATAAAAGCAATGCAAATACTACCGATTTAAACACAAAGTTGCTAAAAACAGTTACCGTAAACGTTCTTGAAAGTAAGTATGACCGTAAAGTTTCCTATGAAATAGCGAACGTTGTTTAAGACAGTGGCGAAGGGTGGTTTTTTGAGTAGCCGGCTGGTGCGATGGAAGCTGCTCAAAAAGTTGCCCTAGAGCCACTGGCAAGCGCGTTGGGTGTGGCGGCTTTTTTACATAATGTTATTATAGTGCATCCTATTATTTCATTAATAGCAGGGTGTTTCTTTATGCACTATAATGCCACATTATGTAACACAGCTTTGGGGAAAAAATTGCTGGCGCGAGTCACGCAGTGTACGTGTTTTTGTTCCAAAAACCGTGACAGCAATTTTTTTAGGAGCGTTGGCCAGGAGTGGCAATCGAAGTGTAAAACGTCTTTTTCACTGCGAACGAAAAAGAATGTTCTAGTTATTGGAAACGTAATTTGTGAAATGAAGCAAACAAAGACTTGATTTGTGGAATACTTGGACTAAAAGAAAGTTTTAGGTAATTGAATAGATAATGGGTTATGAAAATACCGTGAATATTTGGTCCTATTTTGAAAAAAGTGGATTTTTTAATCAAGTAATCCTCTCTTCAATCAAATCTTTCCATATCACAAAACCTTTTCTGTCGGCTGAATAATCGTGAAGTATTCTACTGAAATTATCAGGAGGATTTTCTATAAAAGCTTGTCTTCCATTATTTCTAATGTTGTTGAGATAGTTGTCCACTTGTTTCAATTTATCAGGAATGGATTTTTTATCATTGTCAAAATGCCAAATATAGGTTGCTTCTTCTGTGTTTAGGGTTTCTAAAACAATATGAAATCCCGTTTTCCCAGCTAAAAGGAAAACAAATGAAAATGGATTTAAAACAAATCGAATTTTAAGAAAAGCTCTCTCGTGATGATTGGCTAAATATTGTAAATGAGCTTGATGTTTGTAGTTTTGATTCTGCAAAAAATCATTCAATAATTCATCTCCCGAATCATATAATTTGACATTGTTTTCATTTTGTAATTGATCCACATCTAATAAATTTTCTTGACCAACCGGATTTTGTTTTCCCAAGAAAGTCTTGGCTACAAATTTAAACTTTACACTTTCAATCAATTCTTTAGTTATTTTTTTTAGATCATTGGATAATGCCAATTGTGAAATGAGTTTTCCATCTTCGAATTCAGCATAAATGGAAATTGTGATATTTTTTAGTTTGAGTGTTTTGGAGAAATAAGCTTTCAAAACTTCAAATTCGGGTCTTATTTCAAAATTTTCAATATCAAATTCCAGTTCGGTTTTCATTTCTGAAACATCATATTTAAAAGAGATACTTCCGTAACGAAATTCCAATTTTTCAAATGGAATCTTTACTTTTTTATCGATAATGAAATTGTTTTTTGAAACAATAATTTCTTCTTTGGGTTCATCAAATAAAGTCGCTTGTTTGTCAATTTTCCTGTAATAAACATTTCTTTTTAGAAACATTTTGTTCAAATAATCTATCTTGATATCACGATAATCATAAATTGTGGGTGTTATTTCTGAACGTTGAACTCTGCCAATATATTGAATCAATTTCCCTTCAAAAGAAAACGGATAAACCAAAAAAAGGCAATTTGCATTTTGTAAATCGGTTCCTTCTCCAAAGAATTGTCCTGTGGTAATTAGTATTTGATAATTTCCTTCTTTCAGTAATTTCCATTTTGAGTTTTTATTATTTTCAGAGTCTTCGCCACTTAAGGTAATTACCTCGTAAGATTGCTTTAAATACTGATAAAGCGAATCAATATGTTCTTTGCGTTCGGTAATGATAATAACTTTTTTGTCCGATTTTAATTCATTTATAACATCTTTAAGAATTACTTTGTTTCGAGTAGAATCGTGAATTAGAATCTTTGATAACGTTTCAAATTTGTCCATTTTTGAATTAAAAGGAACATCTAGTTCTGTGTTTCTAATAATGATTTTCGGTTTTTTAGCGGTGCTTATTTCGTTAGATTTTATTTCTGAAATCACTTCTCCCAAATGTATAAAAATCAATTTGCTATCATTGTATTTTCGAAATGGAGTTGCCGTCAATCCATACAAATAGAAGGTTTGCAATTTTGAAATTGTATTTCTGAATGTTTCCGCTGGAATATGATGGCATTCGTCCAAAATTATAGTTCCAAAAGCATTCAAAAGTTTTATGCCATCTGGTTTCTCCAATTCTTTTGATAGACTTTGAATCATAGCAATTGTTATTTGCTTTCCGATTTTGGTTTTTCCTTGACCAATTTTTCCAATCTCATTTTTTGGAATTCCTAGAAAAGTTTCAATTCGTTCTATCCATTGGTCAGCAATTTGTTTGCGATGTGTTATGATTAAAGCGGGTTGTTTTTTTTCTGTAATAATTTTTAGACCAACGATAGTTTTTCCAGAACCGGGAGGTGCAACAATTACTCCTAAGTCTTTCTTTGTAATCGTGTCGATGACTATTTGTTGATGTTCTTGGAGTTGTGCATTTAGTAAAAAAGAAACTTCCTTTAGTTTTTTTCTTTCATCACTAAAATTATATTCAATATTATTTTCTCTACAAAATCTAATTATCTTTCCAATAAAACCTCTAGGAATAATGACTTCATTTTCTATTTCTTCGACCAATTTGAAATATCGCTCTGTTCCATAAGGACTTTTACCCATCTTCTTTTTTATTAAAAATGGGGTATTCAGAAAATTCAATTCTTCTTTTAGAAAATTGATTAGCGACGTTGAAATGGCATTGCGATTAATTTTAACAACATTTGCCAATCTTATGGTTAATTTTTCATTGCATAATTTTGGTACAATCGAAGCAGAAATATTTTGTTGTGTATTATGAATTTGGTGTAATTCATCCAATTTCATTGTCGAAATTCTTTGAATATTCTTTATAAAATCCCATTGATTTTGAATAGGTTCTAGGCTTTCAATATCAATAAAACAACTGTTTCCTTGTTCATAGGTTTTCTTATACAAAGGAAGTGCTATCAAATTTCCAAATCCTTTCCCAGAAAGAAAATCTTGATTGGGAAACATTCGGTCAAAACTGGAACTTTTGTCAAACAAAGAGAAAACTCCTGTTTGCTCTAAAATTGAAATGAAAAGCTTTCTACTTTTTATAGCAGGATAAGGTTGTTCAAAAAATATCCAGACGTGTCCCCCTTTACCAGATCGAGAACGTTCCAAATAAGCAGAAATTCCTTTTTCATTACAAGCAGCTATAAACTTTTTGCAATCATCAACCCATTCTACTTTGTCAAAATCAGCGACAATAAACCAGGAAGTATTGTCTTTAAGCAAAGGATAAACACCAATATGTTGTTCGCCATTGAGGTGTTTTTCAATTTCCTTTTCAGTGAAAGGCAAATATTCTTTATCAGCATAATTTTGAAAAGTTCCACCATTCATTTTATGTGCCCGATATCGATATGGGTCATAGAAATAGGCTGGCATATAACCGCATTTATTCCCTTTTTCCCAACGAACAGCAAACACATCTTCTCTTCCTCTAAAAACAGATTTGAATAGTTGGATGTTATTTATTGGGCTTGATGGCATAATTTAGGTTATTCAAATAGTTTATTTTAAAGAAAATTCAAGTGAATTATAATGCTCTATTTATGGTATTATAGAATGTGCTGGAAATAAAATGTTTTGTAACTTATTATACGCTTCTTTGTGTTTATGAGGAGGCATTTTTTCAAGATTTATCATTTTCCAAAGTACCGAAGGAAGATTAGCAATTACTATACTATTTTCCATTTCTAGTAAACCCCAATCAGGAGTTTTGTTTTTGAAAGACAAAAGAAATTTCTTTTCATTGTCAGTCATTTCTGAATTGATTTGATAAATTAGATTTTCTCTAGCTTCTTCCAATTGTTCTAAAGGTACATCAACTTCAGCCATTTGTTTGAACTCGGTTTTGTAGATTTCGCTAATATCTTTTCGATTTGGAGCCAAAAGTTCTGACATTGGTCGTTGATGACTTATTAGAAATATTAAGAATGTTTTTCGTAAATTGTCCGTTAAACCTTCGTTTTCGAGGAGAAATTTTACATCAAATAAATCTCTTGGATGTTGTCTGTCTAGAGCTGCGCATAGTTTACCCGCATATAAATCTGGAAGCGAAGCTACTTGCATTTCTACATATCCAAATTCTCTTTCCACTTCTTCAACAACTTCCATTCTAACTTCTGAAAAAACAGTTCCTCTGATTACTGGCGATAATTCTACTTTGATGCGAATCTCATCTTGACTTACAATTAAGCGTAGTGCATCGCTTTGGTCGTGTGTATTTTGTACTTTTGTTCCAGGTATTTTTTGTTGTATCAATTTGCTTATTCTTGATAAAGCTTCTCTAATATTTAGTAATGCAGTATCTCGATCATCCATCGGAATGTATAGTAAATCAATGTCAACAGAAAGTCGAGGCAAAGCTCTGTAAAACAAATTGATTGCAGTACCACCTTTTAATGCAAAACATTTTTCAGTGTCTACTAAAGGTAAAACCCTAACTAAAAGTTGTACTTGTCTGCGGTATATATTGTTTGCGTCTAAAGCCATTCTGGAACTGTTATTTTATATTTAGTATCTAATTTTCCGCCTTTTATGAGCATTCTGTTTCCAGAACCTAATGTTATACTTTCTCGATTTATTTTACTTAACCAAACATAATTTTGGCGGTCTGCAAACCAAAAGAAAAGTCGTTTTACTTTTACATTTTGACAGCATTCCAGCACTTTTTGGAGATTTCTAGGGGACAATGTTGTTAGCCCTTGCATCAACTGGTCGGCGTGTTCAAAAGTTGTTTTTTGCGGTACGTCTAATAATACTTCGAGATACGCTCTTTCCGGCGAGGATATGATTAGTTTTCTTTTATCATTATCCCAATCCTTTTCCGATGTAAAAGGATGCAATTGTTTGTTTTCTTCAATTTTCGCAACAAATAAACTATTGGTAGTATGTCTAACAAATTTCACATTCAAATCTAAATTGTTAACCCATTCTGGTAATAGATCATTTCCGAATAAATGCACTATTTTATTTTCCGAAAGAGATAAGTAATGTGATAATCCTTGCATTTCAAGCGCTGTTAAACCGCCTACAATAAAATCTAATTGCAATACAGATTGCAAAGAGAAAACTACGGATTGCCAAGTTATTTTGGTACCATTTCTAACATAAACCCCTTTGCTTATAGATTCTAGTTGATTGCTTTTTACTAAATTATCTATTGCGTGACGGGATAAATTATTCTCTATAAGCCACTTATGAGTGGTTACTAAACCCTCTGGCATTATTTCGTATAACTCTTTTCTTCGTATTACATTTACAGCCATAATTTAAAAGTTTAGCTTATTGCGGTGTTTATCGCCGTTAAACAAATATAATGTAAATTATTTAATTTATGTAAATTAATTTTAACGGCGATTATCGCCGTTGTTTTTGATAAATTTAAACTTTGTATTTATCGTGTGTTTTTCTAAAAGAATTTAGAAAAAAGAATGCGATATAAAGAAATAGACTTTTTCTTCATTAACCTTTGGCAAAAAATCAATATTTTGCCAAAGGTTAATTAGATTATTTTAATATACCTAGATTTAGGGCAAAGTGAGGTTTTTTCAACCGAACGTTGCCAACCCGGATGGCTGGGCGAAGGAGCAATCGCTGAAAAAACTGAGGGCGGCAGACATAATACTGCTGGAATGAACGAAGCGGAATGAAGCGGTATTGTGGATGCATGAGCCCGAACCGAACGCAGGGTAGAGACCGTGTGGAGCTGAGGAACGAAACAGTGCGAAAAAAATAGCTGCTTTTTTTAAAGCTGCTGTATTTTTTTGTGCTGTGAAGTGTCTGTGGAACGGAGGAAGGAGGCTTTTTTGCCGACGACCGACTGGAACAGCCGAACGGAACAAAGGGAACGACCGGAGAGAGACCGCTGATTGCCCGTGATGTTAGGAACGAAATGTTGTTGAGTACTCGCGATGTTTTGAAACTAGATATTTACTACCCACCTTTTCTACCCAACTATGGAAGAATGTAATTAATTTTCCAATATCCACCTTTAGCACTTCCTTCTCTAATAAGTAGACCTAAATCCTTTAAAAAATCTATGTTATTAGCTATCGCAGAGGAACTTAAACTGGTTTTCTGTTCTAATTCTTTTTTTGTTATTTTTGGATTATTATGAACTCCTTTAAGAATTTTAATTCTATTTTCAGTTAGTTTTTCTACCCACCTATCTACCCACTTTTCAAACTCGATTGGTTTTCTGAAAATGACGGTAAACATTCCATCGGTATTGAATTCTGGCGGTGTTAATCCTTCTTCTTTCATTAAATCACGCATTCTGCTGATGCCTGAACCAATCTGTTCAACTAATCGCAATCTTTCGAATAATCCAAAGATTAGAGGATTACGGCTTGAACTTTTTTTACCAAATTCATTTTTAGTAATGGAACTTACTAGTCCTCCTGGGTTTGTAACCTCAACGCGATCGTTGAATAATTCAATTGTAATTCTTCCTCCTTTGTCGTAATAATCTCTGTGTGCCAATGAATTTTTGATGGCTTCTTTGAAAACAATTTCTGGAATTTCCCATAATTCTTTTCTTGCTTTACCGCCTTCAATATCATATCGTACATTTAGTTTTGATTTTAACCAAATCATACTTTGCTGGTATTGTTGAAATACTGTGCCAGTCATTATTTTATCGTCAATAATGTATCTTTTATCCAACCCATCAAAAGCGACACAACGAATAACTGCTTTCTCAAAAAAGTGTTCCGGTTCTTTGGCAAAAAATAAAACAGCACCGTTTTTTAAATAACCATCAGTACTGATTAAGTTCAAATTACTAAAAACTTGTTCGTCTGAAGTATTGTTTACTAATCCAGCTTCAAAACGGGATGTGTCAATGTTTTATTGGTTCATTTATTTTAATTTTATGTTTAAGAATCATTGTTGTCCGATAAAAAAGAAGCCAAATTAATGGCTTCTTAAAAAAATCGTAATTTCGAGTTGCAAAATTCAAATAACGATGGGCAAAAATAAGTATTTTTCGACTAAATCTGTTTTCGGAC
>Ga0316607_1000271_pt1 | contig 20413 bp, 13 predicted proteins | sample MIS2016062E_MG_FD_207674 | JGI IMG/M metagenome (GOLD analysis project Ga0316607, IMG submission 207674) | Microbial mat bacterial communities from Middle Island sinkhole, Lake Huron, Michigan, United States - MIS.2016.062E | ecosystem: Environmental > Aquatic > Freshwater > Lake > Sediment...
CTTTGGCAAGTTCTCTATAAATCTTCAAGGCTTCTTGGTAGTTGGACAGAGCATCCGCAAATTCATTTTGGGCATATTGTAAATTAGCCAAATTGTTCAAAGTAGTAGCTACATAAGGCAAATTGTCTTCTTTTCTGTATTGTTCGAGGGCTTTTTGGTAATACAAAATGGCTTGGTCAAAATAGTTAAGTTTTTGCAAAAAGGAGGCATAAGCAAACCAAAATTCGGCATCAGGGCAGAGGGTTATTGCTTGTTGATAGCTTTGGTGGGCTTGCGTAAAATCTGATTTTATTTCGTGGATTTGGGCTGCGATTATATAATCGTTAGCAAGGCTTCGGTAGTTTTCTTTGGTTTGTTGTCGTATTTTGTGTTCTTTTTCTTCCAAATAGGAATGGTTTAGCACTTGGTCGGCTTTGTTTGTTTTGCCTTCCAATAAAAGTTCGTAAGCCTGTTTGTAGGCATCGCTATTTTGGCTAAAATCTATCTCCTTGTATTTTTGGCGTAAGGCTTCTAATTGCTGCTCTGCAAAAGCCAATTTAGCTTCTAAGTCTTGTATTTGGCTCACCAAATTATTTTGTTTTTGGTATGCCTCCGTTAATTGGCTTTGTAAAGTATTTGTTTGCAGATACAAAACCTCTTTTTCGCTTTGTAGGGCTTGTATTTGGACTTCCAAAGGGCGTATTTCTTCGGGTTTTTGGCTTTGTTTTTTCTGCTTTTCGAGTTCGGTTATTTTATTGTTTTTTTCGATAATAAGATTCAAAGCCCTTGACTTTTGCTCTTGTAAATCGCCTATTTTTTGGGCTTGTTGAGTTTTTTCGGCTTCGATTATTTGGAGATAATTATATGATTTTCCAGTATAATTATATAGCTCGTATATTTTTGTAGAAGCATTCTTTTCTCCATCTGAATTATTACTCTTACGATACGAAGCAACAGCATTTTTATAATACTTTTCCGCATTGTCGTATTGTTTTGCTTCTTGAAAGGCAATACCAACGCTGAGATATAAGTTAGCTAATCTATTAATAAAATTTTTATCTTCTTTATCAAAAAACTCTGCTGTTTTTTCTGCTTTTTTATAATAATCTATAGCAATAGAAAAACTATTTTGCTCATAATATATATTTGCAATATCATAGTAGATTGAAAATATTATATCGGCTAATAGTAAGTCTATTTTGCTATCATCAATTTTATCAAAACTGTCTATTGCTTTTTTAAGTTCTTTTTCTGAACTCGAAAGGTCTTTTTGTTCACGATATATTTTTGCCAATAATTTGGCTGCCATGAGTTTCTTATCCAAAGGGCTATTTTCTGTACCTTCATATTTTTGAATAGCTTTGATTATAATGTTTTGGGCATCATTAAGATTCCCTTCTTGTAAATAGGTATGTGCTAATTCTAATTCTTTATTAGCCGTTTTTATTAAACTATTCATTGTCGCAAAATTTATCGATTAAAAAATCTGTTATTTGTTTGTATTTTTCGCAAGATTTATGAAATTCTTGCTTTTCAAAAAGCCTATTAGCTTCATAAGCACTTGTTTTAGCAAAAACACAGGGCTTGTCCATAGATATAGGTATATCTTCAATGGATTTTTTTGGTAGAGGATTTACATAATTATTAATTTGGACTGTTTGTGCATTAACTGTTGTAATGAGTTGTTGATTTGTTTGAAAAGTAGGATTATAGACCGTTCCGAAATTATAAATTTTATCAGCAATTTCGATTTTTTGTTCTTCGCTAAGATTGGCTTCGCTAATTTTTTGTGCCAAAATTCCCCAAAAATCCTGATTTTGTGATAGGCTTTCTTTGAGATTGTCCAATTCCGTAAGAATGGCTTGTCCCTGCCAATCTATCTTTTCGAGAACCTCCTCAAATTGGCTATCGTCTTTTCTAATTTCTTCTAATTTCTTTAAAATTTCGTTGCTTAGTTGCGTATTTTGGGCAAGAGCAGAGTTTTTGTCTGTGCTTTTTTTTGTATAAAAGTCAAGATGTTTTTTCAGTTCCTTGTACTCGGCTTCTACATTTTCGGTTTGGATATTGGCTTTTTTGAATCGCAAAAAAATATCTCCTTGCCCTGTGTGCAACAAGGTATCAAACTTTCCAACTAATTCATTTTCAGGTTTTTTATAAAGATGAGTTTTTATATATTCGGTGGTGTCTTTCAAAGAAAAAAAACGTATCCAAAGCGTTTTTTCGGGATACTCAATGCCGTATTCTACCAAAGCATGAGCATAAATACTCTCAAAATCTGCTTTGAGTAGATCTATGTCCATTTTTTTGCACAAGGCAATAGCCCATTGACTTCGTTCTGCTTTGGGCAACCCCAAACCGACTACTAATTTGGGTATAAATGACAATGTTTTCAAAAAATCCATTGCTTTGGAAAAAAATTGTTAGTTAAAAACAGAGTTATCTGCACTTCCAATATTATAAATTTTATTGGCTATTTGTGTTGTTTTGGTATCTTTTTTTTCAATTGTACTTTCCAAAACCCAAATTTTCCCTTGTTCAGTAAAAAAAGCCTGCCAATCGTTAGGGCTTTGGTTTTTGTCTTTTACTAAGGGCAAGGCATTTTTTGCTTGTTCAAAAGATTTTTCAAGCGGATGTCCTTGTGCCAAATTTTGATAAAAAAGTGTGGCAAATTGTACGGCAACATCATCATCTATTTTGCCATTTGTCCCGATTGCCGAAATGCCTATTTTTTGAAATTTTTGTGCAATTTGGGCAGTATCACAAGCATTGAGAAAGACCAATTTTAGGGAAAAATAAGCCAAATAATCGACTAATTTTTGAGAACTCACTCTTTGACCGCTATACCCGTTGTAGGTAAAAATAGCATCTTCCGCACCATGTCCGCCATAATGGAAGACATGAAAATCTGAACCTTGTTCCGTAAAAACATCAACAAATTGGTAGTGTTAAATATGTAATGCTAAGTATTTGTTGTAGTGGCAAATAAAATATCTAATTGCTCCTATATGATTTTCTAATTTCTTGGAAAAAGACACTGTTTTTCTGACTAATCTGCTACACCTTTGTCTAAGGGTATTGTTAAACCTTTCTATATGATTGGTATAGCCTTTTTCTTTGCCTGCCGCCTTATGCTTTTCTTTATCTAAAATGTGGTAGCCATTCCAAAAGTCTGTAAAGAACACCGCATCGGTCTTCAATACTTGAGGGATTTTATCAAAAAGAACTTGGGCATCTTCTTGTCCTCGTCCCCCTACATGAAAAGCAACTATCTGCCGATTAGCCGTATTCATTATCAGCCAAAGCCATTGTTTATTTTCCTTTTTTCCCACAAAACTCCACATCTCATCTGCCTCAAAGCGATATAGTTCATACAAAAGCCCTTCTTTTTTTTCGTACAAGTTTCTCATCAAAACATCATTTATTTCGTTAAAATGCTCAAAGTCAGCCACTAAATCTTGCTCAAATGTTTCAATGTCTTCCCATGAAGGCGCAGGCTCAATCGGAGTAGCGTTTTTTTTAAAGCCCCTATTTCATACACATACTTATCAAACTTGTCTTCCAAATGTGCGTACATACTGGCTTGGTCGGGCAAATCGGCACACAAATCATCGGGACAAGAAGCGTACAAATCGCTTAGGTAAGTTTGAAGCCAAACTTGGGAAACTTCCATCGTGCGAGCAATACCCGCCAAAGATATTTTTTCTAATAAAAGCCTGTCTATCAGGGCTTTCTCTTTTTCTGAAAGCAATTTATTACTCGGATTTAGCACAAATTGGCGACCGCAATCCTTGCACAAATGGTTCTGTTTACCATTGTGGATATGACCGTTAAGTTTACTCTTTTCGCTTTGACAAGAAGGACAAGTAATCATAAAAAAATACAATTTGTGGAAACATCAATTTTTTCCGTAAATTTACTCAATTTTTTCAAATAGCATTACTTCTTATACACTACCAACAAATTTACCTGCTTGAAAAGCCATCATAGGTTCTATTCCAAACTTACGAACTTGTTTATGGATTTGGTCGTGTTCAGTTCCGAGTTCCAATCTTCGGAAGTTGTTTTGTGCAAAAGCTAAAAAAATAACAGGCTTCATAAGCAAAAGGACAAAAGTATGCCCAAATAAAACCAAAAAAAGCCTTGCAAGCAAGTAAACACGCTTTTCTAAGAAAAAGGGCTTTTTCTTTACTTGTTCCGATTCAAAAATAAGTCGAAAAGGGGGAGAACTTTTTTGCTTTTCATATCAAAAGGCAATAAATGGAGTTCGTTTTTCATATTCTTGTCAGAAATGTATGTCTTACTCTGTTTTAGTTGATATAAAATCCTCTCGAAGCAAAAAGGCAACAGTAGAATCTAAACTAATAAGCTGGTCGAGTAGAAAAATAAAATCCTCATGATACTGTTTCTGTTGTTTTAGCTCCTTCCAGATTGGTCGATGATAATAGCAATTTTGGATTAGTTTTTCGGAATAAAATAATAAGTTCTCTCGGACTTGCTTACTATCGTCCCATATTTGACGTAGCCAATGTATGCCTTGGGGTACAAGTACATTAAAACCAATACCCGATAATAATTTAACCGTTAATTCTCTTGAACGAACCCTTAAAATAGCTTTTTCAAAAAACTCCTTCTTGCTACTATCTATCGGATTCCAAGCTCGTGCTTCTGCTTTCCATTCTATTGACAACAAAAGCATTTCAGAAAAATAACTAATTTTGGCTTGACTAATTTTTTCCAATAAATGTTCCCATAACACCCAAAAATTGGGAATTAAATTATTATCTCTATCTACATAGCTTATAATGTTATCCAAACACATTTCTATAAACCTATATTGGTTTTTTTTGTGTTCGTTATCTTGATAAATCCAATCTATCAATACTTTGAAATGGTCTAAAGCCAATTTATGTTCTTGTTGAAGTAAGAATAAGGCAAAATTATGGGAAAACTTAATTATCGTGTCAAAAGAAATTGTTTCCCATCTTTGATTTCTTAAATCATCAGGCTCGCTATTTTCTAAAACATTTTCTAAAAACCATTTGAAAAAGGCTTGTAAATCGGAATTTTGCGTATCCGCAGGAATAATGGAAATAGCTAAGTATAAAATCCAAATATTATGGGTATTTAGAGAAATATCAGTAATTGATAGTTTGGTTTGATGCGACAATAAATCAGTAACAAGTTTTTCTAATTTATTTATGTATTCAAAAGCTAATTTTTTTCTTATTGCATCGTTTTGTTCATAATGAAATGTATGAGGTATATTAGCGTATTTTAGGTTGGTTACTTGGCTATATTGAATAAGAGCCACAACAAGAGCCAATGCAAAATCAGGGAATTTTGTCCAAAGTTTTGTGTTTAGGATTTTACAAAATTCTGTTATTTCATGCGAATTATTGCTATGAGTAAGGTATAGAAATATGGCTGTTTTAATCTCTTGTGCAAATTCTTTGTCAATATTAAGTAAATCTACTAAGGAATGTAGAGCCGACTTGGTATCAAAAGGATTAAAAGAGGACGGTTCTAAACTAAATTGTTTTAGTTCAATTTTGTGTGTGATTAAGTCAAATAGTTGTTTGGTACACCAATTTTTTTGTTCTTCATCAAGCATATTATAGTAATCTCGTAAACCAATTACAGCAAACGTAATAGGTCTATCAAAGAGTCCCATATCCGTAAAAGAATAACATTTATAGGTTTGATAATAATTTTCCCATACCGAAAAAGGCTCGTTTAGGATTTTGTTTTCGTATTTATCGTTTATCCAAGTTAGTTTTTTCGTAAAATTGCTATGTTCATTTAACTCCAACAGCCTTTGCTCTGCTATCGGTTGTAAATCTTCTTGAAAATCTGTTTCTAAAAGAAATTTGTTATCGCTTATTTGTTTTCCAATTTTTTGATGTCGTAAATCCATTCGATTCAAATTCAAAAGCCAATTCTCATCATCAGAGTTTTCAGCGTAAAAAGTGTCTAAAATGGGGAATATTCTATCTGCAAAACCTTGTAAACTTAATTCTAAAAGAAACTTATCTAACCAAAGTTTTCGGTGAGGAAGTTGATTGGCTTTTTGGCGTTCTTCTTGGGCAAAAGGGCTTGCACTATAAAAGACCATACCTTGACGTTCATGACTCCGTCTAATTCTTTCCCATTCATAAAATTCTTTAACCCTTAAAATAGGCAATATTTTGTCTATTAATAATTTTGGATAAGCCATTGCGACACTTAACAAAACCGAAGTGGTGCTTACCGTATTACTTTCTTGTAGAAAATAATCAATCACCTCGTCTAATTCTTCTTGAAACTCTTTAGAAGTAGGGGTATCTTCTATAAGTCTGCATAATTCTAATAAATAGAACTCAAACGCCATCAAAACAGATTGTAGTAAATAGGGAGTAGCTACACAAATTCCACGATACATACACCACAAAGTAGGTGAGCCGTATTGGGTTATTTTTTTGTCATTTACCACATACGTAATTTCAATAATACTTTCTTTTGCAGAAAAACTTTGTGGTTTTTGAGTTTGTAATAAAATTTCAATAGAATGATTAAATAATTTTACAATAAAACTTGAAGCTATTTTATAATGATTACGTATTAAAGCTAAAACAGGTGTTTGATAAGCACTTGATGGAAAATACTTATACGTATAATCATTTATAACCCCAAATTGCTCCTCACGGTTTTGGCTTCTATATCCTCCTATTATGACAGGATTTGCTATATTATATTTTTCTCTATATTCTTCTTCGGTAATAGGATAATAAAACCACTCTTTTTTTGCTATTTGGCATACCAAGTTAGGTAAAAAACGGCATAATTGGTCGCTATAATGCCAAGAAAGGGTATATTCGAGTATTTTTTGGTAAAAATCATTAGTACGCCAAGATTCTTCTTTTTTTGTATGTTTCTCTTGTAAAGCAGTTTCTAATAGTTTTTGGGTTTCGCCTTGCACAACTTCGGTAAGTCGTAAGAATAAAGTTATACATCGTTCAATCGTGTTATTTTGGTCATGAGAGCTATATTCTTCTTTACAAAGTTCAAAATAATATAACAAGATTAGCCCTACTTCTTGGGCTTCGGGAGGCAATGTCTGTTTATTTTGTAGCTTTTTTTCCCATTTTAAAAGAGTAAATGCCACTTCGCTAAAGTTTTCCTTCCCTAATGCTTGTTTGTGGGAAAAGATAAAATGAATCATATTTGCCCAAGCCTCGCCTTTAGGAATGAAAGTATATTGATGACCGTCTGTAAAGTTTTTGCTTTGACAAGCCACTCTCAAAAGCAAGGCAAAACGCTTGAAAAGGGCATAATTATCTTGGAATAATAAATTTTTGGCTCGGTTCAAAAAATATTTGCTATAAGCAGATTGTAAAATAGCAATGATGATTTCATCTTTCCAATATTGTTCTAAGCTATTGTTTTTCAGATAGTTGAACAAAAAGTCATCTAAATTACGAACTTCTTTTTCTTGCAACTTTTCACTAATCCAAAAACGAAAGCCCCTACGAATAGCAGGTTCATTGCCAATACTTTCAAAAAGATTGCTAATTGTTCCATCTTGAAAATCACGATATTTGTCTTCAATAAATCTCGTCAAAGCCCAATCTTCGTAAATATCGTGAGTAGGGACATAACGATTATCAGAATTTGCGTCTCTTTCTATAATATTATCCTGTACCAAACTTCTTACAATCATTTCATCTAAATTCTCTATCTTGACATACAAAACCATTTTTTTAGCTCTTTCAATGGCAATTTGAGAAAAAACTTTTTTTCTATGTATAGAATCGTCTTTCCCACCAATCACATACTTCCACAACAGATTTTTAAAATCAATTTCCGTAACTATTTCTTCAGCAACTTCTTTTTGTGTAACTGCAAGATTGAGATTAAAAGGAATTTGTAAAATAGTACGCAAAGAATCTTTTTTGAGCCAATTCCGAATATGCTCATAGTTGGTGCTTATTTCTTCTAATTCTTCGTTATTTAAGAAATGAACATCATAATAGTTAGATTCTGAAAATAGATTAATCATTTTCAGTTTTTCTAAATCATAAGTACGACAAGTTAAGACCAACCAAACATCAGTACGATTTTGAAGTAGCGTAAAAAAATCCAAGATGGTTTCCCGATGCTTACTTTCTACAACTTTTTCAATACTATCAACAAAGATTATTTTTTGAGGTTTTAAGGCTTTCGAGTTCAATAAATCCTCTATTGGCAACAAAACATTTATATTGTTGAATACTTCTTGAATACTTTTACAATCGAGTTGTTCCCCTTTTAAGGTAATGATTTCGTAATTTTCTTTCAAACCCAAGAGTATATTTTTGGTAATAGCAGACTTTCCTACCCCCGCTTTTCCTGAAATAATTACGGCTTTGTGGGATAAAATACGGTTTTTAATTTCTTCTTTAATCGTTTTCCTTTCCAAATTTATATTACCTATTTTTTCTTGAATACGATTAAGTATTATTTTGGTATTTGCTTGCAAAGCCTTATTTGCCTCTAAAATTTTGGGATTCGTTTCTATTTCTCGGATTTCAAGAGAAGGCAATTCTGCTTTTTCAAGGAGTTCATTGATAATTGAGAAATTCACACAAGCAAAACGGTTTGTACGTATTCCAAGTGGAAATTTGGAACACACTCCACAAACAAAAAAATTATCATTCAATTCTATGAATACACCACTACCAGAGTAACCACTTACTAAGGTTTCAGCGTCGTACTCTTTTAAATAAGTTTCAGATATTTCGATTTGTATTTGTGAAGCATTATCATCATCTTTTTTTAAGATAGCCTTTGAAATAAATTTATTTTGATTATCCCGAATATCAGGAAATCCACTAATAAAACCATTTAGTTCTGTTTTTCTATCATATCTAAATAATTTGGGGGCATAATTCAAATCAAGCCAAGAAGGGATTTCGGTAGTGGGTATAACAATTATTGCAACATCATTTTCAGGATTTTCCTTACCAAAAGCATTTTCATCATACAAAAAAGTATGTATTTGTGAACCTTCTATTTTAGCTTCTAAATTTTTGGAATTATCTGAAATACAAATAGATATGTCTGTTTTTTTTATTTCACTCTCAAAATTTTGCCCCAAAAGACAATGTAGGGCAGTGAATACATAAACATAGTCTTTATGATTAGGAAAGCAGATAAAACCACTACCTATCTCATTAAAACAAGATATTTTGACTACATACTTATTAATTTTACTCATAATTCTATTGGATTGAAGCCTTCGGAAAATAATATTTCTACGTTTTTAAGATTATCCTTTTTCTTGATAATATCAAGAGTTTTTTCGTTTTTGTGTGTAATATAAAACTGTACTTTCTGCTCAGGAAAATGTCTTATAATCCTTGACATTGTTTCTTTGTTTGGTAGTTTATGAACGTTTATGCTATTTGCACTAATTACAAACTTTGCATCTTCTTTGAAACTAATTAATTTTAGCAACTCATTACTTGTATTGCCTTTGCTTCCGTGATGAGCCACTTGCATAACATCAAGAATAAGTTTATTTTCTTCTGTAAAACCGAGATTAGTCAAACTCTCTACAATAACAGATGGGAAAGAATCTGCAAGAAATAAAAAACATTTACCTGAATACTCAAATATAAAAGCAATACTACTTCCATTTTCAGGCTTTTTGTCTTCCTCAAATTGAGTTAAATCAAAATCATCTACCTTTGTATCATAGTCGTAGGACTTAGCACTTTGGTATTTAGGTATATTCATTTTCCTTTTCTTTTCTTCCACCTTTCTTTTCACATCTTCTTTCATTTCTTCGTTCTTCCATTTTTCGACCAGTGCCTCAAATCTTTGTTGATTAGGAGAAAGTATTGTAATTTTTGCTCCATAGAAATCTATGGGTTCTGTTGCAGTTGTAATACTTTCTTCAAGTTTAGAATGACTTTTTAAATAATCTCGCAATAATATAGCTTGTGGAACATTTTTGTAATCACTTTTTGTAATTCTTGTATCATAATCCTCATTAGCGTAATTATACCAAAAAATAGTTTTTGAAATATCTACTTGTTTAGTGGTATTATTTTCATAGATAAACCTTAGAATCCCGCCAATATGGTCATCATCAATATGGGTAATTATCCATAAATCAATAATTTCTTTGCGTTTAATAATAGCATCAATTTCTTTTTTGATACCATTTTTATAATTATTTTCATTTCTTTCTTCTCCCCCATCAATCAAAATATTATGAAAAACTCTATCACTTCCCAAGAAGCGAATACTAATGGCATCACCACAACCTACCGAAAAGAATTTGACTTCCATTTTTATAACTTAGTTTTATTCCCCAAATAAAACCAAAAAAAGCCTCCCAAATTGTTTGGGAGGCTTTTTTTCTAAAAATTAGGTGGCGAAGTCTTATTGCCTTTTCTGTCAATATAGAATCTTTCGCCATGTTTGACCGCTAAGGCTTTTTCATTTTCAAAAAGTCCAAGAGAATCGAAGGTAGGAGCTATAAGCATTTGCTCGGTCTTGACATTGTAAGCACCATATTTGTTGTTTTTATCACTTACTATAATGTAGTATTTGTCGTCTGGTGGGAAAGAAGGTTGATAGCCTGAAAGAACTATTTTGCCTTTAAGGTTTATAAATAGGGGGTCTTCATTGCCACACAAAATAAGTGGTTCAAAAAAATTAGGCTCAATGTTTTCATAGATAGGTTTAAAAATCTCTTTTCCCTCAAAGGAATAAGCCCCATTCAATTCTGTTGAACCCGATTTTTTTGTAGTTACAAATATTTGAGTTCCAATATAAACGGCATCACAGCCAGATAAGTCAAGAATAGTTACCGCCTGCCTAAATCTTTTGATAGAGTCCTCAGTAACAATTTTATTCTTTTCTAATGAGTCAAGTTTTTTTATATATTCCCATTTGTTTTCAGTCGAAACTTCTGCAAAACCTAACTTAAATGTCTGCCCTTTTAAGTCTTTGAGAATAGAATCACTTTCTTGTCTTGACTTTTCTCTTGCCTTTTCTAAGGCAATCCTAAGAGAATCAGAATCTGCCGTTTTATTTTCTACTTTTTCGCTTGGTTTTTCGGGAACACACGAGAATAGTAAAAATAAAGCAAAGACTAAAAATACATTTCTGTTCATAGTGATAAAATTTAGGTAAAAAAAACTTATTCAAAACTAATCTTAGGCAAGTTTTTTACAACTTTTACTGTTTCCAAAAAGCATAATGGAAACCTTAAAAATACATCATATCCATACCTAAGAATACCAACTAATATACAATTTATTGGAAAGATAAAACAAATTTGAATTGTTTGAAAAGATGTATTTTTTTTGTTTATTTGACACACTAATTTTTTTTCCAAATAATTCTTATAGATTTTAACTTTAATTGGAAAAAATAAAACACACGATAAAACAAAAAAAAGAATGAATCAAGCCGTACACAATAAATTAGTTTCCTTTATTTGGTCAATAGCCGATGACTGTCTAAGAGATGTTTATGTAAGAGGTAAATACAGAGATGTTATTTTACCTATGGTTGTTTTGAGGCGATTAGATGCCTTGCTCGAACCTACAAAAGAAGCCGTAGCAGAAGAAGTAAGAGTGCAAAAAGAAGATTTAGGTTTTACAGAATTGTACGAGGATGGCTTACAAGCTGCATCGGGATATGTGTTTTATAATACAAGCGAATGGACTTTGACCAGCCTAAAAGAAAAAGTTACGAACAGCAAACAAATATTATTAGCCAATTTTGACGATTATTTGAATGGTTTTAGCCCAAATGTCCAAGAAATTATTGACAAGTTTAAGCTAAAAGCCCAAATCAGACACATGGTCGAAAAAGATGTCTTGTTAGGTGTCTTGGAAAAATTTACTTCGTCATCTATCAATCTTACCCCTTTCGAAAAAGAAGACCCCGAAGGCAGAAAACTTCCGCCACTTTCTAACTTAGGAATGGGCTATGTTTTTGAGGAGTTGATTCGCAAATTTAACGAAGAAAACAATGAGGAAGCGGGAGAACATTTTACGCCTCGTGAAGTCATTGATTTGATGATTCACTTGGTTATCGAACCTATCAAAGATAGTTTGCCTAACATCATCACCATTTATGACCCTGCCTGCGGTTCGGGAGGTATGCTTACCGAATCTCAAAATTTTCTTAAAGACGAAGAAGGCAAAATTCGGTATTGGAGTGATGTCTATTTGTTTGGCAAAGAAATTAATGACGAAACCTACGCCATTTGTAAATCCGATATGATGATTAAAGGCAATAGCCCCGAAAATATCAAAATAGGTTCTACACTTGCTACCAATGAATTTTCGGGGAAAACATTTGATTTTATGCTTTCTAATCCTCCCTACGGAAAATCTTGGGCTACCGAACTAAAATATATCAAAGATGGAAAAGATGTTATTGACCCTCGTTTTGAAGTTATGCTTAAGGACTATTGGGGAAAACCTGAAAAATTAGATGCCACGCCACGTTCTTCTGACGGACAATTACTTTTTTTGATGGAAATGGTTTCCAAAATGAAGCCTCTTTCACAAAATCCAAATGGTTCTCGGATTGCCTCTGTTCATAATGGTTCAAGCCTGTTTACAGGTGATGCGGGTGGCGGTGAAAGCAATATTCGTAGGTATATCATCGAGAATGATTGGCTCGATTGTATTGTTCAACTCCCCAATAATTTATTCTACAATACAGGCATCACGACCTATATTTGGTTTTTGACCAATCATAAACCAGCACACAAAAAAGGAAAAGTAATTTTGATTGATGCCTCACAAGGTTTTGCCAAACTTCGCAAAAACTTAGGGGCTAAAAACTGCGAACTTACGCCACAACATATCAAAGAAATTCAAGAGGCTTATATGAATTTCCAAAATAGGGAACGAAGTGCCGAAGACGATTTGGCAGCAAAAGTCTTTTCAAATACCGATTTTGGCTATTACAAAGTAAGCATTGAACGCCCTGCACGCCTAAAAACACAATTTTCGGAAGAAAGAATTGCCGAACTTCGTTTCGAAAAATCTCTTAAAGAAGCTATGCAATGGGCTTTTGAAACTTTTGGCGAAAAAGTTTATACTCATCTCGATACCTTAGAAAAAGATATTTTGGACTGGTGCGAAAAAAGTACGTTGGACTTAAACGCCAAAAAACGCAAAGAATTAAGCTCAAAGACGCTTTGGGACAAACAAAAAGACCTTTTAGAAAAGGCTACTTTGCTTTTGCAGAAAATAGGAACAGACGAACACAAGGATTTTAACCTATTGGTCGAGAAAGTAGAGGAAGTTTTGAAAACGGAAAAAATCAAACTTTCTGCCAGCGAACAAAATCAAATCCTTAACGCTGTTTCTTGGTATGATGAAAATGCCGAAAAAGTCATCAAAAAAAGAGAAAAAATCAGCGGCGACAAGCTCCAAAATTTATTACTTCATTTGGACTGTACCAAAGAGCAATTACCCGATTTTGGCTATTTCCCAACAGGCAATAAAGACGAATATTTTATTTACGAATCTCAAAGTGATTTGAGAGATAGCGAAAATATACCGCTTGACGAACGCATACACGACTATTTTTTACGTGAAGTAAAACCCCATGTAAACGAGGCTTGGATTGATTTGGATAAAACCAAAATAGGCTATGAAATTAGCTTTAACAAATATTTTTATCAACACAAAGCCCTAAGAAGCCTCCAAACGGTCAGCCAAGAAATTTTGGCTTTGGAAAAAGAGAATGAAGGCTTGATTATGGATATTTTAAATATAGGTTTATGGAAGTAAGTAATCTACTTTCGGGCTTGTATCATGATGTATGTCTATTAATAGAACAAGCCCGACTAAAAGTTGCTCAAACAGCCAACCAAACATTAACCCTCATGTATTGGCAAATTGGCAAACGCATTAACGACGAACTGTTGGAAGGAGAAAGGGCAGCTTATGGCAAACAAATTCTTTCCCAACTGGCAACACTTTTACAAACACAATTTGGAAAACGTGGCTTTCAAGAAAGAAATATACGTAGAATGTTGCAATTTGCCCAACTTTTTCCTGATTTTGAAATAGTGTCGCAAGCTGCGACCAAATTGAGTTGGTCGCATTTTATTGAATTAATTTCTTTGAAAGAAGCCTTACAAAGAGATTTTTATTTGACTATGGCTATAAGCGAAAATTGGGGCAGAGATACATTAAGAAGCAAAATAGACGGTATGCTCTACGAAAGAACCCTTATCAGTGGAAAACCCCATGAGTTTATAAAACAGGAATTGAGCAATATGCAAGCAGGACTGCCTTTTTCTCCCGATTTAGTCTTTAAAAGTCCTTATTTTTTAGATTTTACGGGACTAAAAGCTGCTTTTAGCGAAAAAAATTTGGAAGATGCCCTTATCTTTTCTATCGAAGAGTTTATTATGGAGCTGGGTGGAGGATTTAGTTTTGTGGAACGCCAAAAACGTATGATTATCGATGGCGAAGATTTTTATCTCGACCTACTTTTCTATCATCGAAAACTAAAACGCCTTATTGCCATAGAATTAAAATTAGACAAATTTAAGGCGGCTTATAAGGGACAAATGGAATTATACTTGCGTTGGCTCGACAAATACGAAAAACAAGACGGTGAGCAAACACCGTTAGGACTAATCCTTTGTACCGAAGGTGGACAAGAACAAATTGAACTCTTGGAACTCCAAAACGCTGGTATTAAGGTCGCCGAATATCTCACCGAAATGCCCGACAAAGTTCGTTTACTGCAAAAACTACGAGATGAAATCCAACTTAGAAAACAATTAGCAAACCCTACAACAGACCAATAAATGAACACACAACTACCCAAATACCCCACTTACAAACACTCTGGCGTAGAATGGCTTGGCGAAATTCCTGAACATTGGGAAGCTATCAGAATGAAATTTTTATTTAGAGATGTTTCAGAAAAAAATAAACCCAATGCCGAATTATTATCTGTAACACAGGATAAAGGGGTAATACCAAGAAATTGGGTTGAAAATAGAATGGTTATGCCGTCTGGAAATCTCGAAAGTTTTAAATTTATACAAAAAGGTGATTTTGCTATTAGTCTGAGGTCATTTGAAGGTGGTTTAGAATATTGCTATCATGATGGAATTATTAGCCCTGCTTATACAGTTTTAAAAAAGAAAAAAAAACTTATTGATGGATACTACAAATACATCTTTAAATCTAAGTCTTTTATTTCTGAAATACAGACAAGTGTTGTTGGTATTAGAGAAGGAAAAAACATTAGTTATTTTGAATTATCATATTCTTTATTACCGATTCCCCCACTATCCGAACAAAGCACCATTGCCCAATTTCTTGACTACAAAACCGCCAAGATAGACCAAGCCATTGCCCAAAAACAAAAAATGATAGTTTTGCTTAAAGAACGCAAACAAATCCTTATACAAAATGCCGTTACCAAAGGACTAAATCCCCATATAAAACTAAAAAATAGCGGCATAGATTGGATTGGCGAAATTCCTGAACATTGGGAAGTGAAAAGGTTAAAATTCATTCTCAAATCTCCATTGAAATATGGTGCAAATGAAAGTGGAATAGAATATTCACCAGAACTTCCTCGATATATTAGAATTACTGATTTTTCTATGGAAGGAAAACTAAATGAATACAAGAAATTATCCCTTTCTTGGGAGGTAGGTAAAAATTATCTATTGGATGATGGAGATATACTTTTTGCCAGAAGTGGGGCAACTGTTGGCAAGTCTTATCAATTTAAAAAATCGATGTCTATTGAAAAATGCTACTCATTTGCTGGTTACTTAATTAAAGCAAGTCCAAATGAAAAGTTTATTCTTAGCAACTTTTTGAATTTTTTTACAATGTCAAGTTCGTTTGAAAATTGGAAAAGTTCGATTTTCAATAAAGCAACAATAGAAAATATTGGTGCAGATAAGTATTCGGAATTAAAAGTTATCATTCCTTCACTTGCCGAACAAACCGCCATTGTTAGTTTTATCGAGTCGCAAAGTGCCAAAATAGACCGAGCCATTAGTTTGCAAACCCAACAAATAGAAGGCTTAAAAGAATACAAAAGCACCTTGATAGACAGTGCCGTAACAGGCAAAATAAAAATTTAATTGAGAATGGATAATTGTTAATTGAGAATTGACAATTATCCATTAACAATTATCCACTATTAATTGACAATTAATTATATGCGTGAAAATGTGATACATAGTAAGTCTTATGCTTTTGCACTTCGTATAGTCAAACTGTATAAGTACCTAAGTACAGAAAAAAAAGAATTTGTGCTTTCAAAGCAATTATTGAGAAGCGGTACGGCTATCGGTGCATTGGTCAAAGAGTCGGAACACGCAGAATCCAAAGCAGATTTTGTTCATAAAATGAGTATCGCCTTGAAAGAAGCCAACGAAACGGTCTATTGGTTGATGTTGCTCCATGATAGCGACTATATTAACCAAGAACAGTTCGACTCTATTCATACAGATTCCGCAGAAATTTTGAAAATTTTAATTTCGATTGTCAAAACATCTAAGAAATAATTCTGAATTGATAATTGTTAATTGATAGTTGAAAATTATCAATTAACAATTATCCATTATTAATTAACAATTAAGTAAAAAGAAGTATTTATTTGATAATAAAAAATATTATTAAGTATTTGATAGTCAAATAGTTACAAAAAATAATATTATCAATTAATTAGTTACTCATACTTATCCATTATTAATTAACAATTATCCATTAATTTTTTTTATGGTAAGCAAAACCAACGAACAAGCTCTCGAAGAGTTGATTGAAAAATCATTACAAGAAAAAAATGGTTTTTATAGCGGTCAAGCAAAGGATTTTAATGCCAAATATGCCTTAGACGAAGTTCGTTTTTGGCATTTTTTGGAAAGTAGCCAAGCCCACGAATTAGAAAAACTAAAACGTTCTTCGGATTGGAAACTAAAAATTTTGGAAGCCCTTGACCGAAAAATAAAGCGATACGGCATACTTAGCCTACTTCGTAAAGGTTTGAGTATAGAAGATAGTAATTTTACGCTTTTGTACCAAGTCCCTATGGCAAGCAGCAGCCCAAGCGTACAAGAGAATTTTCAGAAAAATGAATTTAGCCTAAGCAGACAGCTCCGTTATAGCACCCAGAATTCGAGAGAAGAAATTGACATGGTTATTTTTGTCAATGGTTTGCCCATAGCCACCATAGAACTAAAAAATGCTTGGACAGGACAAACAGCCAAGGCTCATGGCATCAAACAATACGAAAATAGGGACATTAGCCAAACTTTGCTTCATTTTGGGCGTTGTTTGGTACATTTTGCCGTAGATACAGATGAGGTTTATATGTGTACCAAATTGGACGGCAAAAATTCTTTTTTTCTTCCTTTTAACAAAGGAGCAAACAACGGCAAAGGCAATCCACCCAATCCCAACGGACACAAAGCAGCTTATTTGTGGGAAGAAATTTTTACAAAAAAGAGTTTAGCCAATATCATTCAGCACTATGTATTGTTGGAAGGCGACAACAAAGAAGCCTTCAACAAACGAGAGATGAAGTTTCCACGCTATCATCAATTAGATGTTGTCCGAAAACTAATAGCACATACTTCGAAAAATGGCACAGGTCAGACCTATTTAATACAACATTCAGCAGGTTCGGGCAAATCCTATTCTATCACTTGGGCAGCTTACCAACTCATAGAAGTTTATCCCGAAACGGCAGAGTTAAGAGGCTCGCAAGGCATCGAAAAACCCTTGTTTGATTCGGTCATAGTAGTAACAGATAGGCGTTTATTAGACAAACAACTCCGAGAAAGCATCAAAGAATTTTCGGAGGTAAAAAATATTGTAGCTCCTGCCTTTTCGTCCCAAGAATTAAAAGATAATTTGGAAGAAGGGAGAAAAATTATTATTACAACCATTCAGAAGTTTCCATTTATTGTAGATAGCATTGCCAATTTGAACCAAAAACGTTTTGCTGTTATCATTGATGAAGCCCATAGCTCACAAGGCGGAACAGCCGCATGGAAAATGAATCAAGCTATGGGAGAAGATGAGGAGGATACACAAGACAAAATTTTAAAGAGTTTACAAGCCCGTAAAATGAAAGGCAATGCTTCTTATTTTGCTTTTACTGCCACTCCCAAAAACACTACCCTCGAAAAATTTGGTACAAAACAAGAAGATGGTTCTTTCATTCCTTTTCATCTCTATTCCATGAAACAAGCCATCGAGGAAGGATTTATTTTGGACGTACTAAGCAATTATACAAGCTACAAAAGTTATTATCAAATCGAGAAATCTATTGAAGAAAATCCTTTGTTTGATACCAACAAAGCACAAAAAAAACTTCGTGCCTATGTAGAAAACCACCAACAAACCATTGGTACAAAAGCCGAAATAATAGTAGAACATTTTATTAGCAAAATATACAACACCAAAAAACTAAAAGGCAAAGCCAAAGCAATGCTTGTAACGCAAAATATAGAGGCAGCTATTCGTTATTACCTTGCCATAAAAAAAATTATACAAGAAAAAGGAAATCCTTTTAAGATTGTGGTGGCATTTTCGGGAGAAAAAACAGTGGACGGCATCGAATATACCGAAGAAGACATAAATGGATTTCCCGAAAAAGATACAAATGATGTATTTGATTCTGACGATTATAGAATTTTGGTAGTCGCCAACAAATACTTGACAGGATTTGACCAACCCAAACTTTGTGCAATGTACGTAGATAAAAAATTACAAGGCGTTTTGGCTGTTCAAGCACTAAGCCGTCTAAATCGTGCAGCCAACAAGTTAGGAAAGAAAACCGAAGACTTATTTATTTTGGATTTCTTTAACGAAGCCCACGAAATCAAAGAATCTTTTGACCCTTTTTATACGTCCACCTCACTAAGCGGTGCAACAGATGTAAATATATTGCATGAATTAAAAGATTTGTTAGGCGACGTAGGTGTATATGAATGGGCAGAAGTAGAGGAATTTGTTAGCAAATTTTTTAATAAAGTAGAGGCGGAGCAATTAAGCCCTATTCTTGACATAGCAGCCCACCGTTTCAATGTAGAACTCGAATTGAAAGACGAAGAAAAAGCCGATTTCAAGATTAAAGCCAAACAATTTGTCAAAATATACCAACAAATGGCTTCTATCTTGCCTTATGAAGTTATCGTTTGGGAAAAACTATATTGGTTTATAAAATTTCTCATTCCCAAATTAATCATAAAATCAAAAGACAATGAACTAATTGATGAACTATTAGAGTCTATCGACTTATCCACTTATGGATTAGAAAGAACAAAACTGAATCATGCCATTGTTTTAGATGGTTCAGACACACAATTAAATCCACAAAACCCAAATCCAAGAGGAGCTTATGGTACAGACGAAAACAAAGACCCCTTAGACGAAATTATCAACTCTTTTAATAATAGATTTTTTTCAGGTTGGAATGGAACAAGCGAAGAAAATCGTATCAAGTGTATTTCCTTATATAATAACACAGTTAAACATAAAGACTACGAAAGCAAAGTAAAAAATAATCCAGATACGCAAAATGGAGATTTGGCTTTGCAAAAAATTTTGGACGAGGTTTTTCTTGCAAGAAGAAAGGCAAACTTAGATGAATACAAACAGTGGATAAATGATAGTGCCTATAAAATAGCCATGATGGATTTAATAAAAACAATGGCTAAACAAAATTTGTAGCAATGTCCCAAAATGGAATATGTCTTTTACCGCAGCAATCGCCTACAAAATGCCCTATGTCATTCTCCCGAACAAATTTTTTGTCTAAAAAAAACTGAAAATCTCTTTTCAGTTTTTTACGATTTTTTTCAGTCGCTTGACTTCTAAAACCATGTTGCCTGTCCAATGCAAGACACGAGGCAAAAAATAAATAAAGCCCATAACTAAAATAGTTATGAACAAACGGACAAGTATCTTATCGGATACTATTGGCGTTTTCTCCTCGTTTTCGTTGTTTTTCATTGAAATAGTAAATAAGTGTGATAACTGAAATCTTATTGGCAACACAGTTTAAGCAATGTTGCATTTTCGGAACTTTTTGCAAAAACTCAATATAAGTAGTAGAAGCAAGACCAATAACTTAAACACCTTATTTTAAAGCATTTACAAGCATTTCGTAAAGTAACTATTTAGCAAAAGTCCTTACTTAAAGTGTTACTTCATCTCTGCCAAAATAGCAAAGAAAGGACTATACTGTGCTAAGAGGCTGAGAATCTCTTTAAAATCTTTTCCTTGTTCAGATTCCTTTTGTCTGCCAAACGGCAAAGCCCGATGGCTTCGATGATATAATTCTCTTTGCTTGTCAAGTGCTATATCATCTTGTTTGCGAAGCTCCATCGCCTTTTGCCTGCGGTAGCCCAATAGCTCCAAGCGTTTCCTGTTGTTGTGGAAATAGG
>Ga0316607_1000272_pt1 | contig 20295 bp, 15 predicted proteins | sample MIS2016062E_MG_FD_207674 | JGI IMG/M metagenome (GOLD analysis project Ga0316607, IMG submission 207674) | Microbial mat bacterial communities from Middle Island sinkhole, Lake Huron, Michigan, United States - MIS.2016.062E | ecosystem: Environmental > Aquatic > Freshwater > Lake > Sediment...
AGGGGGTTTGTTTATGATTGCCGACGGCGATCGCGGTTTTAAATGCGTTGCGATCGAAGTTAGTGCTTAATTCCGTAGCGGGTGGATAGCTGGTATAACGGGGTAAAGGCTGGTTGTATTTATTCAATAGTCCGGACAGTTTTCAATCATCAACGGTAGAATGCGGGTTTTAGTCGCTGTCCAAAAAACTGTCCGGAGTATTGGTCTTAGAGAGTGTAGAAGGAAAGAATAACGATTGTAACAAAGGAGAAAATCATGGCAGCTAGAAAACAGGGTAATCCTCCTACCACACACACGGTAGAAAATGGTGACCTATTATTCGACATAGCTCAAGCATACTATGGTGATGGCAATCAGTGGCAAAAAATTGCTGCTGCAAATGGCAATATTGCACCTGAAAGTTTAAAAGTTGGTCAACAACTTCAAATTCCTGCTTAACATTTTTGAAACGCTTGTAAACATTAGCTATTTCTAATAGCAGTTATTACAAGTGCAGAAGGTTAGCCAATCAAACTGACATTCTGCAACTAACACTTGCAAATGGATTTATATTGACCCGAAGAAGCCAGAAATCACTCTTTTTCAAATTTTGGAGCGTTAATTATGTCAGTCGAAATTTTTACAGATTCCAATTTCTCTGGAACCAAATCAGGTTCTCTTGAGCAGGACTCTTCCTGGATTGGAGATTTTTGGAACGACAAAATATCCTCGATTAAAGTTTACTCCGGCACTTGGGACTTTTTTGAACATTCAAAATTCCAGGGTCGAAGTCTCCGACTTGGAACAGGCGAATATCCCAGCTTCAACAATGAATTTAATGATACTATCTCGTCATTTAAAAGAGTGGCAGTAAGTGATTCAACTGGTTCAGATAATGGTGTTCTGAAAAGAATCCTAGACCTTACAAACAATGAGCGTGGTAAAGTGGGTTTATCTCCGCTCACACTTAATTCCAAACTGGCTGCTGCTGCACAGAAACACAGCCGGAGCATGGCAATGCAGGACTTTTTTGATCACCGACAAATGGTGGAGCGGGTCAGAGCGGAAGGTTATCATTACTCACGAGTGGCGGAAAACATTAGCGCTGGCAACTCTACACCAGAGGATGCCATTAAAGGCTGGATGAATAGCTCAGGACATCGTGACAACATTCTGAATTCTAACTATCGAGAGCTTGGGGTCGGTTACTACTTTTTGGAAAACGATCAGGGTAGCGTCAACTACAAGCATTACTGGACTCAGGTGTTTGGCACACCCCAGTAACGCTCGATAGCCCGATCAATTACAAGTTGGGCAAACACCTCAAATTCCATAAACCTGAATCGCCGTAGGAATAGCTGATTTTAATTGCAGTTATTGAGGATACAGAAGGTTAGTAACTCAAACTAACCTTCTGTAGTTAATACCAACCCTGGATTTATATTTAGCGAAAGAAGTTGAAAAATGGGAATTTCTACAGATTATTCAAACGTTCCTGACTGGGTAGCTAAAAGCGAAGGATACCAGACAGGAGAAATGGTCAAATACCAAGGCAATATCTTTTATGCCAACTTCGAGGCTTCAGAACCAGGGGTAGGGGATGCAGATCATAATGGTTGGCGGTTTTACGATGAGTTGTACGATCTAACACCTCACACGCCTACCGCACAAGCTAAAATCATTGCCTATGTTCCTACTTGGAGGAAGAGGGGGGGATTTAACTATGCCGATGATGAGATGTATCGATACATCACCCACGGCATCGTCTCGTTTCTCATGTTTAGTGAGGTAAATCTCGGTGAGTTTGAACCAAAGTCCTTGGAGGAGGTTAAGGCGGTCCTCTCAGATGTGGTCAACACTGGACATCGAAACGGCACCAGAATCTTAATTGCACTGGGAGGTGCAGTTGATTATGGATTTCTCAATTTGATGACTTCTATAGGAAATAATCCCGATAATCCACTTCTGGATCTCGCCGTACAAAATGTAGTCAATTTTGTCAAGTCAAACAATCTCGATGGCGTAGACCTGGATTTAGAGTGCTGGTGGGGTAAGCCCGGTCAAGGAGATATGGGAGGAAGAGCAAAAGCGGATGGCCCCCACCCAGCAGGATTTGCATTAACTTCATTTGCCCAAAAATTAAAGCAAGCGATGCCTGATAAACTGGTTTCCGCAGCTATTTTTGGCACCTCATGGTATGGCAATAACTACGATCCGAAATTAGCAGACTATACTGATTGGCTTGCGATTATGACCTATGATCTGACGGGTTCGTGGAATGCGTCTCCAGTCGGACCTCAGTCAGCGCTTCTTAAAATACGCAATCAAGAGTCTTATCTGCGAGAGCAACAGGGGAAGTGGCCCGATCCCCAAAATCAAGATCAAGGCCCCGTCAATAATCCGATTCTTTCTGTGGAAGATACTCTCTGGTACTGGACGAATCCGTTATTTGTGAACTGGCAGGGTGCAGGACAAAATATACCCAGAAATAAGATCGCCGCAGGAGTTCCGATCTATGGCTATGATTTTGCCTACGGGAAAGACCCAGATGACCTGAGCGGTCAAGTACCTCCAGGGTATAAATCGATTCGGTACAAAGATATCCTGGCTCAATTTCCAGATGCTCATACGGCTGCCAATGGCAATATTAAAGTGTCGGGAAGTACGCCGAGACCTCCTTTTATCTCTGCTTCAGGAAGCTATCCATATACTCACAATATCTACTTTGAAACTCCAGACACTGCTGTTACCAAATTGAATTTTTTAAAGGATGTGGGAGCGCAGGGAGTGATTATTTGGGAACTTTCTAATGATATCTGGGAAGAGGGGAAAAGCATCATTAAGGCACTTTACAGAAACTCTGGCAACCCGGAAAGCAGAACACCAATACCAGCATTGTCGATAATAGTGGGTAGTGCACCCGTTCCGAAATATCGGATTGTGAATGTGAAAAGTCGTATGGCAATCACCGCACCAACAAACAAAGGAGAGGGGGTTTATCAGAGTCCAGTGGATAGCAGCAATCCTTTACAGGTCTTTGAGATACAAAAGGATATAGAAAATACAAACATTCGGTGTGCAGGGAACCCATCATTGGTGTTAGATGTTCAAGGAGACTCAGGCAAGGATCAAACTCCGATTATTGTATGGACTGAGAACGGAAATTTAGGCCAGCGCTTTCGCTTTGAGAAACTTACAATAACTGGTTCTGGCCCCCCTCCCACTCATGAAACTGATTGGGTTGATCGATACTTAATACACCCTAATTCATTCTTACTTAACCCAAAAAGTTTTCGTTTGGCTGTATCCGGTGGATCAACAGAAACGAATGCTCCGATTGTTCAAGATGCACAGTTTGGAGTATTTGGAGTTTCTTTGGAAGATGACCAGAAGTGGGACCTTTATAAGGTTGCCAATGATGTTAGTTCCCGCTGGATTGAAGTACGAGGGGAGAATTCATACTGCTACTGTGTATGTAATAGAGCTTCTAGTAAGCATCAATGGGCTGGCTCTCGTAGCGATACGATGAATATCGAAGCGGGTGCGCCCTATTTCTACGCTGTCTTCACTAAAGATGATGATACGGTAGATTTCCCAACTGGTGCAATACTGACAATTCAAGATCCCGATGGAAACAACTTTGATCGCGATATTCAAGAAGAAAACCTACTGGTAATTATGTCCGGTTCTTCAGTTCGGTGTCTTATTGTCAAAAACCCTAAGCCCGGAAATTGGAAGATGACGATGACAGTGCCTGAGGGGGTCGGCTTCCATTGTGAATGCAATACGGTTCCGTCTAAAGACCCCTATAAAACGATAACGACTGCCCACAGATCTACAAATCAACTTCATAAGAGAGATATATCAGATGACAAGCGGGGGTGGGTCGGACCAACTATGGTAGCGAACATAACTGCCTCTGCTGGAGTAGGCTTCATATTAGGTGGTCCAGTAGGAGAACTGTTAGGAGCCACCATAGGAGCTCTTGTAAACGGCACAATGCTTGCATACATGGCTGAGAAAGCTAATCATCCGGTCGCTGACAATGCCCATCTTCTTAGATCCACTGCAGACGCTATAAGTCAGCAGCCCAACATTACCGCTAATGTGGTAAGAATAGCAACATGGAATGTTTTCCATAACAACTTGCAAGACGGCGTTGACCCTGATAATAACCGGCGACCGCAATCGACAGTTGGAGAACGGGTGGATCGGCTGGTTAACTATGGATCTGAGAATAATATTGATCTCATTGCTTTCCAAGAGATCCCGCAGGCAATTTTGAATGATCCCAACCATCAAATATTTGTAAACATTGCTAACACACGCTATGAATACATAATAGTTAATAATGAGTACCCACCACGCCCTAACATAAATGCTCCAGCCCCAGCGAGTGCAACAACTGATGGTTATTTGATACTTTATAATCGAGATCGATTGACATTGATGGGTATGGCTAATGGGCAGTATTTCAATCCAGAGATGTTTTTGCAAGGAACATCCCAGTCTCGTCCGCCAGTCCAACTCCAATTCGATTTTCCTGGAGGAAATACTTTTTTCAATTTTTTAACATGGCATACTGAACCTCAACACCACATCGCTAGAGATGGTGTGGCACAGGCGGTTAATCTACTCAATCAGCAGCAAGGCAATTGGATAATAGCAGGAGATTTGAATATATATGAAAATGAACTCCCAGAAGGTGTTGTAGATCCACATCACTTGACACATTATCCCCGGACTCTAGACCACATCATTACAAGCGGAACAGTTGTTGATCCACATCAACCTCTAGTCATAGGTCCAAACGGAATTCCTGTTGTTCCTATTATGGTAAGCAATGAGCAATGGGGTGGTTTCTGGAGCGATCACCATTATGTATTATTTGGGATAGCGTGGTTCTAATAAAAGCAGTGCGATCACCGCTTTCATCGGGTGCTAAAACATGCGTTACACGCACCATCTAATTCCCCTCTAAATGCCTCCGTCGTGGTGGGTTAGAGTCAGCATAACCCCCCCTCCAAATTCTACTCATCCCTATTGCAAGGAACACATTTATGAAGATGCAAAATTTTCAAGGAACCTCAAAAGAAGGGGACTTTCAATCTGCTCTTTTGGAAGCTGCTAATAAAGCCTTAGAGGCTTTGAGCATAGGTACATCAGATCAACGCATTGCCTGGAAACTGATTGAAATATCAGGTAGCAAAGGTGGATTCTTAGGAGAGAACACGATTACCGTGACTATAGAAGCCCAATCAAACAGTACAGCAATGCAAAATCTTCGCGAAGCTGTCACGAGCATAGCGCAAAGCTCCAACAAAGAAAAAGTTATAGTCGAGGAGTTTCAGATCGTCGGTTTCGACACCCAGTCTGCTGTAGCATTTCTGGTTGCACCATCGGGAATTGTTGACTGTTGACTGGATTTTACTATTCCGATGCTACCGGAATTGAGATAAGTTAATTCGCACTAAGAATTAGCCTTGGGAATAGCCACCAAAGTCATAGAATTAGCGGGGTAAGTTGCCTGGAATCCAGTATCACTGACAACTAAATCGCTCTGACGGATGATCGCCTGCAAATTCGCCTCGCTGTAAGTGTAAAATTGAGCTTTACCCGCCGGTTTAAATCCTTTCAAACTCAAGTTGCTGGTCAAATTTTTGTTGGTTTTATTAATAATTACCAGCGTCAAAAAACCGTCGCGGGTGCGATCGGCTCCGTAGATTGACAAAAGTCCCTGATCTGTGCTAGCCGATCGCACCCAAGTATCGCCATACTTACCACCTTTTCCGTCGTAATTCATGTACATTCGGAAAGCATAAGCCCCCGGTTCCGAAGACTTAGGAGGCCCCCATAGCGTCGCTAAATCCACTTGTTCCCGCCCAAAAATCCCCAGTACATCGGCTTGGGCTAAGGCCCCGTTAATCGACTCCAAACCGCCCCAATTGTATTCAGTAATCGCGAGCTTTGTACCTGGATAATCTTCCTTGATCCACTCTCGAAACCGGGGAATAATTGTTAGTGGCGGATTGTATTTACCAAGCCAACTTTCATCAGTATAGGTAGCATCCCAGAGAGAACGAGTCGAGCGCAGCCGCGCTGCTTGCGTCTTAGCGTCGCCTGCGGTACAAATGGCTAAACAGAGGTCATCGACGATCGGATAGTAGTGTTCGTCGAAATAGTCGAGAATGCGAACACCTTTCTGCTGTTCGTAAGCGCGCATTTGTTGTAAGTACCACCGCGCAAACCAGACACCGCCGTGTTTTTCGCGATCGCCTTTTACGAGAGAATCTACATACACTGGCCAGCCAAAATCCGACGGACCAAGTACCTTAGCGGTAGGATCTGTCGCTTTTACCATTGAGGCATATTGGTAAGTGCGATCGCGCAATTCATCGTAACTTGTCGCTTCTGGATGAACATCGCGGTGAGTATTTCCCCAGCCGCTGGGTTCGTTGTCCATTTGATAAATTTGCACGCCGCCGTTAGCAGCAGTACCGTGGGTTTTAACTAAGTGTTGAACCCAACGCTTTTGAAATTCTGGATTGCTAACAATACTGACATCAAGGCGATTATTATTAGTGATTAAAGTGCCATCTGGACGCTTACCATTGCCGCATTTATCACCTTCTGGAAAAATGTAAGGATTGGTTTTTTCTTGCGGACCATATTTCGATACTCTAAAGCCGCAGTTCCAAGTGCTAGTTTTATTTACATAGCCAATCATGGGAATAGTAACAATACTTTTGCTGCCGTTTGTGCGGTTGGTTTTGACAATTTTATCTATAGAATCGCCGGGAATAGGATTTTTATTGTCGCCGCCACCGACGAAAAAGAAGTCATCGCCGCTGTTTGAGGAATCGACTAGCCAATTGTAGCGACTGGTGTGATTTGCGCCCCAGCGTTCCACTGGAATTCGCAACTCTTGCGCGAGGGCGCGATCTAGGGCATAATCATTCATACCATAGATATCGGGGCTGATGGAATGGCGATCGGCTGTCACATCTACAGATAGGGTGAGATTGGCTGTTTGGGCGATCGTATTTTTGAAGTAAACTGTTGTTGCTACCACCCCCAAAGCAGCGACTATAGCTAACAAGCATAAGATCATCCAACGAGGTTTATTTTCGGGAGACAGCCACAAAAATCGTGCATTCATTAATTTATGATCTAGTATTTAATAGGGCTTGTTTAAATTCTGCCACACTTTTATAAAAAATATCGGGATTGTCAACTAAAGCGCGATCGATAACTGTAGCTAGCGGTTGAGGAATCGCAGAAGTGCGATCGCGAATAGGCACAGCATCAGTTTGCAACACCGCACAAAACGGGTCAACTCCCGCAAAATTGCGCGGGGAAAATCCCGCGCTCGTCACATACAAAAGTGAGAGTGACTTTTGAACTGATTTCAATATATGATTGTGAAGGTGATAATTGGCTAAGCAAAACTAGCTACTTCTACAGAACGTTCTACCGCTACACTTTTACGCTTGCGTTTAATTCTGTCGATTTCATGGAGTGTTTCGGCTGTTAGGTAACTGCTACCACAGTGAGGACAGCTTATGACGGGAATGTTTTCTATAACTAGCAAATCTTTGCCTTTACCATAGGTTCTGGGAATTCGGCGAACTCGCACACCTTCTGTTCCGCAAATATCGCATACCATTTACTAAGTCTCCTTGCTTAAGGCACGTATACTGTAATGATAACAACTTTTCCAGTGGGACTAAGTTTGACAATTAATTCGACTTCTCCTCCATCGGTAGTTTCTCCTCTAACCCGGTATTTTGATTCTGCTGTCACTCTATCTTTTTGACATTCTAGTATTTTACCTGTGAGGATGCCTTGTTCAATGTCATAAATTGTCAAATCGTCATCTTCCATCTCTTCTTCAGCATGGAGTGTCATGACATAATGCTGATTGCTAACCTTTTCCCTAATCAGTCGTAGTATTTTATCGAACATTTCAAATTTTTTTTAATCACCATAAAAATGAATTTTGGGATTTTGGATTAATATCATCTCCGTTATTTAGTATTAGTCCTCATGCAATCTGAAATGCTTAGATGTTACAGTCTACAAGTCTCGACGCGAGAGAAGAGAGAACACCACCCCAACAACCACCCCCTAACACCCACCGCACGAACACACAATTAGGGAGGTGAGCTTCTGGTGCTTTCTCTGAAAAAGTGAGGTCTTTGTAGTACAACCATTCGTTATTTTTTCTCCAGCCTACACGATCGCCAAACGCTTCCCATACTTTTTGATCATATTCCTTAGTCCCTCGCAAACTTTGATAGATGTGCTTCTGCACCGAAAAGCCGAAGCGCCCATTGCTGTATTTGACCCAAAGTTGGTCAATGGTTCGCAAGTCCTCGCAGGGGAATTTTTCAACACTTTTTTTATTCAGCCATCCTTTTTCCTCCCTCCCCGCCACCTTCAACATCACTCTCGCCGTTTCCTCATCCGCCTCTTTCCACTTTTTGGCCGCCAATAAATTCCGCAAGTTTGTATAATCCATTCCCACGGCTGAAATCACCCGCGTAGTTTCATGAGGTGCTGGTTTTGGCTTAGGTATTGGTGCGGATATTGATGCTAGCAATTGATCTATTCGACTAAGCTTAGGGGCCGGGGCTAGGATGGGATCAGAAACCGGGTTTTTTACTGAATCTGTTGGTAACAACGAAGAATCTGATAAAAACCCGGTTTCTTTGGTCGGAGTGTATAAGTCCTGTTTTGGTGCTAATACTGTCAATACTTGTTCCGCTGTCCATCTTTTTGCTCGCTCTTTTTCCAAGCATCTCCTGACTATTTCTGTGAATGGTTCTGGTATTTTTGACCAGTCTATTTCTGGCTCTTCTTCTATAATCTTTTTCATTAACTGCGCTTCTGTATCTGCTGTGAATGGCGCGATTCCTGTCAGGATTTCTGCTGTCATTATTCCCAAAGACCACATATCCCAACCTGTTGCGACTACTCCTTCGTAGGCTTCCGGGGGAACGTATAAGGCTGTACCTCTTCTATCACTGGTTCTAGCTGAGTTTTTGACGCTGATTTCTCGCAGCAATCCGAAGTCTGATAGTTTCCATGTATTGACTACATATAGCAGGTTTGCTGGTTTGATGTCTCGGTGTACTTTTCGCGGATTTGAATTATGCAGGTAGTTTAATGCTGCTGCTGTTGCTTTGACTATTTCTATCGCTTCTGCTGGGGGGATTTTTCCGGTTTTTCGTTGTTTTTCTAAGTTGCCTGTGGCGATTTCCATTGCGATGAATAAATACTCGTCTTCTTTGACTTCGCATTCGCCTGATGTGTAGCTGCAGATTAGGTTTTCGTGGTGAATATTTACTGCTGCTTGTAGTTCGGTTAGTTGTTTTTCGGCTTTGGTTTCATCTGCTTCTGGGGCGATTAGTTTGATTGCTACTTCTCTGATTAGTCGGTTTCTGGTTACTTCATCTGCTTTGTATACGGCTCCATATCCTCCACATCCTAGGTATTCTTGGAGGTGGTATTGGTTGTTGATTGTTTCGCCTTGTAGTTTTCTCCAATGTCTTTCTGGGTACATGATTTTACAAAGTAAAATAATTAGGCTGATTTTCAATTATTATACATCATATAGCAATTCTTGCAGGAGTCGCAAGTTTTTTACCCCACCCCAACCCTCCCCTTAGTAAGGGGAGGGAGCAAGAGTTGCTTTGCTTTCTTTAGGGTTTTGGGCACGGTAGGTGACTCCGAATCCGCCGCCACTGATGATGGCTTCGATTAGGTATTTGCTGTTTTGGAGTTGCGGGGGGCAGTGTCTCATGGCGGGTTTGTGGTGGTGTGGAGGATGGTTTTTTGAGGATTTGGGTGAGATTGAGAAACCGGGTTTTTCGGAGTTTTTGGGTTGTAGTTAGGTATTGTCGCAAAAACCCGGTTTCTTGAGGCTTTTCGTGGGGTGGAGGGTTTCGACTTCGCTCAACCACCGGAGCTTTTTCGGAGTTTTTGGGTTGTAGTTAGGTATTGTCGCAAAAACCCGGTTTCTTGAGGCCTTTCGTGGAGTGGATTTCGGTATCTATCAAACCCGGAGATCCCCCTAGCCAAGAGGGCGGGCACGGGGCACCGCCCCTACAAGGGGGGACTGGAACAGATCAAAGTCCCCCTTCTTAAGGGGGATTTAGGGGGATCTAGACTCGGAGTAAAACGAGATTTACAGGGATTGCAATCTTAAGTGTAAGCCTCCATTGGTAAACAAGAACAGACAAAATTGCGATCGCCAAAAGCATTGTCTATTCTTCCCACCGCCGGCCAAAACTTATATTCGCGAGTCCAAGCTGTCGGATATGCGGCTTGGGCGCGAGTATAAGGATGATTCCACTCATCAACCATCAGAGATTCTGCGGTGTGCGGTGCATTTTTTAAGACATTATTGTGTGCGTCAATATTGCCGTTTTCAATCTCCGCAATTTCCCCTCGAATCGCAATCATCGCATCGCAAAAACGGTCTAATTCCTGCTTCGATTCGCTTTCCGTCGGTTCCACCATCACCGTACCGGCGACTGGCCAAGAAACCGTCGGCGCGTGATAGCCGTAATCCATCAGGCGTTTGGCAATATCATCGACTTCTATGCCTGCTGTCTTTTTGAGCGATCGCAAATCCAGAATACACTCATGGGCTACCAAACCCGATTTCCCTTTGTACAAAACCGGATAATAAGATTCTAACCTTTTTGCCATGTAATTAGCATTAAGAATTGCAACTTTTGTCGCCTCAGTTAAACCAACTCCTCCCATCATCCGAATATACATCCAAGAAATAGTCAAAATGCTAGCACTTCCCCAAGGCGCGGCGGAAACAGCACCTATAGAATTGCTATCTCTATCTCCATTTGTTGGAGGTTCTATCGATTGATTAGCCAACTCTTGCCCCCCCTTTGTTAAGGGATTCTCTATCGGTTGATTAGCCAACTCTTGCCCCCCCTTTGTTAAGGGATTCTCTATCGATTGATTAGCCAACTCTTGCCCCCCCCTTGTTAAGGGGGGCTGGGGGGGATCGACCGACACATCAGGCAAAAATTCCACCAAATGAGACATCACCCCAATGGGCCCCATACCAGGCCCGCCGCCCCCGTGAGGAATGCAGAAAGTTTTGTGCAAATTCAAGTGACAAACATCAGCACCAAAATCACCGGGGCGGCACAAACCAACTTGAGCATTCATATTAGCCCCGTCCATATAAACCTGTCCGCCGGCTTGATGCACAATCTCGCAAATCTCTGTAATTTCTGCTTCAAAAACGCCGTGGGTAGATGGATATGTCACCATCAAAGCAGCCAGTTCATTTTTGTGCTTTTCGGCTTTTTTCTGCAAGTCAGAAACATCAATATTTCCCTGAGAATCACAATCAACCACAACTACTTTCATCCCAGCCATCACCGCGCTGGCTGGATTTGTACCGTGGGCTGACTGGGGAATTAAACAAATATTCCGGTGAGATTCGCCCCGATGTTCGTGGTATTGACGAATTACTAATAAACCCGTATATTCGCCTTGGGAACCAGCGTTTGGTTGCAAAGAAATTCCGGCAAAACCTGTGATTTCTGCCAGCCACTGTTCGAGTTGCACAAACATCATTTGATAGCCGCGAGTTTGATGGCTTGGTGCGAAGGGGTGAATCTTGCTAAATTCGGGCCAACTCACCGGCAACATTTCCGCTGTTGCATTCAATTTCATTGTACAGGAACCCAAGGGAATCATCGAGGTATTCAGCGATAAATCCTTGGCTTCCAATCGGTGCATATAGCGCAAAAGTTCGGTTTCCGAGTGGTAGCTGTTGAAAACTGGATGGGTGAGATAGCTGCTAGTGCGATCGCAAAAAGCAGGTAACATTAAAGATGAAGTAAAAGCACCTGCATCTAGGGAGATATTCAGAACATTCTCGCCATCAGCCCCGATATAATCCTTCTCCTGTGCAAAAATTGTCCACAACTCTTGGACATCGGCCGCCGTCACAGTTTCATCCAGACTAATTCCCACTGTTTTTTCATCAAACACCCGGAGATTAATCTGGCGATTTTGAGCCGCTTCTAGAATTTCTGATAGGGGCTTATCTCCCAATTCTACCCGCAGAGTATCGAAGAAAGGTTCAGCACCAATTTTGTATCCGAGGCTTTTCAAACCAGAAGCCAAAAGTGCTGTTAAATCCCGGACTTTTTCGGCAATTTCTTTTAGCCCTTGAGGGCCGTGATAAACAGCATACATACCTGCCATTACTGCTAGCAAAACTTGAGCTGTACAAATATTGCTAGTGGCTTTTTCGCGGCGGATGTGCTGTTCGCGAGTTTGTAAAGCCAAACGTAAAGCTGACTTGCCGTTAGCATCTTTAGAAACGCCAACAATTCGCCCTGGAACTTGCCGTTTAAACTCTTCTCGCGTGGCGAAATAGGCTGCGTGAGGTCCCCCGAATCCCATCGGAATTCCGAAGCGCTGGGTGCTTCCTACGGCTATATCAGCGCCGAATTCGCCTGGGGGTGTGAGCACGCAAAGGCTCAAAATATCGGCGGCAACTGTTACTAATGCGCCGACTTCGTGAGCTGATGCGATAAAATCTGTGTAGTCGTAAATTGCGCCGTCTGTTGCAGGGTATTGTAGCAGGGCACCGAAGATTGTGCGATCGCATTTAAAGTCTCGATGGTCGCCCACAATCACATTAATTCCCAGCGGCTTAGCGCGAGTTTGCACCACTTCAATAGTTTGAGGATGGCAATCTTGAGCCACAAAAAACGAACGCCGGTCACTGAGCGTAGTCGAAGTGCTGAGCGTAGTCGAAGTGTTGCTCACGCCATAACTTACCGTCATCGCTTCCGCCGCTGCTGTTCCTTCATCCAGCAAAGAAGCGTTGGCAATTTCCAAACCCGTGAGGTCAATAATCATGGTTTGAAAATTTAGCAAAGCTTCTAATCGCCCTTGGGCAATTTCGGCTTGATAGGGAGTGTAAGCTGTATACCAGCCGGGATTTTCTAGGATATTGCGCCCAATTACCGGAGGAGTGATGCAGTCGTGATATCCAGTGCCGATGTACGATCGAAATACCTGATTTGTTGCCGCAATTTCTTTCAATTCTGCCAAAGCAGCGTACTCGCTTTTTGCAGCAAGAAGTTCTAGAGGTTGTTGGATGCGAATCGCCGCCGGAACCGTCTTGTCAATCAAATCATCGAATTTGTCAATGCCCAAAACATCGAGCATTTGCTGGATTTCGCTTGGTGTCGGGCCAATGTGTCGGCGCACAAAACCATCTATGGGAGCAAGGTTTTGCTGTTGATTCGACTCAATTTCAGAACTGTAGAGTACCAAGGCTGCTTCTCCTAAATAGACTGTTGCTTCTTTGTTTTTGACACTCCTCGGCCTGAAGGCACGAGGATTCTTGGTTCAGTCAGTCGGCTTGCCCGTTGATGTCACCACCAACGAGTAGAGGTCGTTCTGTCCCCAAGCGTTAATTTCGGTGTGCCCCACCGTATTTAAATTGATTCCTGCTTGCCTCAATCCTTTCGCCAAAATATTCAAAGCTGCATTATGGTCACGGTCTAAAACTGTACCGCAACTGCAAATATGAGTCCTAACTGAAAGCGATTTCTTAACTAGATTCCCACAACTTGAACAATCTTGGGAAGTATACTGAGGAGCAACAGCAATTACCGTTTTACCGTACACTTTTCCAAAATATTGCAACCATTTAGCAAACTGTGACCAAGCTGCATCGCTAATTGATTTTGCAAGCTTATGGTTTTTCACCATATTCCGCACCTGAAGCTCGACCTAGGCTACAAAATCGCTAGATTTCACTACGCACAACGCCGTCTTGATGGCGAAGTCTTGGAGTTTACCCTGAGCGTAGTCGAATGGGTTGCCTACTGACTTTTAGGTGTTTCCTTCCTAACTTATTGATTGCTTTTTTGCGATTACTGGAACCTTTCTTTTTCCGAGAAACTCGTTTCTGTAACCGCTTTAAAACTTTTTCACTTTTACGGAGATGTCGAGGATTAGAAACTGTTTCTCCGGTACTATCGGTGTAGAAATGGTTTAAACCCACATCTAGTCCAATAGCTTTACCAGTAGGAATTACTTCCTCTGTTCGTTCCACGTTGATACAAAACTGAGCGTAGTAGCCATCGGCACGACGAACTACCCTGATTCGCTTAATTTCATCAGGTGCGTAGAAGTGCAAATCTCTACTACCGAGTAACCTAAAGGTTCCAGCGGCAAAGCCATCTGTGAAAGTGAGACATCTTTTGTCTGTAGAAAGCGACCAACCTGAAGTTTTGTATTCTACGGAACGAGTCTGCTTTTTGAATTGCGGATATCCCTTTTTTCCAGGCTTTTTAGCCTTGCAATTAGAGCAGAAACGTTGGACAGCAAAAATGGCGCGTTCAGCCGAAGCTTGACGCGCCATTGAGTTAAGTTTTCCTGCCCATTCAAACTCTTTCGCCATGATGGCGCATTGTTTGTATAGATCGACCAACTTAACTCCTTGATTATCAATCCAGTGTCTAAGAGTTTTGTTTCGGACAAATTGCGCTGTGCGGATCATTTCGTCGATCATCCGGTATTGCTGCGCTTTGCCCTTCAATTTAAACTCTAGTACAATCATGCCATTATTCTATCATTTTTACAAATCACTGTGTTTAAAAAGTGCGTATGTTTAAGAATTATTTACACTTTATAGAAATTAAAGCCGTCCTAGAAGGACGGGGCTTTAGCCCTCCGCTACGCTCCGCCCAAACTTTTGGTAACATTTTGCAAAGGAAGAAGGAAGTTCGGCCACGGATTTTGTAACGGATTTAACGGATGTAACGGATAGGAGGAGGTTCGGCAACGGATTTTGTAACGGATTTAACGGATTTATATCAAATCCTCTCTTCAGCGGAATTACTCATCTCTCTCTGAATCTCCCTCTGCGTTCTCTGCGTTCTCTGCGGTTAAATCATTCCGATGCAGCCGGAATTGATATAACCGATAGAAGGAAGAGGGGAGAGGGGAGAGTGGGAGAGATGGCTACGAAGGCCCAATGCTTTCAGCCCCATGCCCTATTCCCCATTCCCTATTCCCTATTCCCTATTCCCTATTCCCCTTCCACCATTAGGCGATAGTCTTCGACTGAAAAAGCGTCATCGACTTCGCTAGGATTGTCAACGCGCACTTTCAACAGCCACCCGTCGGCGTAGGGGTCTTCCGCCAAATTCTCTGGAGACTCTACAATGGCATCATTGCGTTCGATGACGGTGCCGGTAACAGGCGCTTTTAAGTCTTCAACTGCTTTCACTGACTCGACTGTGCCGAAAGTTTCGCCCTTTTCCACCTTTGCACCGACTTCTGGCAATTCCAGAAATACGATATCACCTAGTTGATTCACGGCAAAGGCACTGATGCCGATGGTGGCAATTTCGCCTTCGAGTCGGATGTATTCGTGGGTGTCTAGGTATTTCAAGTCATCGGGGTATTCTAGTGCCATGTCTTTTCTCGCAATTAACAAAGTATCAATTAAATCTTAGTGAACTATGGGTGTTTAGTGATGGCTAACTGGAACCGAAAAAATATTAAACGTTTGCTTTTCGGAGAATTTTCTTGGAAACGACTTATGCGCTCTATAATTTTTATTTACGCATTTTTGTGTTTTTACGCTTGCTTTTTTTCAGAAGGGCTAATTTTTCAATCTCCCCCATCTAGTCAGAGTGATAGCAGGGAAGTTATCAAAGTTGGCTCAGATAATGGCATGAAAATTTCTGCTGTTCATTTTCCTAACCCGCAAGCTAAATATACCATACTTTACAGTCACGGGAATGCGGAAGATTTGGACGGGATTTTGTGGGTACTCAGAGAGATTCGAGATAGCGGGTTTGCTGTCTTTGCCTATGATTATCAAGGTTACGGCACCAGTCAGGGAAAGCCTTCTGAGTATAATACTTATCGTGATATTGATGCTGCTTACAATTATTTAACGCAACAGTTGGGAGTACCTGCAAAGCAAATTATTGTTTACGGGCGTTCTGTGGGGGGTGGGCCGGCAATTGATTTGGCTTCGCGACAATCTGTCGGTGGTTTGGTGGTTGAAAGTTCGTTTGTTTCGGCTTTTCGGGTGTTGACGCGGATTCCGATTTTACCTTTTGATAAGTTTGTGAATATTGATAAGATTGGTAAAGTTCGATCGCCTGTTTTGGTGATTCATGGTAAGGCTGATGATGTGGTTCGTTTTTGGCATGGAGAGCAGTTGTTTGCGGCCGCGAAGGAGCCGAAATTGAATTTTTGGGTCGAGGGGGCTGGTCATAATGATTTGATGGATGTGGCGGGCGATCGCTATTTTGAAACTTTGCGAAAATTTGCTAAGCTAGTCGATGAATCTTCTCGACCAATATGAGCAACGGGCTAGAAGCCCGTTCCACAAGCACAAATACATTTTCTTGTGGGGAGTAGGGGTTGGGCTTCTAGCCCGCCCCTGAATTAATCCTAACTTACTTAATTTAATTCGGTCGGTTGGGCGATCGATAAAATGGTTTTTTCACCACAGTAGCCGGATAGTTTTTGCCGCGAATTTCGACTTGTAATTCCTGACCGATTTTAGCGAATTTTGTGGGAACATAGGCAAGGGCGATCGCCCGATTTAACGTCGGTGATAATGTACCGCTAGTAACTTCCCCTACTTTTTCGCCTTCAAATATTACCGGATAGCCGTGACGAGCAATGTGTCGCCCCTGCATTTCTAACCCTACTAACCGCTTGGAAACTCCACTCGCTTTCTGCTGTTCCAAAACCTTGCGGCCAATAAAATCGCCTTTGGTATCGAGGTGAACAACCCAACCTAATCCAGCTTCTAAAGCTGTAGTATTATCGTCAATATCTTGACCGTAAAGTGCCATTGCTGCTTCTAAACGCAAGGTATCTCTCGCACCCAAACCGCAGGGGACAACGCCAGCGGTTAATAGTGTTTGCCACAGTTCTTTTCCTACTTCTGCATCGACCATTATTTCAAAGCCGTCTTCGCCGGTGTAACCAGTTCTAGCGATAAAACTTGGCTGTCCCAATAGGTTGGTTTCTATGTGACCGAAGGCTTTAATTGCTGTGAGGTTGTCTGCAACTAAAGGCTGGAGATAACTGACAGCTTGCGGCCCTTGAATAGCGATTAAAACTTTGTCTGGGGAAATGTCTGTAAAACTCACACCGCTCAATTCTAAATGGGATGCTATCCAAGCTTTATCTCGGATGCGAGTGGCAGCGTTGACAATGATTACGGCGCGTTCTTCGCTAGTGGTGGTGTCTGGTTCTTGGCAGTAGAAAATAATGTCGTCTAAGATGCAGCCTTTGGCATTTAACAATACTGTATATTGAGCTTGACCTGGTTGCAATCGACTCAAGTCGGAGGGTACTAAGAGTTGAAATTTGGCTCTTAATTGTTTGCCTCTCAAACCAAATTTTCCCATGTGGGAAATGTCGAACATTCCTGCTTGCGATCGCACTGTTTGATGTTCGCTGCTCAGACCGCTGTACTGCACCGCCATCTCCCACCCGGAAAAGGGCACCATCCGAGCTTTGAGTTCTAATGATAGGTCGTGTAGAGGCGTGCGGGCAAGTTGACTCGGCCTCTCTGGATTGTTGGATTCAGTTGACTTTGCCACAGGTAGCCCCTTGGTTGTGGGTAGACTGTTCTGATTTTACCAAAAATTGGTTGTTTTGATGCGATCGCCACCATCTAAGGTGAGGACAAGGCAGTGCCGTTTCCCTACTCTTTTTTATGGAGAATAGCGGGCTCGAACCGCTGACCCCTACAATGCCATCGTAGTGCTCTACCAACTGAGCTAATTCCCCTTTTGTTTCGCGCTCTCAATCATGCCTTAACTTACCGATGTTTGTCAAGCCTTTTGGCAAAAATAGTCCGTAGCCTTGGACTGGCAAGGCTTTCGGCTTTTTGTCAAAAAACGGCTCCTCGCTTAAGAACAATTCTCAATCCCTACTATGATTAATATGTGTGTTGGGATATTTCGCTTAAATGACTCAAACAAGACCCCATGAGGAAGTAGACGACTATCAGGGCCGCGGCTGAGACCGCAACTAGGGTGCCGGCTAGCACTAGAGAAAATTCCCGTTGTGCGATCGCCTCCTGCATTAAATGCAAAGACCAGGCAACTAGGGCAACGTCAATTATTAAAATAGAAACCAGCATAAGTTACGTTTTGTAACAGCTCACCTATTGTAACAAAACTTTTGACTGCGTGCCGATCGGCTACGACGTATTTAAGTATTGGTGTTAAACGCACAGGGAGCAGCGAAAACCTAGGAGAAAAAATGATAGCTTTTCTTAATAATTACGATATGCAAAGTAAATGAGAGCTAGCTCAGCTTTTTAGGGGCGGTTTTGACCTCGAAATGGGCGATGCTTAGGGCAAGCTTCGCGCTCTTTTGAGGGGAAGGGTGCGATCGATCTTAAAGATTTCAGGTTCTTTGGAGCAGGGTAAGAAACACAATCAATGCGATCGGATCAGATACAACTTCAAGTTGCCGATTTCAGGGCCATCAAAACAAAGCGGAGCACAAAAACACCGGCAAGCACCCACACAGCCGGTGTTATTTCATGCGCTTTGCCTTGAAAGGCTTTGAGCAGGGGGTAAGTGATAAAGCCGATGGCTAAGCCTTCGGCAATGGAAAAACTCAAAGGCATCACCACAAGAGTGAGAAACGAGGGAATTGACTCGGCAGGATCATCCCAGCGAATCGCCCGCACATTGCCAGCCATGAGAACCCCGACAATCAGCAGCGCCGGTGCGGTAGCAAAAGTGGGAATTGCGGAGAAGAGGGGGATAAAAAATACCGACAAAGCAAACAGCAAAGCCACGGTGATGCCGGTAAACCCCGTGCGCCCCCCTTCGGAGACACCGGCTGCTGACTCGATGTAAGTGGTGACGCAGGAAGTTCCCAAAACAGCACCGACGGTAGTGCCCACCGCATCCGCCAGCAACGTTTCCTTGGCGCGTGGAAGTTCGCCATTTTCATCCATGAATCCCGCTTGAATGCCCACACCGGCAACGGTGCCAATGGTGTCGAAGAAATCCACGAATAAAAATACAAAAGTGACGGCTAGGAAATCCCAGACATTAGTTTTGTTCATTTGACCCAGCCCCACAAGGGCTTGGCCCAGCAAATCCCCTGGCCACTGGGGCAGGCCCACAATCCCCGCTGGCCAGGGGGCGACGCCCAGAATCCACCCCAGCAGGGAGGTTGCCAGAATCGCCCACAGGAGTGCGCCTTTGGTGCGACGGGCGACTAGGGCGGAGGTGATCAGGATGCCGGCAATCGCCATCAGGGTAGCCGGCTGGTTGAAGCTGCCCAAGGCGGTTTTAGTGACTGGATTGGCGACAATAATGCCCGCGCCACCCCTGGCTGGATCGCCTGAGAGGGCGATATAGGCGAGAAACAAGCCAATGCCGGCTGCTGTGGCGTGTTTCAGGCATTCGGGGATGGCGCTGAGAATTAGGCTGCGAATGTTGGAGAGGGTGAGGGCAATCACAATCAGCCCCTCAATCAGCACAGAAGTCAGCGCTACGCGCCAACTGATTCCCAGCCCTTGGACGACAGAGACGGCAAAGAAGGCGTTGAGCCCCATTCCGGGGGCGAGGGCGAAGGGATAGTTGGCGACCAAGCCCATGACTACTGTGGCGATCGCAGAGGAGATAGCAGTGGCGAACACCAACTCCTCAAACAGATCGCCGGGGTTTTCCAGAAAAATGGCGCCCGACAAAATCGCCGGGTTCACTGCCAGAATGTAAGCCATTGTCATAAACGTTGTCACCCCAGCCAGCACCTCCGTGCGGAAGTCGGTTTGGAGTTCGGCAAATTTGAAAAATCTGGCAATGGCTGCGAGGGCGCGGGTGGCGGCGGGCTCACCGGCGGGTTCGGGAGTGGGATTGGATGGGGAGTGACTCATGATGAATTCAGAAGTTGAAAATTACCTAAATTAAATGATTTCTTGTTGTATTTTTGATCTTGTTACAGCCACACATGATTGACTTAAATTATGTCAACTACCTCAAAAGCAGAAATTCATCCAAAAATGTGAAGAAGCTGAGAAAGGGGCATTACTTTTTTTGATAATTTTGAAAGGCTGACAAATTTTTGGCTAGACCTCACTAGATCGGGAAACGCTATATAGTGGTTTTTAAAGGTAATTCTAAGATATCACAAAAATAATGCTCTAGGGCGATCGCAATTTTGGCAAATTGAAAAGAAAGTACGATCGCTCAGATCATGCTTTTCAGAAAAACTGCGATCGCAACTTTTGTTTTAGCCAACCGC
>Ga0316607_1000274_pt1 | contig 20267 bp, 19 predicted proteins | sample MIS2016062E_MG_FD_207674 | JGI IMG/M metagenome (GOLD analysis project Ga0316607, IMG submission 207674) | Microbial mat bacterial communities from Middle Island sinkhole, Lake Huron, Michigan, United States - MIS.2016.062E | ecosystem: Environmental > Aquatic > Freshwater > Lake > Sediment...
GGATTATCAAAATCAGGGCGCACCGGCTGATTTGGCCCCGGATCTTGAGGAAACGGCGGCACCTGCGGATTACTCCCAGCCGGCACACTCGGTGCATCATCAAACTCCCCCGGATCTCGCTGCACCAACCAATCCGCAATATTCCTTTCCACAGCAGGCGGAGTCGCCGCCACCACCCGATCCGAAGACTTAGCTAAATTCACCGTGCAAACCGTCGAACTAAAACTAAAAACCGTACAAAGTGCTGCCGATAAAGCCCGATTAACAAACGTACCAGGAGCCAACAAAGCACCCATTAAAACCGCAAAAAAACTGACAATACCCAGAGCAAAAATACGAATCCGACGCATAATTTACCTCAACTCAATGACTAAATAATCTTCTGATTAACCTTGTAGGGGCGGGTTCACTAATAACCCTTGAATAGTACAGACAAGATAAATAAACCCGCGCCCACCCCATGAAAGTGCGATCGCCCTCACGCCCTAAAACGGCAAAAGTCTCCGAAGTCCCCCTCGAATCACATCCTTAAGAATATCTTGAGCAAAATCTCCAAACCAACCCTGTGCTTCCCCAGGCTTTACCTCTTCCGCATCCGTATTTTCCGGGGCTTTATTATCCACCTTCAAAGCAGATTTCTCCATCCCCACCTGCGACATCATCCCCACAAAAGTATTAATCGGAATTGCCGAATTAAACCCCGTTTTCGCCTCTCCTATATTTTGTCCCGTCTCATTTTGAACTGCTACAATACCGTCAGTATCTCCCTGGCCGTGAATACCAATCACTCGACCACTCACATCAAAAACAGGCCCGCCACTCATCCCTCGCCGCGTCACCGCAGCATAACGCATCGTATATCCTTTATCGTTACTCGATCGCACATTAGTAACTTGCCCATTCGTAAACTGATATTCCCGTTCTTGACTCCCCACACCCGCAGGCAAAGGATACCCCGAAATATAAACCCCTGAACCTATCTCCGCTTCATCAGAATTACTAATCGGTGCAACTGAATATTCCTCCTCACTCTCAAACATCACAACAGCTAAATCCGGCCCGCTTTCATTATTCCGAAAACCCTTCACATCCGTCACTTTATGCTCTTTCCCCTTAGAAGTCCGAATCACATACTCAGAATTAGGATTTATCACCACATGATTCGCCGTCAACACCGTGTAAGTCTTGCCTTTCTTAGCAATAATTACCCCTGATCCACTTTTATCTGAAGCTAGAGTATTATTAATCTGCACCGTAGTTGGAATAGCAACTCTAGCTACTTCTTTCGCGGATTTTGCCATCGCTGGCTGGCTGATTACAATTGTTACTACCGCTACTGTTCCTGCTAGAATACCCTGAAGGTAATTAGACCGATCAAAACCTAAATTCATAACAAACTCCGTGATGAACTGTAAGGAGAAACAAACCGCAAATAGGTACTAATCGGAATTCCCCAACTAGAATTAACCATTTGCTCCAACAACGCCCCCGATGGTTCAGTACCATCTTCAAAGGCATAAACTCCAAAATCTGGATCGCGATTTTTCACCCGCCCATTAATGCCAATTAATAACCCCTGACTATTAAAAATTGGCCCGCCACTCATCCCTACCGCAATATCATTTGTGTAACCCAAACGATAACCTTGAGCCAGAGATTTTGGCGGCAACACTGACACGACACCTTGAGTAAACCGAAATCCCCTAATTCCTTGCTCGAAAGTAGTAGTTAAACTACGTCCCTGATACATCGGAAATCCAGCGGCAAAGACGGGTTCTCCTACTGTTAATAAATCCGTGCTAATTCTGGCTACTTGATAGGTGGAAAAACTGCGAAATTGTGCGATCGCGATATCCGCATTCCCCAACTGCAACGGTGCCCCCAAAAGCCGATATCTTTGACCATCCGGCGCAATAATCGTCTGCTGCTGGCTGAAAGCCACAACGTGCCAACTCGTCAGCACCGTATAAACTTGCCCCTGTCGCCGTACAATCGCCCCTGATCCTGAAGCATTCGGCGTTAAAATTCGCACCGTCATCAACCTCGCCAAGCGCTCAATATCAGCACTTTGACTATCAGCAACTCCATAATTTCTCATCACAGGTTGAGCGGCGATTCTTACTGGAAAAAGACTCGCCGCGATCGCACAAATTGCCACCATGCGTAGCAAATTGATCACCTTAAAGCTCCCGCATTCCGCCGCCAGAGGGCTGTTGAGGTGCAGGCTGTTGAGGTGCCGGCTGGTTAGCCGGCGCAGGCCGATTATTAGCCGGCGCAGGAGGCGCTACAGAGTTGCCGCCGTCTTCCCCTAAGCGTGGGCGCACGTCAATGTAAGGCATATCACCGCTCTCAGACAGGGAAGGCGCACCCGCTTGCCCCTCACGCAACCCCATGAATTGATACAATGTGCGAATCGCGTCTTGACCTGGTTTGAGTGTATAAATCAAGTTTTCGCAGCGTGAGTTGACCTGACTAGCAGTGCAAATCACTCGCTGTCCGTTCATGTAGCCCACTGTCACAAACTTTAGCTGTTTATTCTGCCGGTAGCTTTCCAAGCGCCCGCTGACTTCCCGACAGCGCGTCATCGAATCGTAGCCAGATTCCCGGAAGTAGTCGGAAACCCAGTTAATCCAAACTTCCCGTGCTCCTTGGCGGTTTTGGTACACCGTCGCGGGTGAACCGGAGGAAGCATCGCACATAAACCCTGACGCTGATTGACTTTGGCTAGGTTTAGCGCTTAAAGCTAGGCTACCGATCGCGATCGCCCCCGCTAAGACAGTCAGAAATTGCCGTTTCATCTCACATCTCATCATTTTTCTCTCACATTACAATTTGTGTCCTAAAAAAACAAACTGGAGAAAATAACAAAGAAACATCAAGCTTTTTGCCACCTTCCCCAGCCCCGCGAAACTCACATCCGTCTCGAACTAGGTTTTCTGTTGCCTAATATTTAGTTGATTCAAACTTTAATGCCGTCAGCCCTCACAGCCGTACAGCATAGATCCACTTTTGCTTTATCCACATTGACATGATAACATACAGCATTCTGCTCTATTTGTCAACATCCTACAGATAAGTCCCTGTCTCAGTACCCAGATGAGGTAGCGAGATAGCGGGCTGGTCGATCGACATCCGATCGCACCCCAAAACACTCGATCGTACCTATTGTTTTGAACTCCACTCCTTAACATCTTGATTAATCGGATTCTCTCTGCTTTCTGGCGCTGATGGCCGATCTGTTTCTACATTCTTATACGTTCTGGTTTGACTTAGCTTTGCTGTTGCTGTGGCCTGCTTGGTTAGCCCGATCGCCTGCTTCATCCTCTGACAAAAACCTCATACCTTCTTACCCCCTCAATACTTGAGATCGAAACTTTTAGCAAACAGATATCTGAAAGCTTTTTCCAGCTACTATAGACATTTAGGTGACAGTCTGTTTTTATGCAGAATCTCAGCTTTTGTAACAAACATTTACGCGATCGCTCTTTCTTGCCGCAGACGGTGACGCACAGATGGGGCGATCGCACTCTCATCCCAACGCGATCTCATCCCAAAAAGCGATCGCACTCTGTTTAACCGCAGATTTCCCGACGCCGATCAGAGAATGGCGATCGAAAATTATTTGTTTGCCACGGCCACGTTAATAATGTGACGCTCCCATTTAAACTTAATCTAGACTAATTACCTAAAGGAACGCACAAAAATAATGCGAATTCTATTTGTATCCGCAGAAGCAGCACCCCTCGCCAAAGTGGGCGGTATGGGCGATGTCGTCGGCGCTTTGCCCAAATTCCTGCGACGCATGGGCCACGATGTCCGCATCTTCATGCCCTACTACGGGTTCATCCCTGACAAAATGGATGTTCCCAAAAAACCTGTTTGCGAAGGTGCCGCCATGTTTGAAACCTTCTCCATCTTTGAAACTGTTTTGCCGGGAACCGATGTTCCTTTATACTTATTGCAACATCCATCTTTCTTGCCCCGCCGCATTTACGGTGGCCTAGATGAAGACTGGAGATTTACTTTCTTTGCCAATGCTGCGGCTGAATTTGCCTGGAATCACTGGAAGCCACAAATCATCCACTGTCACGACTGGCATACGGGGATGATACCTGTTTGGATGCACCAAGACCCGGATATCAGCACTGTTTTTACTATTCACAATTTAGCATATCAAGGGCCGTGGCGCTGGCGTTTAGACCAGATGACTTGGTGTCCTTGGTATATGCAAGGTCACAATACAATGGCAGCGGCAGTGCAGTTTGCCAATCGAGTAAATACAGTTTCCCCGACTTATGCTGAGCAAATCAAAACAGCAGCTTACGGGGAAAGCTTAGAAGGTTTGCTGTCTTTTCTTGGTGGCAAGGTATCGGGAATTTTGAATGGAATTGATACGGAATCTTACAACCCGGCTACTGATAAGTACATCACTCAACAATTCACTGCTGATACTATTGAAAAGCGCCCTGCGAACAAAATAGCCCTGCAAGAAGAAGTCGGTTTGGAAGTGAATAAAAATGCCTTTTTAATCGGCATGGTGACGCGGCTGGTAGAACAGAAGGGATTGGATTTAATTATCCAAATGCTCGATCTCTTCATGGCCTATACCGACGCTCAGTTTATTGTACTCGGAACGGGCGATCGCTACTACGAAACCCAACTCTGGCAAATGACTGCCCGCTATCCCGGCCGGATGTCCACCCAACTACTTTACAACGATCCCCTTTCTCGGCGCATTTACGCAGGCTGCGACACCTTCCTGATGCCGAGTCGCTTTGAACCCTGCGGCATCAGCCAAATGCTCGCCCTCCGCTACGGCTGCGTACCAATGGTGCGCCGCACCGGCGGTTTAGTCGATACCGTCTCCCACAACGACCCGATCAATAACACTGGTACGGGTTACTGTTTCGATCGCTACGAACCACTCGACTTGTTCACCTGTATGATCCGAACTTGGGAAGGTTTCCGCTACAAAGATAAGTGGAAAGAACTACAACAGCGCGGCATGAGAGAAGATTTTAGCTGGGATATTTCTGCCAAGAAATATGTCCAGTTGTACAGCGATGTTTTAGGATTACCACCGGAAGCTGCACCAGAACAGCCAGAATTGATCCTGGGCAAGGGTTAATGGGTAATCGGTAATCGGTAATTGGTACGGGACTTATGCAAAAACTGATTTTGCAACACTATTTGTAGCGGTAAGGTGCGCAGTGCGCACCCTACTTGAGCCCAGTAAGGTGCGCACTGCGCACCCTACTTGAGCCCAGGTGAGGTGCGCACTGCGCACCCTACTTGATCCCAGGTGAGGTGCGCACTGCGCACCCTACTTGATCCCTGGTAAGGTGCGCACTGCGCACCCTACTTGATCCCAGGTGAGGTGCGCACTGCGCACCCTACTTGATCCCTACTTGATCCCAAGGCCCAAGGCCCAAGGCCCGATGCCCAATTTCCAATTCCCAATTCCTAATTAATCAACAAATAAATCGAGAGGTAAATGACCGTAAGTCCCGCTAACTCCTGCTTCCTCAGCCGATTGGCACGAAACCAAAACGCCACGGTAAGTTCCGGGATAGCCGTCAACATAATACGACCCCTTCAAAGTATTAAATTTAATATAAACCGAACCCGCCAATGAAGAGACAGCATTTGGTTCAAAAACAGGTTGATAGCCCAAAGCTTTTAAATAGGTTTCTAAAGCTAAAAAACCCTCATTTGTCGAAGATGCACAGACACCTAGCATTTGGTAATCTGACAAACTTGCTACCAGCAATATCGCTTCACGAAGCGCCTGTTTTTCTAAGGGAGAAGCTACAGATTGCATATCCAGACAGGTGAAGTCTTTCAAGATTTGCTGTGCTTTTTCAACAGTTAAGTTAGTCACATTTTTAGTAAACATGAATTGCTCTGATATTCCCAAAAATTACGATCGACACTTCCGCACTCGTCAGCGGAACTCTACCATTGCAAACCACAACCTTCGATCGACGGTGACAGTTCCACAGCTTCTAATTATAGCATTGTGCGATCGCTAGATTCCAAAAAATCACAAAAATTTTCTCCCTGCTGAACTTGCCTCTATTAATGATAAACATAAATAGGACAAAAACCGAGGACGAGCGCATGAGCAACAACCAATTGCTAGAAAACGTAAAAATCTTGCGAAAATTTCTGTTTCGCCTGCTACACAAAGCCAAACTTACCTACTTAATCCTGATCTTTGTCATCAGTTTAGGTATTTCCGGCTGGAGTATAGAAGAATCTTCTGCTCTCAGAATTCCTATTATCGGCTTTCACGACATTATAGATGCTCAAAAAACAGCCGACTTGCCACCTCGCAGACCGGCTTTTGAAAATGACTACACCAAACAAGATTTGTCAGTATTTTTAGAATATTTATTTCAACAAAACTATTGGTTTTTATCATCTCAAGACTTGTATGTATATTTCCTAGACAAGTCTCAACCCATACCAGAGCAACACCAGGGTCAAAAACCAATTATGATTACCTTTGACGACGGCTACAAAGGCGTTCATACAAATGCACTTCCCCTCTTAAAAAAACTGTCGCTGCTCTATAAAGAAAACGGTAAATTTGTGTTATTCGTCAATCCTCACTTCTTGGGTATTGCTCTGGGCGGAAAATTTTTGCCCCACACTACTTGCAACGATTTAAGAGAAGGATACCAAAAGGGTTTTTATGACATTCAATCTCACGGTTTCACTCACAAAAACTTAACTGAACTAAATGGGCAAGATTTAGAGTTAGAAATTTCTAAATCTAAATTAGCTTTGAGAAAATGTATGGGCGACTTAGACAAAAATAAAATTATCGGCGCTCATATAGCCTATCCCTACGGCGCATCAGACAGCGAAGTGGAAAAGATTTTGCCTAAATATCATTTAACTGGCTTTTTGTACAATGACAGATTTTTGAGAATACAGCGCCTGAGAAATAACTATCGTATCTCTCGTATAACTACTGACAGAAATACGTCCCCTAGAGATTTAATTCGGGTAGCTCAAAAGGCTTCAACTTTCAGACAGAAAAACTGGTTTTAGTACAAAAAACTCGTTTTTGTACTAAACTATGTCCGCCGAGTTTTTACGGATTTTTTCAAGTTTAAATGAGCCCGCGTTTTTTCAACTTTGCTAGTGCATCTTCCGCTGCATTTTTTTCAGCATCTTTTTTACTTTTGCCTTTACCTTCTCCATAGGGTTTCTCTGCGACAAAAACTTTAGCGAGAAATTCGGGAGCGTGAGGTGCACCTCCTGCTTGGATTGTCACATATTTGGGAGGAGTGGTGTCACCGCTGGCTTGTACCCATTCCTGAAAGCGATTTTTTGAGTCTACGCTCGATCGAGTTTCCACAACATTTTCCGGCACTGACTCAAACAATTGCCACACAAATTTGCGAACTTTGTCCATGTCTTGTGTGTCGAGATAGTAAGCACCAATATATGCTTCAAAGGTGCTGCTAAGCAAATTAGGATTAGTAATACCACCTTCTCGATAAGCTCCTTTTCCGAGTCGCATTTTTAAGTCTAAATCTATTTCTTTAGCAAATCTGGCTAATTGCTTTTCATCTACTAGCGCCGATCGCCTGCGAGTAAGTTGATCTTCTCCCATTTCTGGATGGCGCTGGTAGAGATATTCGCCACTGAGAAAAGTCAGCAAAGCATCGCCGAGAAATTCTAACCTTTCGTTGTCTTCTTCGCGAGATGTGGGGTTTTCATTGACGTAGGAACGGTGTGTGAGTGCTTGGCGCAAGAGTTTTTGATTGTTGAATTCGGGAAGGGTCATTTGTATTTCTTTTGTTGGGTTAGTTAATTGCATGAAAGTTTGATAATGGTTGGTGTTATTATGCGGACATGAAAGAGCCGCAAATAGCGGTTGGTTTAGAGAATCTAGTTTATCAAATAAACTGGATTTTTGCTATCTGCGGCTAGGTGAATTTTAACAGATGTCTGGGGGTTCTACTATTAGTCTGCTAGTCCGCCATTCCGCCAGTCCGCCAGGGGTTAAACTGAGATCTTGTATCATTCTCAACTAGCTGTAGGGGCGGGTTCACCAACAACCTTAAATGGTGTAAACAGGTTAAATAAACCCGCCCCCACCCACCAAAAAGCCCCTTATTGACATTGGTGCAAGATCTCAGTTTTAACCGACTTTAGCTGTTAGCCAGGGAATTAATTCCCTGGCTGACTGTGCCACTTTATGCAGATAATCTGTCTGCTTTATCCTGAGTATTACCTGCAAACAAGCTAGGCAGCTCGTCTATATAATGAAAGTGATCATCACCAACTAGGTTAATCACTTTTTTGCTTGCCTTACAGCGTTGTGCAAAAACTATGATTGTTTTTCCAACAGCAAGCATCAGACTGATTAAAGGTGCAAAATCCCGATCTCCTGAGACTAGGATAATTATCTCAGGAGAAGGTTTGATGGCAACTCGTTTAATCCAGTCAAATGTCAATGCTTTATCTACACTGTTCTTGTCATCAGAGCGAACATCAACGCCCTGAAAACCAAGATACTCTACATTATTCTTCGCGAGCAATTGATTTTTCTTCTGCGAGTTATAGTAGATTTTGAGGCAATCTAAACGCCCTTTTGGTTTGGCAAAAGCGACCAATAATTCAGCTTGTTTTTGCGTTAAGTGGACGTTCTGAAGATCCCAGTAAATATGAACTAAAGCCTGAGACTGCTTTGTTTGTTGGCTAATTACTACATGATTGTTCGTCATTTTCAAGTGTCCTATAATTATGTTGAGAGAACAGCATCGATAAATTACGCATCTAGTCAAGGAAAGATTGTCTGTGGCTTCACTCAAAATTGAGGTTTTCCATTTAACAAAACTCTTGACCTACACACTATTAATTTAGTGTTTACTTAGTTGGTTAACGTCTCAGCGATAGGATGTATCGATTTCGGACAGGCTTCGTAAAAACTCGTTGATATAGAATTTACACAGATGTCGTGCCAACTGATTTATTTGTTCCAGTGGAAACGACATTAACTTGAATCTCTATATCAATGCGGCTTTAGGACGCTTACCCGAAATCTGCACATCATACCGCTGAGACGACTTAACCGACACTTTTTGCTTTTGAATGCGGGTGTCTATCTTAGCTGTACCCCTCGACGGTAGCACTTTAAGTATCGGATGTCAAGGGGTAGTGGTAAATTTACCTGATTTTTTTCAGAATTACAGGACTTACGCACTCAATGGCGGTGTTGCAAGGGTTTGAGATTCTTCGTTTCACTCAGAATGACAGAATTAGGTTGAAATGCCTAAGTCTCCGATCGCCCACCTGAAAAAACCAAATGTAAAAATATGTTGCAATGTTTCCAGCGGTATGTTACATTAGTTTACATAAGGTTGAAATTACACGAGGTTTCTGGTCATGGAAAACAAAAACGCAAAAGTTGGCTTCACTGAGTTCGCTGAAACCTGGAATGGTCGTTTGGCAATGCTGGGCTTCGTTATTGGCCTAGCCACCGAATTCCTCACCGGTCAAGGTATTCTCTCTCAAATCGGTTTGATGTAATCTGCTCAACTGCTAGATATTTAATCTATGAGGGCGATCGACCCCATCACAAAAAAGTGCGATCGCCCGCCAACAAGTCCCCTTCACTCAATCTGAAGGGGACTTTTAAATTTTGTATGTAAAAACAAAGACGATCGCACCCGTAAAAACTTTTACCGTCCCAACATTGAAATTTGAGACACACTGCACCCAATTAAGCAATTCCTACCGAATCCAAAACCCTCGATTTAGGAGTCAAAGCAGAGAGCTTGACCAAACTGTCGAGTTTGTGAGTCCGCTGGCTTCTACCTAAAACCATTTCTGACAGATCCGGCATTTCCTGCCAACAGTGCGGGCAGAACCAATAAACCCGATTTTGGCGAGCGTGGCGGAGTAATTGAGAGGAGCAACAAGGGCAACTATTCATGATATTTGAAACCTTCTTTAAGATATGGATTGATGACCAATTTATTACACAGATTGACTAATGCTCAGGGCGTCTAAACTCCAGACACAATCATCAAAAAGCAGGTTTCAATCCCAACTTTCAGTGTCTTGCAAGTAAAACTTTTGGAGGCCCAACAGCAAGATCACAATCAGAAGCTGAATGCTCCAAGGGGCGCAAGAGAAACCCCAAATAAAACAACCAAGTCCGGCAAAAGCAAGCAGAACAAAAATATCTTGAGAGCTTTGCCAATAAACCCAAACTGCTGTCAGAGAAACTATCAATAGTAAAATATAAGCTGAGGGCATAATCGTCATCTCCCAAGGTATCTGCCAAAGTCAGGATTGATCCCTGACGCTGTGCTTAAACTTAAAACTAAAAACTGAAGATTTTATGAAGACCAGCAAGTTGTAACAAAAAGTAAAATACTCCTGCCAGATTATATAGTTCTGAAACACCCAGTAAAAATCAGGAGCAGGGGGAGAGGGGGAGAGTGGGAGAGCGGGAAATGGGGACTGCGAAAATCTTGCTTCTTGCTTCTTGCTTCTTGCTTCTTGCTTCTGGCTTCTTCCTTCAACCTCCCCTATTCTCGATCCCAGCCCAAAATTTGAGCCACCTGACCAGCCAAATATATCGGTTCAAAAGGCTTAGCAATGATGCTCACCACCCCCAAATCGGCAAACATCTGCCTGTCGCTAGCCAGAGCCTTAGCCGTTAGTAAAATTACTGGAATGTGCTGCGTAGCACTATTAGCTTGCAACTGTTGAAAAGTCGTAGGCCCGTCTTGGTCCGGCATCATCACGTCCAAGAGAATAGCATCAGGCTGTTCCGCCAGAGCCTTAGCCACACCCTCCTGACCCGAACTCGCTGTCAGCACCTCCCAGCCCCCAACCACCTGAAGGCTGATTTGGGCCACTTCCCGAATATCTTCGGCATCGTCAATCACCAAGATGCGTTTAGCAGTCGAAATTAACATCTTTTTTAGCAATGAGAACTGATCTCAGCTTAGAGCCGAGATGTGAATATTTTGTAAAAACAACTATTTTACCCGATCGCACTTTACCGGAGATTTGGGTAAAAGCCCCGTCCTTTTAGGACGGCTTTAATTTTTTCTGTTTGTTTCAGGCTTGAGATTGTGAGCGTCAACCGTAAAGATTCTTGAAACAGTCGATTTATAGCCACTGTCCGTAAACAGTGCTATAATAGTTCCATGATTGTACTGGAGTTCAAGTTAAAAGGCAAAGCGCAGCAGTACCGGGTCATAGACGAAATGATCCGCACAGCTCAGTTTGTCCGAAACAAAGCTCTCAGATATTGGATCGACAATCAAGGAGTTAAACTATCCGACATCTACAAGCAATGTACCATCATGGCGAAAGAGTTTGAATGGGCAGGAAAACTTAACTCAATGGCACGTCAAGCTTCGGCTGAACGATGCCCTTTTTGCTATCCTACGTTTTTTCTCGAATTGCCAAGCTAAGAAGCCAGGAAAAAAGGGATACCCACAATTCAAAAAGCAGACTCGTTCCGTAGAATATAAGACTTCAGGTTGGAAGCTTTCTTCTGATAAAAGATGTCTGACTTTTACGGAAAAGTTAATTAATTACGAATTACGAATTACGAATTACGAGGGGATAATTCGTAATTCGTAATTTTTAATTCGTAATTCTAAGTGGTGACATCAACAGGTAAGCCGACTGATTGAACCAAGAATCCTCGTGCCTGTCTGCCGAGGAGTGTCAAGGCATTCCGATCGCAATCAAAGCCTCTTCCGGCAAACAGCTAGAGTAACGCTCCCCTTCCGATAACACCGCAATCAACCGCAGTGACCAGTCCGGCATAATTTGCAAATCCGCCCAAGGTACTGCTACCTCCAAACATTTATCTAGGCCAACTTGAGCGCGGCTGATATGAGAATGCCACTGATCGCATTCTCCGGCTTGCTGAAACCCAATCGTTTTGGTTAGCAAATTAATCTCTAACTGATGGTGGAATCGATAATTTAGCGGTGCTGTATCCGGCAAATCCGACAGCGGAATCAGGCTGTTGTGCATCGTGCGATCGGGATAAAACCACAACAAATTCAACTTCGGCGGACAATCAATTCCCGGCCGAATACCCGCCTTAAAGTCGGCGCGAATGTAAAAATTCAAGTGATCCACCCCGTACCAAAGCCGCTGAATTGCAGAACTGCGGTGCATTGTACCCCTCGCTCCCCCAACTTCAATCCGGCCAGCCTTGTCCCAATCCTGTTCATTACCAATACCGTCAATCACCGGGTGAATAAAGCTCAGCGGTTGGTGGTCGCCTTGAACTTCGTGCACCTCTACCTGCCGGCGTACTTCCGGGGGTACGGGTTCGTTGAGAGCTTCGTAAATAGCTGCTACGTGTTCCCGGAATAGCTGATCGAACATGGCATCTTGGTTCGACGTGTGGCCTTCGCCAAACCACCAGAACCAGTCAGAACCTTCGGCCGCATCAAGTGCTTCCCAAGCTTCGGGATTGCTTTCTTCTGTGGCTTCTGGATGGTTGGCCAATACTTGCCTTGCAGCGCCTAACAAATCCCAAGCGCGATTTTTCGCGGGATCGCCGATCCAAGTTGTGAGAGAACCGTCAACCCAAGAACCGGTGTGGAGTTGCGCTGCGGGAATTGTTTCTGTGGCTGGGAATTTGTCGAGAAATTCGGAGACTGTCACCAGTTTAATATCTGGGTCGATGCTGAGAGTTTGATAGAGAGATTCTAGGAAGGGTTTGCCGTCTTCGGGATAGAATTCCCAGCAATTTTCGCCGTCTAGGGCGATAGTTACTAACCAGGGATTTTCTAAGGATGTGCCACCGCTGGACTGTCGGCGTTTGAGAGTTCGGGCGATCGCCTCTAAGTGTCCCACTAAATCAGATGCTGCTTTTTTCGGTTCCATCGAACCGTAGGTAAATCCGATCAAATCAGACAATCTGTGGTCTCGAAATACGATCGCCAAATCACCAGCAGGCGTTTCTAAGCGATAAGGGCGATATAACAATTCTGGTTCGCAGACATTCCCTGTCGCGTCGCGGTTAAAAAAGTGTTTAATTGTCCACCCCAAAACTGCTTCGTCCGAGACTATCCATTTAAACCCTTGTTTGGCAATGTAGGGCAAAATTTGCGGGCTGACTGCCTGTTCTGAGGGCCACAAACCGCGAGGTTCGCAATGAAACCTATCTTCATACATTTCCCAGGATTTTCTGAGGTGTCGGGGAATATCTTCTGCCCACTGAAACCGATGTTGTGGCAGGGTCATGTTAGGAATAGCTACGCGGCCGCCATTGGTGTCTGCAAGCAGTGGTAAAATCGGGTGTGTATAGGGGGTTGTGGAGACTTCTAATTGTCCCTCAGCTTGCATTTTGCGGTGCTGGGGAATGATTTGGGCGAGGATTTGTTTCTGTTTTGAGTAGATTTTGTGGCGATCGGCCAAACTAAAATTTTGCCCTTTTTTCAGCCATCCTGCAATCTCCGGGTCATCCCAAAACAGCGGGTCAATCCAAGCTAAATTGTGCCAGGCCAATAAGTCGCTAAAATCATGCTGATTCCAATTTTCCAAACACCACTGAATGCCGTTTTCTTGCCGCTGAGTGTAGAGTTGAGCGTAGCGGGGATGAGGCTGAATCAGAGTGTGGTAATTGGCATCAAAGAAGTGTTCTAAAATAAACTCTTGTTCTGGGATGTTTAAATCCTCGGTGCGCTTCAGAGCTACAGCTAAATATGGGTCTAATGCTCGGTCTGCGATGTAGTCTTCTATCTGTAAAATCAACGAAGGAACAAGGTTTACAGTTTGATGCAGCTTGGGATATTTTGCCAGAATTAGCACTAAATCCAAGTAATCTTTTACTCCGTGCAAGCGCACCCAAGGCAGTCGGTATTGAGTCTCTGTTGTGTTAGCAGATACTCGGGATTTGTACAGCGGTTGGTGTTGGTGCCAAATGAAGGCTACATACAGGGGGTGAGACATGGAATTTGGGGATTGGGAATTGGGGAATTGGGGAATTGGGGAATTGGGGAATTGGGGAATTGGGGAATTGGGGAATTGGGGAATTGGGGAATTGGGAAAAAAGGTAACAGTCAACCGTTAACAGTTAACTGTTAACAGTTAACTGTTAACTGACTAATTACATTACCTGTTCAACTTCGGAGATTTCTGGGATGGCTTCGCGCAGGCGACGTTCTATGCCCATTCTCAGGGTCATTGTAGAACTGGGGCAAGAGCCACAAGCTCCTTGCAGCCGCAGGTGTACCACTGGGCCGTCGATTTCTACCAGTTCGACGTTGCCGCCGTCGGATATCAGGTAGGGGCGCATTTCATCGAGAACTGTTTCGACGTTATCTCTTGTTAGTGCTAGTGTCGTCATATTTCACCTTGTACGTTATTTAGTAGAGTTGATGTGTACTTGATCTCGATCGTACAGTTACTTACTGTTGATGCTAATATGGTAATCGAAAAACCTGTTTTATTTAGGAAACTAGGTTTTTCGATCGGCACTAAACTACTGCTGGTTCTAGCAGTTTTACGTTGGAGTAGTTGAATTCGGTTGTTGTGAGTTGACCTTGTTCTTTCGATCGCACTACTTGCTTGGTCATAACATAATAGTCGCCTATTTTCTCAAAGGAATCTTCAAATTCGAGTTCCTTGATGATTTCATCAGTTTGGGGGTTGCGGAAAATCGCATCGTAGTGCGTCGCCAAAGAACCTTCGGGTGTCTCTAAGCTGTTGTGGGTGTCAATTACGAAAGCCATACGCCCCATCACCCGGCTGACTTGACAAATTGACAAACCTCGGATCTTATAATTCGATCCCATTGAGTCGCCTTGCACTAAGATGTCCACAGCATCGGTACTATCTTTCTCGCCGAGAGTGAAGTTGTTTTTCCCGTGGGATTTTTCAAATGTCGAGCGCTTGCGGTGGGTGACAATATCGCGCATTTGAGTGTAGACGCTTTGCTGCACTTCCTCGTCTGCAATGCCACTCACTTCTACAGTCATGTCTGACTTAATCGAAACATGACCTGTGTATACTTCGTCGCCTTGCTTGAGTTCGATGTCGGCACTGTAACCGGGAAAGTTGGCATCCCAAGTGTACCGGTGTTCGTAGGCAGCGCGAAATAAATCGCGAGCGTTGGCTGTCTCTGTCATAAATCTCTCTTTCTGTTTACACCCATTTAGTTTAGCGTAACACCGGGAAGCCCCACAATGGTCGATCGGGCTGGTGTGCCGTAATTTACAGTTCGGTTTTCTCGCTTGCAACTATGATCTAAAAATACATAAAACTTAGGCAACACCCCCATTTTTGGGTGGCGCTTCACGAGGGATTGGTCTAACAAACCTTAACAATAGAGTCTCTGGCTAAGTCCCATTCGAGTTAAAAATTTGTTGGTGATGGACAATTAGCCAGACAGGAGTGCTAATTTTGAGTTATGTTTAAGAAACAGGTGTCCGCTTGTTAAAACTCAGGTTGCGAAGAATTACAGCCGATCGCAATTATAGTATTCCCCTGATGCTCAAATGCTAGAAAAAATATTTCAACACCTGCAAGCGTTGCAGGAACAAGCCAGCGATTTGCCACCGGCACAACAGGCGATTTTCACAAAAACTCTGGAAAATCTATCTAATTCTTTGCAAGAATTGGCAGCCAGTCGCCAGTTTGAAAGCGCTACAAACAACGCAGATCAGGTGGTAAAATTAGAAAAATCCCATCGCATTTTAGAGCGCACAGTGGCGAAACAAGCCTCTAGACTCCGACAGTTACAAGAACAGTTGCAAAAAGAAATCAGTCAGTACCGCCGGGACAATCAAGCACTCATTAAAGGTAAAGCAAAACTGCAAACAGTGCTGCGAAATTCTCCCGATATAATTAGCATTTTAGAGTCGGACGGGCGAGTTCGATACCACAGCGCCGCAGTGGAACGGGTTTTGGGTTACAAGGCGGAATCAAGAATTGGTAAAGTTCACGGCGAGTTAATCCATCCTGACGATTTGCTGGCTTGGCAGGCATATTTTGGCTGGTTGTTGGAACATCCGGGAATTGCTAAGCCGATCGAATATCGGGAGCGGCACGCTGACGGTTTTTGGGTATATATGGAAGCCGTTGGTAACAGTTTGCTTCAGGATTATAATGTCCAGGGAATTATACTTAATTCGCGGCCAATAGGGGAACGCAAGCAAGTAGAATTACAACGGCAACTCGCAGGCGAAGTGTTGCAAGCACAAATAGGATCTGCGCCGCTGGCAATTAATTGTACCAATACCAAGGGCAAAGTAACTGTCTGGAACCGCGCGGCAGAAAAACTGTTTGGCTGGAGTGCTACAGAAGTTTTGGGTCAAGATCCGCCCCATATTTCAGAAGGGCAAAAGCAAGATTTTCACGACATACTGAAGTCGGTGTTCAATGGCAAAGCACAGAACGGTTGGGAAGTTTCTCTGTTGAAGAAAGACGGTGGCTCGATCGATCTTTGGCTATTCGTCGCACCTTTGCAAGATGCCAGCGGCCAGATTATCGGCAGCATAAAAATATTTTCTGACCTTTCAGAACGCAAGCGCATAGAGTCAGAGCGCCAAAAACTAGAAGGGCTGCAAAATATGAAAGAACCGTTTTGGGTGCGCTATGTCGCTCCTCCCAAAAGCAATAAAAAAGAGTAACTGATCGTTAAAGATTAATACTTTGGCACAGTTGATCTTGTTGGTTGTAGAAAACTCTAAGGGTTCCGGGGTACGGACTAAGTAAAAATTGCTCCTGGGGCGAGCGATCGAACTATGCGATCGGAAAAATTGCAATTTGGCGTGAATAACCCAGTTAAATGAACGGGTTACGGGTAGGAATACGATTCCCAACTATCAATTACCCATTCCCAATTACCCATTCCCAATTATTAGTTTTTCAACAGCGGTTCTTGATCAAGTGGCACTGTGAAAGTAACAGTGGAGCCCAGTCCTTCCCCCATGCTGTAAAAATTTACAGTACCCCCCATTGCTTGTACCAGTTTTTGAGAAATAGCCAATCCCAAACCGGTGCCGCCATATTGCCTAGTACGATCGCCATCTACCTGAAAAAACGACTCAAATAATTTGTCTTGCTTTTCGAGAGAAACGCCAATCCCGGTATCAGCAACTCGGATTTTTACCATCCCGGGGAACTGCTGTTGCTGAACAGTCACCGGTTTCTTAATAACTTCTACACTGATGCGAATGCCGCCTTCGCTGGTAAATTTAATGGCATTTCCCGTCAGATTTAACATTACCTGAAGCAGGCATTGGTAGTTACCGTACAAGATAATTTCATCTTCAGTAGCGGGCTTTTGGATTTGGAATTTTAATCCCTTTTGCTGTAATTGGGCCCGTGTAAAACCCTCAACTTCCTGCAACAGTTCGTCGAGTTTGACAGGAGCCAAGTCTAACTGCATTTTGCCAGCTTCAATTTTAGCAATATCCAAGATATCGTTAATGACATTGAGCAGGTGCAGAGCCGATCGGTAAGCTTCTGCGATAAATTGACGCGCTTCTTCGGAATCGTCTGCCATCCCGTCCACCAGCAGTTTCAAGAAGCCGAGGATGCCGTTGAGGGGGGTGCGGAGTTCGTGAGAAGTATTAGCCAGAAACTGACTTTTGAGGTGGGAAAGGGCCACCGCTTCGGAGCGGGCCTCTTTGACAAAATACTCTAATTCTTGATAGAGGGTAGCGTGGGCGATCGCACTTCCGACTTGAGCAACTAACTCGCTAGCCTCTTTGATCAAATACCCAAGTTCGATCTCGCTCCACCGAGGGGAATCTCCGCAGCGGTGCAAACAGATCAGTGCATTGGGTTCGTCTTGATAGGAAGTAGCTGCTACCAGCACCGAGTGCCGCTCGAAGGGATCGCAAGGAGGGGAGGGGTAATCAACTGCTACTGGTTTGAGGGTAGCTAATGTTTGAATCCAGCCCGGCTGCTCGGCTGCACGCAGTTCTAATCCCAGCATAGAACAGTAGGGTTCTTGGCGATACTCAGCTACTACTTTAAAAGTTTTCGATTTGAGATTTTCGATTTGTGCGATCGTCAGCGAGGGCGAGTCGCTGGCAATTGACAGCAGCAAGTCAGGCGAGCAACTGGAAGTCTCTTGGTTTTCAGAAGCAACGCATGGGGAGGTGTCTAGATTTTCGCCTTCTGGTTTGTCGGTACAAATAATGCAGCGGCTCGCGTTCAAAACTTCACCCAAAGTGTTAACTGTTTGTTGCCAAATGGTTTCTAAGTCGAGGGTTCGGTGTAGGTTTTGAGCTATTTGGGAGATAATTTTGCGATCGATGGAGCAGTAGGAAGCTCGCGATTGCTCCGGGATCAGGCTGGCTGGGATCAGCTTTTTTGGGCGCGCCTCCGGGTAGGATGGCAAAGCTGGAGCGGAGATTAATTCTTGGAAATACCGAGGCCAATCTGTTGGTTTGTCAGACAGCAGCCGCCCGATCACTAAGACTTTAACAGCTTGGCCGTTTGAGGCGATGACCGGAGCGACTGTTAAATCGAAGAGAAAATATTTTTCGGCTTGGCAAAATGGATAGCTGAACCGTTCTGGTTCGAGGGTTTCGATCGCCCGTCGCAGGCGATCGAAGTAAGGCGCTGGGGGAAGAGGTTGCAGCGTGTCGATCGCGGGGCGATCGACAATTTGTGCTGTAGTTAGATTGTATTGCTCAGCTTTTTGCCAGTAGAAAGATAGATATTGCCCAGAGACATCTTGGGTAAAGACTAACTCTGCCCCTAACTCTTGGAAAAAGTCCTCAGAGTGTCGGCTCGATCGCTGGAAATCTATGTTAGAGTCCATCAGAGTAGGGGGGAGAGACAGTATTGACACTCTCCGACGAAGGTACGGAGATTCTTAAGAAACAGCCTTGTGATTGTTCTTAAAGGCGCTGTCTTGACACCTCTAGACGTTCAAAACAACTACCTTTCTTTCGGTGTTGCAATTACGCTTACTTTTGGTTTATGCTTCCGTTCGCAATGCCTCAACACTAAGCCAGTTCGGTACGCTCACCATCCTTCCTGCGTTGCTTGCAGTGCCTTAGTCTTTCTCAGGCGTTTTCGCTGATGGTGTCTTACTGGCTGGAGTTTCACCGTTCTAGGAATGGTTCAACACGTAGTTGATACACTTGTTCGGCATAATTCAAGTTTAACACAGAATACTGGCAGCTATCAGGCTGCAACTGCGTTTCATCCCCTGCAGGAAAGACCGGGGCGATCACGCGACGCGCTATAGCAGTGGACACACACCTCCTGGAAAATTTGAGACCAATTGGTCTCAAAATTCCTACATAATAAAATGAGGCTCTTGAGTGCTGAGTTTTGAATCCCGATCCTGGAAAATACAGGTGTGGAAGGCATCAGTCGTTCCACTCGCCACGGGGAGGGACTGGGGGGTTGCGACGCAAGCTCAGTGCTAAATCGTTTTCGCGACGCTCGCCTCTGAGCCACTGTCTGATTGCAGTTTCTATCACTTTGCTGGGGTCATTCGTCAAGTGCTTAATTTGATCTAGCAGTTCAGAATCTAGATGGATAGATACTTCGACTTTTTCTGAGGTTCTGTGTGAGGATATGTTTGACTCGCTCATTGTTAAATAATTCCTAGTTTTTTCTTTGATAACATACTTAAGTTTCAATCTCTACAACCTGACTGGACTAGATTTTTTAAGTCCATGTTTTACTCGCATCCTTTGCACAACCGCTTTCTGTACAATGAGAGAGAGAAGTTTTTTCCTTTTGGGTGTCCTGGCTCGATCGGACGCGGTCGAGGATCTTAACACTTTTGAGGTTGGCCTCACTTGTGGTTTCATCTCAATGCCCCGTAAGAGGTTTAAGCAAGCACTGTACTCTTGCTTGTGTAATCATACAACAAAAAGTATCCTTTGCCGATTAGGTCTTTGACAAAAATATGACTAACGTCCCTGTATCTCGCATTCGTAATTTTTCGATTATTGCTCACATCGACCACGGAAAATCCACCTTGGCCGATCGCCTGTTGCAGGCGACTGGGACAGTACAAGCACGGGAGATGAAAGAGCAGTTTTTAGACAACATGGATCTCGAACGCGAACGTGGCATTACGATTAAGCTGCAAGCCGCTCGAATGAATTATACTGCCAAGGACGGTCAGGAGTACGTGCTCAACCTGATCGACACTCCTGGACACGTAGACTTCTCCTACGAGGTGTCGCGATCGCTCGCTGCTTGCGAAGGTGCGCTGCTGGTGGTAGACGCATCTCAAGGTGTGGAAGCACAAACCTTGGCCAATGTCTACCTGGCCCTGG
>Ga0316607_1000275_pt1 | contig 20262 bp, 20 predicted proteins | sample MIS2016062E_MG_FD_207674 | JGI IMG/M metagenome (GOLD analysis project Ga0316607, IMG submission 207674) | Microbial mat bacterial communities from Middle Island sinkhole, Lake Huron, Michigan, United States - MIS.2016.062E | ecosystem: Environmental > Aquatic > Freshwater > Lake > Sediment...
TGCCAATCATTTTTGAATTAGACATGAGACCGATCTCAAAATTGGTTATTTCTTTTGTACACTGTAACGGTAAAACCGTACATTGTTTAAATCCTTTTTGGGGATGGAAATAGATTTAGGCACTCATCACAATCTCTCTGATGCCAGGAAATTTCCCGAATTCTCGATCGGCTCAAATCCGGCTGTATCGGAACAGTTCGCTGTCAGTGAGTTGATTTTTCTGACATCTTGCACCTCTGTCAGGAACAGGGTTTTCGGCTTGTTCCACAAAAATTAAATTCCCTTGTGGGGTGTCCCGCCCGCCCCAAACATACAATTTAGATGCGGGAGAGCTTAGTCTAATCCTTAAATTTTTTCACAAGGGCGATCGACTGGTTCCGCCTCAGATTCGGGTTGAGATTCCGGCGCTGGTTTCTGTTGATTTTGATCGCGTTTTGTGCGCTCTAATGCCTCTGCGTAAGACCAAGCCATTTGCACAAGAAAAGCTTTCGCTATGGCATCCAAATTTTTCAAATCCTCGCTTTCAGGCGGTTCATCTTTTTGATTAGCATCATTCATCATGTTTTTGTTTTCTCCCGGGCAGGTTTTACTAGATAATTTTTGCATGGTGCGATCGATACCCACAAACTATGATTTTTCACAGCACCTGCACCCTACTTTTTTTTGAGAGCATGACCTTGAATTACGTCAATGATATCATAAAACTGCCTGAGTCAAGTAAAAAAATAGAAAGAGACTTTGACTTCGCTGGTTGCCAGCAGCACCGACTCCTGCTGAAAACTTCCCTTGTAGGTTTCGCTAATTTCATTAATAGCTTAATTGTTTTTATGGCTAGTTTCATGAATTAAAATAACTATTTTAGAGTTTTCCAACAGAATCCAGAACTGAGGAACTGGCCCGATCCGTTTAATACCGTTAGCCCTTCCCTCAAGCGAGGGGTAATAACTACGTTGACAAACTGCTGCCATTCTAATTCAGAAATTATCTCCCCTCCCGGTTTAGTTAAGCCAAAATACAGTTCGTCTTTGCACAGGGTTTTTTGGTTGGCATTAGTATCCGAAGTTTCGGGAAGTTCAGCGCGTGCAGTCGGAGGAAAAACGGGCAAGATGAACAGCAGATCGGCTAGGAAAAGACTGTTAAGATTTTTATTCATCGAGCGTCATACTTTTTTTAATCCTCTTTTTACGAACCGCGAAGACGCGAAGGACACGAAGGAAGAAGAAAGAAGGAAGATTTGATCAGTGATGCGATCATAATTCAAAGTTCAAAACTATCCTTTTACTGCACCCGCAGTCAAACCTTGAACGATGCGCCGCTGGAACGCTAAAACTAGGAAAACTCAGGGTAAAGATTTTCTACGAGGTTGCTATCGAATGGCCCTTCTATGAGGTTGATGCGAATGTCTGGGTTTTTCTGTTCAAATTCTTTGACGAAGGGCTTCCAGTTAACAATGTCTTGCCCCTGCATTAACATTGTCAGTACGACTGGTTGCTTGGTGAGGGCTGGGAGGATAAATAGGAACAAGACGGCGGCTAGGGTGACAGTGAATAACGCTAACAAAGCCGATCGCTTTTGCCGCCGCAATGAAGGCGGGGAGTTGATTTTTTGCATGAGGTTTTGAGAAATAGAATTGGGCGATCGACTCGCTTTCTGTTGTTTCGCGGGATTTAGCCAGTTTGTGCAAAATAGGATTTAACTAGGTGTTTTTGGAGTTAAATAGACATCTATCTACAGATAGATATTGAGATAGTCCACAGTCCTTCCGATCCCCCTAATATCAAATCTGGTTGCATCGGAATTAATATTACCCATAATCAGGACAAGGCAGTGCCGTTTCCCTACCCCAAAATAATCCTAGGGACACTCCAAGAGCCGTGTCCTCCGTTGCTCTTGTCCCCCCCTTCGGGGGGCTAGGGGGGATCGCGCAGTCGCCTACCAGCGAAATTTATCAGGAAATTGGGTTTAAAACCCCGTCCTTCTAGGACGGCTTTATGTTTACTAGAGACACAGTTACCACTAAATTGCTAGAGTAGTGGAATGTTAACCATGAACTACCGCTACCGAGTCTACCCAAACACCGCTCAAGAAGAGTTACTCAAAGAGTGGATGGACACTTGTCGCGTCGCATATAACTACGGACTGCGAGAAATCAAGGACTGGTTCAATAGTCGGAAATGTATGGTTGACAGATGTTCCATCAGTCATGAGTACATCATGCCTGCTGATAGCCCTTTCCCTGGCGAGGCAAAACAGCTTAATGCTCTGCCAAGTGCTAAAAAGGTATTTCCCCGATTGGGTAAAGTACCAAGCCAAGTATTGCAGCAAGCGCTTAAACAATTGCACCGAGCATGGGAGGGATTTCAAAAAGTTGGGCATGGATTTCCTCGATTTAAAAAGTTTGGACAATTTAAGTCTTTGTTGTTTCCCCAGTTCAAGCAGAATCCTGTGAGTGGGATACATATTGCCCTGCCCAAACTTGGGTTGATTCCAATTAATTTGCATCGCCAAATTCCCAGTGGTTTTGTAGTGAAGCAAGTCCGAATAATTAATAAAGCGGATATTTGGTACGCATCTATTAACATCCAATGTGATGTTAACATCCCCAACCCTAGTCCACAGGGTCATCCGATTGGAGTAGATCTGGGACTTTCCAAGTTTTTAGCAACCAGTGACGGGGCGATCGTAAAATCACCTAAGTTCTTAAAAGTCATGCTCCGCAAGCTGAAATTGCTGCAACGCAGACTTGATCGAAAAAAGAAACGGTCTAAAAATTACGAGAAGCAGCGCATCAAGGTGCTAGAATTCATCACACAATTGATAATACCCGTAAAGATTTCCACTTCAAACAAGCTCATGTCCTTTGCGGGGCAGCCGATCTGGTCTTCATGGAAGATTTGGATTACCGAATCCTCGCCAAAGGAATGCTTGGGAAACAAATGCTTGCGGAGGGATTTGGACAATTCCGAACTATCACCAAGTATGTGTGTTGGAAGCGCGGTAAATTCTTTGGTGAGGTTAGTGCTAGGGGGACTTCCCAGGAGTGTCCTGAGTGTGGTGCAGAAGTTAGAAAGGATTTGAGTGTGAGAGTTCATTCTTGTTCTAATTGTGGCTATACAACGGATAGGGATGTTGCTAGTAGTCAAGTGATTAGAAATAGGGGAATAGAACTGATTAGTACCGATGGACTGTCGGGAATTAAAAATGCCTATGCAGACGGTTTGCCGGGGGTTGAGATGTCTCAGCCTAGGTCGTCGAAATCCCGTAAGGGAACAACTAGGAAACCTAAGAAGTGATTCTTAGTCCGCGACGTACCGACCGGGCGGAGTGATGTCACGATGAATTTAAGCCTGGTTGTTGACACAAATAAGCCCTGCGTCCCTACCCCTAGCTTGTTTCTCGATACAAAAAACACCGCTCCTCAAAACAGGATAACGGTGTATAGGGGGTGTTATGGGTTGTTGTCTGGGATTAACCCTAGCAAATCATCAGATGTCCGGGTTAGGCCTTGTGATGGTTAAAAAATTGGCACAAACCTGCGGGATCGCCCCCCGATCGATCGACCATTGCTGTTAGCCCAGCCATTCAACAACAGCATCTTCTTTAGTATTTGTCCGACGTTCAGGGGTTTCGCGCTCGAATTTCATGTGGATGGCGCGGTTTTGTTCGCCGTCTGCGGCTACTGCAAAAATCGGATAGTCGATTAAGCCATCTTGGAAAGACATCTGGAAGCGGAAAGTGCCGTCAGCATTGAGTTTGATCTGCTGTCCGCCCACATAGACTTTCGCGTCGGGCTCAGTGGCACCATAGACGATCAGTTCGGCATCAGCAACTAACCAGAACTGGCGGGGGCGCATCGGGGCGGCGAAGCCAATTCCAGACATACCTACACCGGACATCGTGAGGCCGGACATGGTGGGAACTGCCCACATTCCAACGCCGGAAGGGAAGACGTAGGAACTGATAGCTTGTTCGTGGATGCCGACTTGTTGCATCGAACCGGCGACGTGTTGCATGGAACCGAAGATGGAACCAGCGACGCGCAGGGCTTCGGCGGATTCGGCCAGGCCGAAGATTTGCTCGTAGATAGCGTTGCCGTTGCTGTAAGCGCCAGCTGTTTTTGCGATTTTCTTGGCCGGGGGAACGAGTGTGGCGAAAGTTTTGCCACGCAAGTCTTCTTCCCAGCCGATGGTGATGAATTGGTCTTCGATCCAGTCGCTGGGATAGATGGGGGGGACACGGACTTCGGCCGATCGCGCTAATACTAACCAGCGGCCGTCGGCGCAGCGGTAGCCGATGTCGATCGCATAATCCCGATCGCTGACTGGGATTGGCACGTACCATTCCCGGGCCAGTTCGTCGCAGGGATATTCTTGAATGCTGTGCGGGCTTTGAATGTCGAGGTTAATATCTGTAACGTCGTAGATCCGCAGGGCGAGTTGCTGTCCACCTTGGCGGCGCATTTCTTCTTTGCGATCGTTAGGAATATCCCAGTATGTGTAAGCCCATTCCGGGTCACGGGGCATCAACACCACACGGCTTTCGCCATACCCACTGGGCAAATCTGCTAAACCTTCATCGACAGACGATAGAGGACCGCCTGTTTGATCGTCTTGACCTAGTTCAAATTTTGCTGCTTCCACTGCTTCTTGCGCCTCTAATTTACGAGATGGACTGTATGTAAATTTGGTAAGTTGAATTTCTTGAATAGATGCCAGGAGTTGCGACTTGCGCATCCGGCTGTAGCGAGAGACTCCACATTCACTAGCAACTCTGCGTAGTTGCCGCAAAGTCATCTCTTCTAATGGTGGGCGTTCTTTGACCATGAGTAGGTTCTCCAGTAATTGGGGATGGCGGGTTAGGTTTTTCTAGTAACACCAATGGTGTTGACATGAGTGAGAAACGAAACTCTTTTAATTGCAAATATGCTCGAGCTTCCCCATCTCTCCAACCTATGAAGCCTGGATTGTTTTCACTTAGTTAAGTCCCCAATGCGGGGGCTATAACTTGTTGGCTTCGGCGCGCTACATCCGGTCTAACTAAAGCTTTTCCCCCGATTATTGACTGACCAGATCGATTTAGTGAGTGCGATCGATGCTACTACAACGTTGTTGCTCGCAGCTCCCACGCTGCTTGACCTGTAGAAATGTTTAATTACAACATTTCTTTGGGATCGCTTTGTCATGATTTAATATTGCAGACAAGTTGTGGTCTGGTCAAGGGGTCTTTTGCCTAAATTCTGGGTACTTATACGCATTTTCGTGAGTTTGGGGATCACAATGTCAGGGAATATTGACATTATCCGGTTTTGGGGAGCGGTGCTGAGACAGATGTCAAGATTTGATGACATTTGAGTGGGAGGGGGCTTTTGATGAGTTTGGAGGGCGGGGGCGATCGGGTGGCCAGAAACCGGGTTTTTTCCCAGAACATTTCGTCACAGCCCACAAAAACCGGAAAAACCCGGTTTCTTTAGTTTTGATGCGTCCAGGACTCAAAATATCTTGAAGGCGAATTTACTAATCTCTAGAAGGTATGAAGAATATGTTAATAATTGCATGATCTGGGCGATCGCTTGGAACCTACGAACGGGTGGCCAGAAACCGGGTTTTTTTGATAAAACTCGATCGCAGCACGCAGAAACGCATAAAAACCCGGTTTCTTTGGTCTGAGTGGGTAAGTCCTGAGAATAAATATGTCTTTGGGAACATGATAAACTCCAAAACATCCGGCTGTCCCTGGTGGAGGAGTGAAGGTAAAAAATAATCACACTTCTCTAACATAGATAATCAAGGAGAAACTATGGACCTTATCACGTCAGCAATTGTTTTAGGAGTTGCAGGCAATTTGGCAACCGATGCGATCAAAGCTGCTTACACAAGCCTGAAAGATGCTTTAATAGCAAAATATGGTGTACAAAATAAGCTGATTGACGCAGTTAACGAATTGGAAAGCAATCGAGAATCTACATCTCGCAGAGGTGTGGTAGAAGAAGAAGTAAAAAACATTCAAGCTGATAAAGACCCCGAACTTGTGAAATTAGCTCAAGATTTGCTCAATCAACTCAAAAAGCAACCAGATGGCGTACCTAGTATCACCCAGAATGTTAGTAACGTTAAATTTGCTGCCACCTCTGCGACTGGAAATTCGACGATAAGTAAAATCAATGACAACGCACCAGCAGAAGACAGGAAGAAATAATCTTATACCCATTCTGAAGATTACAGCTAGACATAGCACGCGATATCTGTAAGGACACGGTACTGCCGTGTCCTTACTTGTAGCTCAACTTTTAAAAATATTACTTAACGGAGTAGGTAGACATGACTGAAGGCAATATCCAACAAACAATTAGTGGAACGCAATATGCTGCTGTTTCGGCAACAGGTGATGTATTTATGTACGTCATTTACAACTACCGTGAAGATGACAGAACTGCATCAATAAAATCTGCCGATATTTCTGTTGAAGAGCTTGAACGTCCAAGCCCGTATCGGGGTCTTTCTTACTTTGAAACTAAACACGCAGAATTATTCTTTGGACGTAATTCGCAAATAGATGAATTAAAAAATGCCACTCAAAATCGTAATTTTATTCCCATATTAGGCGCATCCGGTAGTGGTAAATCTTCCTTGGTGCTTGCGGGATTAATACCCAAATTAGCGGAACAAGGCAATTGGCTTTTTACCTATTTCCGTCTTGGTTCTAACCCTGACCCTTTCTATGTACTCGCTGAAGCGCTGCTTCCGTTGTACAGGTCAGATGACGATCGAACTACGGCTATACATTTAGCTCAAAAACTTAAAGACGATAAGCTGGAAATTGCCAATATTTTTACCAGCATCAAAAGCCGGCATCCCCATCATAAACTACTGTTAATTGCCGACCAGTTTGAGCAATTATACACGTCCTACAACGACGAAACTCAGCACCTGTTTCTGGATTTGTTGTTAAGTATTATACAACCGTCTAATCACGAGTCGCTTTCTACAGTGATGGTGACAACCATGCGAGTAGATTTCTTAGATAAAGCTCTTTCTTATCCACCGTTCGCAGAGGCGTTGAAGCAAGGCGATATAAAATTAGGTTCGATGACACGCGACAAGCTAGAGCAGGTAATTGAACAGCCTGCTTTGAAATATCAAGTGGCATTTCAAGACGGTTTGGTAGAACGCATTTTAAGTGATGTATATAATAAAGAGGATTGTTTACCTTTACTGGAATTTGCTTTAGAGGAGTTGTGGAACAAGCGAATCAAAAGACTGAAAAAAGCTAGTTTACAGAACAAGCAAATTGACCGACAAATAACCCATGAAGATTATACAGAAATAGGTGAAGTAAAAGGTGCTTTAGCAACATATGCTGATGACGTTTATAATAATTTGACTCCAGCACAGAAAGAGCAATTACCCAAAATATTTATTCAACTTGTAAATTTTAGCCAATTTACAAAAGATCGAACCGACAGGCGATATGTACGTAGGGTTGCAAAAAAAACTGAATTAGGAGAAAAAAACTGGCGTTTGGTACAGATTCTAGCCGAAAAGCGATTAGTCGTTACTAACCGCAATGCAGATGATGAGGATACGGTAGAAATCATACATGAGACACTAATTAAGCAATGGCTTCTGATCGAGACGTGGATGAATGACAACCGCGACTTCGGCACTTGGTTAGAAAGACTGCGAGCGGCTATGAGCCAGTGGGAGAAAAGCGATCGCGATTCCGGTGCATTGTTACGGGGAAAACCTCTCGCTGATGCTGAAGATTGGTTACAAAAGCATAAAGAAGACTTGACAAAAGAGCGAGAATATATTCAGCAAAGTTTGGAATTGAGAGACCGGGAGAAAGCGGAGAAAGAACGCCAAGAACGAGAAAAATTAGAAACTCAGGTTGCTTTAGAGGCAAAAGAAAAGGAAACTCTGATATTGGCGACTGCTAACCAAAAAGCTAAAAAGAAAATTCGCTATGGCAATGTTTATTTAGCAGTGAGTATGTTTTTAGGTGCTGTATTTTTAGGCTCGGCAGCTATAGCAATTAACAAACAGCAAGAAGCTCAGAAAGGTACACAGCTAGAACAGGCAGGTGTTAATGCTTTGTTCCAGTTCAAATCAGGAGAGCTAAGTTCTTTAGTCTCGGCAATGCAAAGCGCTCAAGGTTTACAAAACTTGATTGGGAATGGGCGCGAGCTAAAAGATTATCCGGCTGTGAGTCCAGTATTGGCAGTACAAAAAATCCTGGATGATATTCACGAACAAAATTATTTTGAGGCGGGACAGGGTGAGGTCAAAGGTGCTGTATTTCGGCCAGGAGACAAAGGCTTAATAACGGCTGGCGAAGGCAAAGAAAACAAAGAAGATACTCTCCAAATGTGGAACTTTGCTGGTAAAGAAGAAGCAAGTCTTCAAGGACATGAGGGAGGTTTACTGAGTGGTGTGAATGCTGTCAGTGTTGGAGGGAATGCCCAGAATGCAGTCATTGCTAGTGCAGGTGAAGATGGGACGGTGCGACTGTGGGATAAATCGGGCAAGGAAATTAAACAGTTGCTGGCTGAGGGTAAGCCGAACTATGACAGTTTTACGGCGATCGCAGTTAGTCCTGATGGTCAGAAAATTATCGCAGGAAAGGGCAACGGCACGGTTTATCTGTGGGATAAATCTGGCAAGCAACTTAAAACTTGGGCAGCGCATGAGAACAAGGTAACAGCAATTTCCTTTAGTAAAAATGGGCAAACATTGGCAACGGCTGGAGAAGATGCGCTGGCTAGGGTTTGGACGATTACGGGAAATAAGCTGGGTGAACTAAAACATCCGCAAATTAAAAAAATGTTGGGAGTAAGTCTGAGTCCTGATGGTCAATTTGTGGCAACGGCTTCCGATGATAATCGAGCCAGAATTTGGACAGTGAATGGACAAGAACTCCGGCAACTGGAAGGGCATCAAGGATGGGTGACGGTGGTTAATTTCAGCCCTAATGGTCAGAGTATCGCAACCGGATCTAATGACGGAATTGTGAAATTGTGGAATGCCAAAACAGGGGAGCAAATCCAAAATTTCCGAGGGCATCGGGGAAAGGTTTTGACAGCGAGTTTTAGCACAGATGGGAAGCGATTAGTGTCTGCGGGGGGAGATGGATTTGTGCGGCTGTGGAATTTGGCAGATAAGCCTGTACAGCGGCTTGAGTTGACTGGGTTTAAGGATGATGTGAATGCGATCGCATTTAGTCCCGATGGAAAGACTATTGCAGGTGCAGGCGATGAAGGTGTGATGCGGTTATGGGATGCTAAATCTGGAAAGGAATTGAAGGTTTGGAAAGAAGCTATTCAACGTATATCCAGCAGTAAAAACAACGTGCAGGATATTGCTTTTAGTCCCGATGGCAAGTTTATTGTTGCGGGTGGGCTAAATGTTCCTATTGCAAGAGTATGGAATCTCAAAGGTAGCTTAACAGAACCACAAGCAAACTTAAATACTAATAAAGAGACACAAGAAATACATCAGGGAGATATCCTGACTGTTGCGGTGAGTCCCGATAGCCAGTTAGTTGCGACGGGAGGTACTGACAAGATGATGCGGATTTGGAAGCCGAAGAGTCCAAATGGTGAACTGGTGAAGGTGACTCAAAAGCAGGAAAATGCAATATTTAGTGTAGTGTTTACGGCTGATAAAAAGCAGATTGTGACAGCGGATGGGGATGGAAATGTGGCATTCTGGGATTTAGATGGGAACCAGATTAATAAATGGGAAAAAAAAGTGCCTCAAACTCAAATTAGCGGTTTGGTGATTACACCGGATGGAAATCAGATTGTGACGGCCGATCAAACTGGTAATGTGAAAATTTCGGATACTTCTGGAAAACAGCAGAAAGAATTCTTTAGCTATCAAAGCGGAATTAATGAGTTAGCCATTAGTCCTGATGGAAGACTGATTGCGACAGGGGGTATGGATGGGACAGTTCGGTTATGGGATTTTCATGGGCGACAAGTAGCGGAGTTCCGAAATCCAAAAGGAGCAATTTGGGGAATTGCGTTTAGCCCGAACAGTCTCCAAATTGCACTGGCTGGCGACAATGGATTTGTGAGTGTTCGATCTATTGATAACCTAACAGATTTAATGCAAAATGGATGTACTTGGTTGAAAGATTATCTTACACTAAACTATTCTGAGAAGGATGGCTTAAAACCTTCTCAGAATGATAGCTTAAAAATATGCAATAAAAAAATGTAGGTTAATTTAAGGTAGGTTGGGTAGAGCATAGCAAAACCCAACCTACAACCTACATTTTTAGCCTTCCCTAGTTTTGATTATTTAGATAGTCCATAGACTTAATGATTTTTTGTGCTTCTTGCCAGTTTATAGGATTGCTGCCATCTGATGTCAAAGACAGTAATTTTTGAAAAGACCCAGGATATTCAGGATGAGAAGACAAGATTTCTCCACTAATTTTAGTGTGATCCTTCGACCGATCAAATTTTATTAATTGAAGATTGATTTGAGCGAATTTATTTGAGGGGATTTGAATATCTTTGACAACTGTAGGCTTGGACATATACACGCGACAAGGCCGAGTTTGGATATAAAATGAGCTATTACTCGAATTGCTATAAGTAATAAAATAGCTATATCTACCTGACTTGGCTCCAGGATAGTTGCATAGAGATATTTTGAAGTCCTTCACTTCAAATCCAGATGGAACATAAGTCGGCAGAATAGCTTTAACCTTCTCTAATTTGAGGTTTGACTGATCTACCGGGACAGTCAGACGATTTTCCATCTCTATTAACTCTTTGATTTGCTTAGGAGTTAGTTGTGCTGCCTTTCCAATAGAGGATGCTGAACTTGAAATGTTAGTTGATTCATTAGCTGTTTCACCTTGAGGTTTTACATCACCTTTAGGTTTTACAGCTCTTACGGTAGGCTCTCCTACATCTGCATTTACACTACTTAACTTAGTTCCCAGAAATTCTTTAAATTGATTAACACGTTTTTCGTCAGTGAAAGATGCGACTTGTATAACGTATTTGCCCTGATCTTTTGTGGTTATTTTTAAAGCATCTCCACAATAATTAGCCTTAATAGTTTTTAAATTACTGTCGCTGTAATCGACGAACACTGGATATAACTTAACTGTATCTGTTTTACTGACAGTTGGCATTTTATCGCCACAACCTGCTTTGGGGAATGAATCGCTATCAAAAGGATTAGGTAAATTTGTGGCTGTGGGTGTGGATGTTGGTGTTTTTTTAGATACTACCGGAGTGGTTGTTGGTTTTGGTGTGGGTGTTTGTTCAGGTACTACCGGATTGCTAGTCGGGTTAGCTGCGGCGCTTGGTGATGCTGATGTTGCAACTGTAGTATCGTTACAGCCAACTAAAAGTGCCATCAGTAATCCAGGGATTGCCAAATTTAGTTTCATGTTTAAGATTTATTTGTATGTATAGTATCAATTCCGACTGTCAGGCAGAGTCATCAGGATGTTTTACGCAGATAAATCCCACTAAATAAGTCGGCTTCTCAGCCCGATCGCAAAATTTATAGTTCTGCCAGTCTTGACAAAAAACTAATTTTGTATATACATATATTTACATAAGTTTTGTATAATTCAGGACTTACGCATGGGGCCCAGAAACCGGGTTTTTTACCAAATCTGCCGACCACAACGCGTCTTCTCGTAAAAACCCGGTTTCTAAACACTCGTGGGTCCAGGACTAAATTTACGATCGACCAAAATCAAATTTTAATTGTAGTTGTGGAAATTCGCTCGGAGGTAATTAGCCAATGGATAAGATAGAGAACTATCGCACTCTAATCAAAAAGATTTTGACCGAGTACGATCGCCTAATTTTTAACCGTTTTTTCCGAAATAATCGTCACAACCCGCAGATTCGGTTAAAAACCCGGTTTCTTCGATCGAAGCGCGTCCAGGACTGACAATGCAACCGAAAACGATATGACTTGATATTTCTGATTCATCGGGAACTGTCTAACTTGTCAAACAGTTGATTGAAAAAATCTTCCGTTTTTTTTCCTTCCCCTCGATCCATTTGTTCCAAACCCAGTTTAATTCCCTTTAAAGTCTCTAATAACTCAACCGCATCTAAAAGTTTCTGATAAGATTCGGCATCTTGAACGACTAACTCTGCTTTCCCGTTGACAGTTAGAACTAAAGGATGTTTTGTTCGCTTGAGCCGCTGCACAAACTCAGTCGTATTACGTTTAAAATCGGTGAGAGAATGTATGTCTCTTGAAAGGTTTATCATAAAAATGGCATTAAATTAGCATCTAATTAAATGTTACACGGTATCTGCGGAGTTTGTCAATCAAATTTTGATAGTAAAAAAAGACTGTGACACAATAGAATAGGTAATAGCCGATCGCGAGGCCGCACAGTATGCTCAAAACCACCATTACCATTCCTCAAACCTTCAAAGTAACTCACGAACAGTTCCAGCAAATTGCTGCCGTCAACCGTGACTTAAGGCTAGAGAGAACTGCTACAGGAGAATTAATCATTATGGCACCCACTGGAAGCGAGACAGGTAATCGAAACCTAGATATTGAAGGACAACTCTGGCTGTGGAATCGCCAAACCAAGCTGGGAGTAGCATTTAACTCTTCTAGCGGTTTTAAACTGCCCAATGGTGCAGATCGCTCCCCTGATGCTTCCTGGGTTAAATTAGAACGGTGGCAAACTCTCACACCCAAAGAAAAAGAAGGCTTCGCTCCCCTCTGTCCAGACTTTGTAGTAGAATTGCGTTCTAAGTCCGACAACATGGAACCATTGCGAGAAAAAATGCGGGAATACATCGCAAATGGAGCAAGTTTAGGGTGGCTAATCGATCGCAAAAACAAGAAAGTTGAGATCTACAGGCAAAGTCAGGATGTGGAAATATTAGATCATCCCAGGACTTTATCCGGGGAAGATGTATTGCCGGGATTTGTCTTAGATTTAACAGATGTTTGGTAGTAACACCGAAAGATTCACCAACAGCAATATAATAAATTAGAGCACCACATCAATCCCAAATCTCAAATCCCATGCCCCTAACACTTTACAACAGCTTGACCCGTCGCGAATCACCTTTTGAACCCCTCGAACCAGGAAAGGTGCGGATGTACTGCTGCGGCGCTACGGTGTACGATTACTGCCATGTTGGCCACGCCCGCGCTTACATTGTGTGGGACATGGTGCGCCGCTATCTGATGTGGTGCGGATTTGATGTCCGCTACGTGCAGAATTTTACAGATATTGACGACAAAATTCTCAACCGCGCCCGCGAAACAAATTCAACAATGGAAGCCGTAGCCCAACGCTTCATCGATGAATACTTCGCAGACATGGACAAGCTGAATATTCTCAGAGCCGATGAATATCCCCGCGCCACGCATACAATGGACGGCATTAAACGGCTGATTCACGAGTTAGAAAATAAAGGTTATGCCTATGCGTCTAGCGGCGACGTTTACTACAACGTTAGGCAGTTTGCCGAATACGGAAAACTTTCCGGCCGCAAGTTGGAAGAAATGCAGGCTGGGGCTAGCGGCAGATTAGAAACCGAAGAAATAGAAGCTCAAAAAAAGCAAGATTTCTCGGATTTTGCCCTGTGGAAAAGTGCTAAACCCGGTGAACCTTTTTGGGATTCATCTTGGGGTAAAGGCCGCCCCGGATGGCACATTGAATGTTCGGCGATGGTGCGCGATTGCTTGGGCGAAACTATTGATATTCACTGCGGCGGTTCCGATTTAATTTTTCCCCACCACGAGAACGAAATTGCTCAATCTGAAGCGGTGACGGGGAAGTCCCTTGCTAATTATTGGATGCACAATGCTTTTGTGACTGTCAACGGCAAAAAGATGTCTAAGTCTTTGCACAATTTTATTACAATTCGCGATTTGTTGGAGGGGAATTGGTCGGGTGATTTGGAATCTAACCCCCCCCAGCCCCCCCTTGGTAAGGGGGGGAGTCAGAATGAATCTAACCCCCCCCAGCCCCCCCTTGGTAAGGGGGGGAGTCAGAATGAATCTAACCCCCCCCAGCCCCCCCTTGGTAAGGGGGGGAGTCAGAATGAATCTAACCCCCCCCAGCCCCCCCTTGGTAAGGGGGGGAGTCAGAATGAAGGCAGCGAGAAGTCAAAAGCGGTGGAACCAATGGCGGTGAGGCTGTTTGTATTTATGGCGCAGTATCGCAGTCAAATTGATTTTACCGAAGAGGCGATCGCAAGTGCTAAAAATGGCTGGCAAACTCTGAAAGAAGGCTTACTTTTTGGCAGTCAACATGGTTCTAAACTGGGTTGGGATATGGATAAAATCGATTATTTGACTGGACAAGATAGCACATTGGTGCAGCAATTTCAAACCGCGATGGATGATGATTTTAATACGCCCGGTGCTTTGACTGTGCTGTTTGAATTAGCGAAAGAATTGGGCAAAGAAGGTAATGTTTTGGTGCATCAAGGAAAAACTGAAACACCTGCGGAATTGCTACAGCAAAAGTGGGTGACTTTGGTGCATTTGGCGGCGGTTTTGGGTTTGGAAGTTCAGCCGGAATCTGAGACGGAAATCTCGGTTGGTGGTTTGACGGATGGGGAGATTGAGGTGATGATTCAGCAGCGGAAAGATGCCCGGAAAGCGAAGAATTTTGCTGAGGGCGATCGCATTCGCAACGAACTTAAGGATAATGGGATTACTTTGATCGATCAAAAGGATGGTACCACGATCTGGCATCGCAGTTGAATAAACTTGTAGGGTGCGTCAGACATTGATTATTTCGATTTCAACAGGTTTTTCTACTCTGACGCATTGGTGACAAGTTAAGCCTGTATGCCTCTTGTCAAGAGGTTTTCAGAGAATTACTGAAAAAAAACTCGTCAGACCCTCGTTGAATCTCAGGAAAAGGAGCGACAATTAACTTAACATTCGGTTTTCGCCTTGGTTTAATAATGCCTAAATCTCTATTTTTTGAATCTGCAAAATACTTAACAGGATCGGTTGCCTTAGCTTTTTGATGAGCTACCGAGAAATGATCAAGACCGCGATCAATCATTTCTAATGATATGTCCTCAAAAGGTAGAGAAAGTTCATCAGCTACAGCATCACCTAAATCTACTAAGACGGCATAAAAAAGCCAAGTACCCCAAATCTGTAGTTGAATACCCTTGAGCAAACCAGTCCATAAATAACTTAAACCCAAGAGCCTTTTTACCGTATTAAAAGCATCTTCAATCCGCCATCGTCGCCGATATAAATCGGCTACTAGATAGGGAGGTAAAATCTGAGGTTCTCAGACACTGGTTAAATAAGAATGCCAAGTTTTTACTGAACGCACTTCAATTAAACGTAAGCTAATAAAGGTCGTCTTTTTTGTGCCATAACCCATACTTATCTTCCGGTCTCGGAACCCATAACTATCTGTAAACACTTGTTCAATTTTGCTTGATTTGTTTTTTATTCTCGGCATAAATTCCATATTCTGTGCAGTTATTTTTCGCCAAAAGTTAAAGTGGTAAAAACCTCTATCTAATAATAGCAAGGTATTTTATTCAACTAAATTCAAGATATTTTATTCAAATCTAGTATCGGCTGCTTGAGGATTTTATTCAAACCAAATCTCTACAGGTAGCCTAGTCACTAAATCAATTACGACACTCATCTTTCCTGCTAATTGTCCTTGTGTCGCCTCTAATAAGCTTTGTAATTTACGAAATAATGCCTCCTAGAACCATCTACTATCCAAACCTTCTCAAACTTTGATAGGTAAACTGAATACTTTCTGGCAAGGGACGTTGATTTCTACTTGGCCATGCCGTTCTTAAACTAGGTAATAAATCTTTAAATACTTTCTCGAATAGCGATGATGGAAATGTCAAAAATCGTTGCGATATTGCTTGTTGACTTACTTGAGTCGGATTACACCACAGAAAACCTTCTCTGGCTAACACTCTTGTCAGTTCTCTGACTCCGGCTACGTCTCTCCACAGTATGGTTAACACCGCCGCCATCATCAACGGTAAGTTCAGTATTCTGTCTCTGAGTCCTAGTTTACGGTAGTAATTTTCTTGATTCGTGATGGCTGGCGTGAGTAATGCTTCTAATTGCTGGGCAATTACCTCATCTTCTACCATTGGTCTTTGCTTCTTTTTTCCGTGGTCTCGATTGGTTTTTCGGCTGGTCTGCATGGCTGGTCACAAGCGCTCAACTACTTGTCTATCCTGAGTTTCGCATGATTTTACACCCTTCGCAATCTTTCTCTTGACAATTTACTCATTTCCTTAACTTGTCACCAATGACTCTGACGCACCTTACGCATATAACAGTTGCTTAAGTCTTAGATTAGTACAGGCAACGGAGGACACGGCAATGCCGTTTCCCTACCCCAAAATAATCGTAGCTTGCGGGGCGGAACGCCATCGCCCCCTCGGATGTAACCATCGCCCGATTAATTGTAGGGAAACGGCACTGCCCATTGGTGTCAACTTAAGACTGAAACCCATAATAAATATCGCTTTTACCTAGGTCTAGATCCCCCTAAATCCCCCTTAATCAGGGGGACGAAAGATCGGACTCTTGTCCCCCCCCTGATTAAGGGGGGCTAGGGGGAATCTAAGTTTAATAGTCAAACAGCAGTCTGTGACTGGGTTAGAAGTTAAGTTGACACGAAGAAGGGCACGGCGCCGTGTCCTGACTGTGGGTAATATCAATTCCGTTAGCATCGGAATTATTCATCTCTCTCTTATCTCCCTCTGCGTTCTCTGCGTTCTCTGCGGTTAAATCATTCCGATGCCGTTAGAGAGTCGATGGCAGGGTGTCCCCCACCATCTCTCCTACAAAACCGTGCTTGCGACTTTCACCGCACACGGCTCCTGAGTGATGTAATCCTGGTTATAGATACAGTACGATCGCATCATGAGATGATTTCTACCGCTTGATAGTTTTCCTTTTACCCCTACATCCCACCATCAGATTTTTCTGTGGCATTAGGCTTTTAAAGGGCTACTTAGTCTCTATCTTTTACACCACCCGGTGCTGTCAGCAGATCTCTGTCATTACAACAAAGCATTGGCTTTTGCAACCATCCCACACACTCACAGCTTACGGCTAGCAACCTACTTAATTATTTAAGGGCTGTGAGTGCTTTACTTCGTTCCGATTACACATTGGTTGAACATGACAGCGTAATGCTCTCCACCGGGTTTATTGGGCAGTGCTGATAAGTCAATCCGATAATTGCTTATGCCCTATCCTTGCCTTTTGGCGGGCGTCTATCAGCCATTTGACCATCTATCATAACGGTGGTTCAGACACATTTTTGCTTTCGCTACGCATATGTTCTGGCTCGACAGCTACTCCATTTGGCTAAGAGTCTTTCTGCCTTTTATCCCCGCTTTATCCTGTTAGTTGCTACCCAACACAATAGGGGATATGCTTTTACCGCTGCACCTGCGGACTGGGACTTGACTTAATGTCTCACGAGCGAAATGTAATCAGTTATCACTGACTCCTAGGAGTCAGGCTAACCGTCCCTGGATAGGAGAACCTACCCATTTAGGTTAAACGAATCGCACACCGGACATGATATAATAGCATTCGCCAAGGTGGTTAGGTAACAGATCGTAGTCGAAGTGTAGTCTATAAAAATGACATTTCGACTACGCTCTGTTACCATCCATGTCTTAACCACCTTGGCGGTTGCTATATATCAATTCCGATGCCACCGGATTTGATATGACTAGATTCAGGGAAAATATCTGCAAGTCGAGTTACCAGTTTCCGGCTTAAGTTTTGGTCAAACAGAAGTTTCATAAACAGCAGTTTCAAGTGCCACCTACCACAGCAATCAGACAGCGTTCTTGGTCAGCAGCGAATTCTAAACACGCTCTAATGTCTTCCTCCGTCAACTCTGGAAAATCGTCCAGAATCTCTGCATGAGACATTCCCACAGCCAGCCAACCCAACACATCATACACGGTAATTCGCATTCGCCTGATGCAAGGCTTTCCACCGCGTTTACCTGGTTCGATTGTAATGATGTTGTCGCTCATGACAAAACCGAGTTTAGTACATTTTTTTTAGTGTAGCCTAGTCTTGGAATAAGCGATACAATTTACTCAACTTCGCAATTTGTTCAACCTTAGAGCTAATACCCTAACTCTATGAATACCCTCGACCAAGTGCTAGAAACTGCTTTACAACTGTCCTACGAACAGCAGGAAATGCTGATAAAAATCCTGCAAAACCGTCACCGCGAGAGTATCCGCGCCGAAATAGCTGCTGATGCCCAAAAAACCTTAGCTGATTTCCGTACAGGCAAATTCCGACACCAGTCAGCCGAGGATGTTATTGCAACATTACGCCAGTCTTTGGACGAGCCCGAAGCATGAGACAACTGGTTCTGACTCCCAAATTCAAACGGGCATTCCGCAAGTTTGTCAAACGAAATCCTGACCTCCAGCAACGCATTGAAGAATCTCTTCAGCACATGGAAGCAGATGTATTTTTTCCAAACCTAAGTACCCACAAACTAGGCGGCAAACTCGACGGTCTTCATTCCTGCTCTTGTGGCTATGATTGTCGTATCGTCTTCTCGATTGAAGATGATACGGAAACAAATAGTGAAGTCATTGTTTTACTCGACATCGGCACACATGATGAGGTCTATTAACTGTGTCAGTGATTATTAGACGACAACTTCAGGCATAGATTTAATTTTTATTTAACTTATTCACAAACTCCGCTACAGCATGAGATTCTTCGTTTCACTCAGAATGACAGAATTACCTGACAATGCGTAAGTCCTGTTTATTTAACTTATTCACAAACTCCCCATGACAGAATTACCTTACAATGCGTAAGTCCTGTTTATTTAACTTATTCACAAACTCCGCCACAGCATTAACAAATTCTGCGGTTGATTCGTAGGGTAAAACATTGCGCCCAGGCATTAATAAACCTTCAGCATTGGGAAAATTGGCTAAATATTGTGCTAATCTTTCCTCCGGTTTTTCTGCTTTACCAGCTTGACTGATGCTTGAGGCTTTTTCTCCCATGATCACGAGTGCGGGTCGATCGCACTTTTGAATCGTGCTACTATAATCCTGTCGCCAAAACCCCGCCAAAAACGAGAAAACCGCATGGCGGCTATCAGGATTAGCCGCCCCAGCCTGCAAAGCATCCAACCATTCGCCGTCAACTTTCGCCGCATCGCCAAACAGTTGTTTAATGGAAAAAGAACGCAAAAATTCAGCGCGTCTGGCGTAGCGGTAAAAAGCATTTCCCAAGGGAGAATCTAACAGATTCCAGACAATTCTTTGCTGTCTTTCAGTCGAATGTTTGTTGAGCACCGCCCAAGCAGGAGGCCCGGCTAACACTAGCCCGCGCATTAAATTCGATCCGCTTTCCTGCTCAATTTTTGCTAAAGCCAAGGCTACTGATAATAGAGCACCTTGCACCAGGACGATCGCAGGTTTTTTCACAACAGTTTCCAAGAAAAACTGCAACTGTGCAGCCCAATCATCAGGATAGCAGGCTACAGCCGGCATTTCGCATTCGCCACAACCCAAAAGATCAGGATTGTAAATCGGATTGCTGTTACCTGCTTTGTGCCAACTATCGCAAAATCTCTGCCAAAATACTCTTGACAATCCTACTCCGATAGGATGAATTAAAACTAAGGGTATGCTATTATCGGCTGTGGCAGCATTTGGGTTGTAAAAATCATAAGCACAGCGATAATTTTTCCATTCGTAAAACAGCGTTGGTGATTTTATAGACGAAATGGCAGACAAATCTTGGGTTGAATGTTTTGGTTGCATAGATTTTTTTGACTTGTGCAAGTTTTTGTGTAAATCTTACGTTCTATTATAATATAGGTAGGGACCGGTTTTACCCCATTAGTTTCAACTGAACGTCAAACGTATTACCAGTCTGCTATTTGACAATTAGGGCTCGATCCCCCCTACTCCCCCTTAATAAGGGGGGAACAAGATTTTTCTCAAAGTCCCCCTTATTAAGGGGGATTTAGGGGGTTCTACACTTAGGTAGAAGCGATATTTATCAAGTATTTTAGGCTTAAGTTGAGACCAATGGTTTCACCCTAAATATTTGGGGTAAATCAAGAGAGAGATAAACTCGCCCTCTAAGACTACATTTATTATTTAATCATGTCAGAACAACGGATTACTATTTCTTTACCTAACTTGCTGGTCATTGTAGCATCTTCCTTGCTGCTCGTCCTGCTGTGGCAATTGCGGAGCCTGCTAGTAATTCTGATGAT
>Ga0316607_1000281_pt1 | contig 20045 bp, 16 predicted proteins | sample MIS2016062E_MG_FD_207674 | JGI IMG/M metagenome (GOLD analysis project Ga0316607, IMG submission 207674) | Microbial mat bacterial communities from Middle Island sinkhole, Lake Huron, Michigan, United States - MIS.2016.062E | ecosystem: Environmental > Aquatic > Freshwater > Lake > Sediment...
TAGCGAATTCTGATTTCCTCTGCCGTCAGGTGAGATTCTAGGTGGGCTTTAGGTGGCATACCTCCATCGGGGCATCGGGAAGTTCTTAACATATTTCTCTCGGTTTGGGGAGAATCCCGGATAGTATTTTATCGAAGAGTTTGATTCTGGCGATCGGGGAGGCAAATACAAAGCTTTTTTTACCGCAGATGTCGGCGGATTGACGCGGATTGACCAAAAAACTGGGATACAAGCCCCGTCCTTCAAGGACGGCTTTTTGCTAGAATACAGATAGTCGCCTCGCGGGCCTTGGGAGACTCGCTTCAGGACGTGGAGCGACGGTAAGACTACCGCTTGCGGAGCGCGTTGCTATGAAGCGTCAAGGAATCCTCGGACTTGATAGACGGGGAGGTATGTCAAAAATATTAACCGTGCCACAAGCCCACCCCGACCGGGGTCGGGATAGGCACTGTGGCTGTTCTATTTTTGTGGGCTGGTAATATGTTTAGGTGGTATTGTAAAACTTCATTGACTTTATAGCCATTAATAGCCATGTATAGTATAGTATAGTCAAAAATGACGGCAAAACAATGCAGCTAGTTGAAAAGCACATGATCGATCGAAACCACTGGCTATACAAGCAGCTAGATAATTTGTGCTTTCTTTCTAAGAATCTTTTCAACTACGCTAACTACCTGATCCGACAAAAATTTATCAGTTCGGGAGAATACCTCGATTATTACAAAATACAGAAACTATGTCAGGGAACGACTGACTATCTAGGATTACCAGCCAAAGTATCTCAGCAAGTATTATTGAGATTACATGAAAGCTGGCAATCATTTTTTGCAGCTACCAAGGAATATAACCTCCATCCAGATAAATTCAAATCCAGACCAAAAATACCCAGATACAAACACAAAACATTAGGCAGAAATGTCCTGACTTACACCGCTCAAGCCATCAGTAAAGCATGGCTCAAGAAAGGAATCATCAATCTCTCTTTGACCGACATATTTCTGACTACTAAAGTTAGCGAATTAAATCAAGTCAGAATCGTTCCAAAAACTTACCATTACTCGATGGAGGGAGTTTATGAACCCAAGGATGTAACTCAATCATCATCAGGTGTTGAAGGGATAGCGGGGATTGATATTGGTCTGAATAATTTAGCGACAATTACATCCAATCAAAAAGGGTTTGTCCCGCTGATAATAAATGGCAAACCGCTCAAATCAATCAATGCCTACTATCACAAAAAGAAAGCAGTATTGCAGTCCTACTTGAAGGGGGAGAAAAAGACATCAATCAAAATTGAACAATTCACTCACAAGCGTAATGTAAAAGTAGATAATTACCTGCATAATGCAAGTCGATTCATCGTCAATCATCTGGCAGCTAACCGAATCGGGACACTGGTGATTGGTAAAAACGATAACTGGAAACAGGGAATAAATCTCGGCAAGCGGAATAATCAGAACTTCGTAGCAATACCTCATGCAAGGTTTATTGAAATGCTAACTTATAAAGCGCAGTTAGCAGGAATCGTTGTAAAGGTTATTGAAGAAAGTTACACTTCAAAGTGTTCTTTTTTAGATAATGAACCTTGTGTCAAGCATTCAGAGTACAAAGGTAAACGAATTAAGCGAGGTTTGTTTCGTGCTGGTGATGGCAGACTTATCAATGCGGATGTGAATGGCAGTGCTAATATTATCAAAAAAGCATTTCCCAACGCTTTTGCTGAGGGAATACAGGGCGTAGTAGTACGTCCGGTAAGGGTCACACCTTACAAAATGGTTGCCCGAGGCAAGTGTAATATTTGCCTAGAAAACCTGTAACTATAAACTAGAACTTTCTTGGAAACTCTAGTCGATGAACGTACTCCTAGCTTAGAGGGGTAGATCAGCTGAATCGCATATAAATCGAATACAGAGATGGGCATCCTGCCATCCCACAAGAATCTCCTACAAATTGACTGTCAAATTAGATACATAGCAGCTTATTACCCGAGGTCTTCTTCCTGTAGAATGAAACCATCACTAAAATTGCTCTGGTGGGGTAGTGGATGCCTGTAGGATTGCCTGAATTTGTTGAGAACCCCGAAAATCGCTGTCCGGTCCTCCTGTTGCTCGATACATCTGGCTCTATGGCGGGAGAGCCGATTCAGGAGTTGAATCGAGGGATTGCAGCTTTTAAGGAGGACGTACTGAAAGATACGAAAGCCTCCCTGAGTGTCGAGGTAGCGATAATCACCTTCGGCCCAGTGCGTCTGATCCAAGATTTCGTAACCATTGACCACTTCACACCGCCACGACTGGAAGCTAGTGGCAGAACTCCAATAGGTGAGGCTATTGATTGCGCTTTGGATCGACTCGAAGCCCGCAAGAAGACTTACAAAGCCAACGGTATTCAGTATTATCGCCCTTGGATCTTCTTAATTACAGATGGAGCGCCGACTGACACCTGCTGGCCATTGGCAGCGCAGCGCGTGCGGGAGGATGAGGCAAAGCGCCGACTCTGTTTCTTTGCCGTTGGTGTGGAGCACGCAGATATGAAAATTCTCGCACAAATTGCCCCGCCAGAACGTCCACCTATAAAGTTGGGTGGTCTAGATTTTCGCTCTCTGTTTGTGTGGCTGAGTACCTCGATGAAACGGGTTTCAAGTGAGAAGATAGGAGTGGCTGTGGCGTTACCACCTGTCGGATGGGGTCAAATTACTACCTAGATACTGAGGATATTCCGTGAATTGGAAAGCGATCGCACGTTCCGCAACAGGAACTAGCCACAAAAAACAGCAGCTACCCTGCCAAGATTACGGAGATTTTTCGAGATCCCATAAGGGGATCTTGGGGGCTGTTGCGGATGGGGCTGGCAGCGCCAAACATTCTGATGTTGGTGCCAAATTGACTGTCAAAACAGCACTTAATGAACTCTTACAGCTACGCAGCTACACCTGGCAATTGCACTGGTACGCTCAACCCCTCTCTGACCAGCAAGCTAGAAAAATATTTGCCAATACTCTTAAGAAAGTCGTAGAAGCTTTACAAAAACAAGCAGTCAGTGGCGGCTACTCTATTAATGACTTAGCTTGTACTTTATTAGTATTTTTGGCTACTCCGAATTGGGTTGCTGCCATGCAAATTGGAGATGGATTCATAGTGGCGCGTCTTCGGGAAGGAGAAGATCAACTACTTTTTACCCCAGATAAAGGAGAATTCATCAATGAGACAACATTTGTAACCTCAGCAAATGCCTTAAATGAGATGCGTGTGCGTGTTCTACCAGGTCAGCAAAAGTTCATTTGTGCATCAACAGATGGACTGGAACCAGTAGCGATTCGGATGAGTGACTGGACACCTTTTCCGCCTTTTTTCCAGCCACTAGAAGAATATATGGTAGAAACCAGTCATCCAGAGCAGGAAGACGAATATATTAAAAATTTCCTTGACTCTGAAAGGCTAAATGCTAAAACTGACGACGATAAAACCTTGCTTTTGTGCCTCTACGACGATAGTAAACTGAAATGACAGTTCTTATTTGTGCCAGTACAGGTCAATCGATCGCTCTAGTTGAACAAATAGCCAGCAGTGGTGAAGGAACCGTTTGGAAAACCGATCGCAATGGCTATCTAGCCAAGATTTATCACTCTTCACACCACGAGCGGGTTAAGAAGCTGGAAGTCATGGTAGCGAACCCACCCAAAGAGCCTAACTCACATCTCAATCATATTTCTTTTGCTTGGCCCCAGGAACTACTGACCGATCGAAATGGTTCGGTGTTAGGCTTTTTAATGCAAGAGATTAAAGATGCAAGAGAATTACTAGATGTGTATAATCCACAGCGTCGTAAGATGCTGAAGCTTGAGGTTAACTGGAAGTTCCTCTACACGACAGCGCTAAATATCGCCTCATTTATTCAATTAATTCATGCCAAAGGTTATGTTTTAGGTGACATTAAACCACAGAATATTCTGGTTAATGATCGTGCTTTACCTTCGATTATTGATACAGATTCTTTTCAGGTTCGCCATCCTAATACAGGCGAGGTGTATCGCTGCCTGGTGGGTACAGAAGGCTTCACCCCTGTAGAACTGTTAGAAAAAGATTTTCATATTACAGATCAAACAGAAGTCCACGACCGTTTTCGATTGGCAGTAATTGTTTACCTGTTGCTGTTTGGCGCTGAGCCGTTTAAAGGAAAATGGGTAGAAGAAGGAGATTCGCCGGCACCGGGTGAACTAATTCGCCAAGGATTTTGGCCTTATGCCCCAAACAGTTTGATCCAGCCTGGGCCATTGACAATCCCCTTAGATATTGTGCATCCTGAGATTCAGCGATGCTTTCTCAGATGCTTTAATGATGGGCATACAAAACCACATTTGCGACCAACTGCTGGGGACTGGTACAAAGCATTGAAAGATGCGATCGCTGATTTAACCGAGTGTGACCAGATTACCAACCATTACTACAACAAAAGTTATGGTAAATGCTATTGGTGCGATCGGGCGGCCCAAGTCGGACTCGATATTTTTCCGGGTGTTCCCAAGGTCAAAATACAGCCTACTGCTACTGTACCACCTTCACAATCAAAAGTTTTTGCAGCCGATAATGTACCAGAGTTGCTGAAGCAAAAGGGAAAAACAATTACCGTTGTAGGTCGAGCATTTAGCACGATTCATAATATTAAAAATATTCATCATCAGTCTTTTTCTATTAATTTTGATAATCCTACATCTTCAAGCTGCAAAGATGGGAGTTTTAGGATAGTAATTTCGGGACAAGGCTTGGATAAATTAGCCCAAATTCAAGGAATAAAACCCGAAGAATTAAAAACTTGGAACCGTCAATTTATAAAAATTACTGGTCTTTTGGATATTTATCAAGCTAAAAAACGTTGCTTTACTCAAGTTACATTAGAAGATCCTGCTCAACTAGAGTTACTCGCTGAGCCTGCATTTAAAAGGTTACTTGAGCAAGCTTTTAATGAACCAACTTTTCAAACAAAACCTATTAAAGCAGCACCTAATCAACCTCCTGCAACAGCTAAAACAGCCCAAACTACTAATAACCTTCTTTTTGAGACAGAGAATCAAGAAATATCTTTATGCAGACAAGGTAGAGTTCATGCCCGACAAAGAAATTATTGGGCAGCAATTCAATGTTATGACCAAGCTCTCTTGCTCAAACGAGACTATGGTATTGCCTACTACTACCGTGGTATTGCCCACCAAAGGGTTGGGAATCAATTAAAAGCGACTAAGGATTTCCTAGAAGCTGAAAGACTCGGTGTTTAATTGCCTGCTAGGGATTACTTAAACTAAGGTTGCCCTAGACCAAAGTTCCGACCAGCTATAATTCACGCTTGTCACTGCAAAATCTGGCTTTTGCTGAAATGGACGCTGAACATAACGCACAGTACAATTATTCAGAGATAATTGTGTTGACTCAGAAACTTCCACCAAAGCCAAGATATAACTATCAGGTTTATTCAAAGCTGTGATAATTTCATTTTTTGTGACTGTCACCGTACTCGCACCCCGAATTCGACCTTTGACTTCAATAAAACGCAGCCGATTCGTGCCGGGGATGCGCGATTCAATATCGTAACCGCACTTGTCAGCACTTACATCCCTTGGCTGAAAACCTAGTTTTCGTTCCGCCGCCATCACTGCTTCCATAGCCAGCTTCTCTACTTGCTGTTTTTCTTCAGCGAAATTACCTGAAGTTTGTTGAGTTTCCCCTAGAAGTTCTGCAATAGTTGAAGCGGCTGTAGCTTGATCTACAAATTCATCTTCCAGATTTTCTATTTCAACAACTGGTAAATCTTCTAAATCCTCTGAATCGAGACAAGTCAGTGTCTTCAGTAAATCTTCTTTTTGACGCAATTTATTTTCCAATCGATCCCGTCGTCCTTGCAAAGACTGGTAAATTGCTCGTGGGGATGATGCCAGTCGTCGCTGTAAAATCGTTAGGGCAAAACCGATGCTCGTCTTGCGTCCCTTCAGTTTATCAGCCCTATTGAATTCTTTCTCTACATATTCAGTCACTTCTTTATAAAGCAGCGCTTCCAAATGTGATAGATGATAAGCTAAAGAGTAAGATAGACGTTCTGGCAACAGAGGCTTGCCTTCCAAATCTACTAAGTCTTCTTTTAGCATCCGTCGCATCATGTCAGAGGTGTCTGCATAATGAACACCATTGCGAAATTTGCCCTCGAAGCGATCGCGGTCTAGCAGCCCCATAAACAGTTGAAAATCTTCTTCTTTGCCGTTATGAGGCGTAGCAGTCATCAATAAAAAATGGCGGGTAGTTTCACTATCTGATAGGATCTTGCCAAGCTTGTAACGTTTAGTTTCTTTCACTTCACCCCCGAAGAAAGAGGCAGACATTTTGTGAGCTTCATCGCAGATAATTAAGTCCCATTCAATTGACTTGATATTTTCTTGCAGTTTTTTCTCTTGACTCGATTTATCTCGTTTTAATTTATCTACCCTAGCAATGACCAAGGGCATCTTTTCAAAAACGTTTTCTGTGAGTGTGGTCTTGATGTGGTCGTTACTAAGGATTTCAAAATATAGCTCAAATTTATCCTTGAGTTCTTCTTTCCACTGGATTACTAAGTTGCCAGGAACAACAATTAGACAACGCTGCAAATCACCACGCATGATTAGCTCTTTAATCAACAACCCGGCCATGATGGTTTTGCCTGCACCTGGATCGTCAGCCAGCAAGAAACGCAAAGGTTGACGCGGTAGCATTTCTTCATAAACTGCCGTGATTTGGTGGGGATACGGCTCGACTTTTGATGTATGAATAGCCAAGAATGGATCGAATAGATGGGCAAAGTCAATTCGGAGGGCTTCCGAAACTAGGCGAAATAAAGCCCCATCAGCATTGAATCGCCAAGAATATTTCTGGTCAACAATCTCTAGATTTTGCTCATCTGACCGATAGATTACTTGATCTTCTAAACGACCATTGCCATCATTTCGATATACTACTGTGACAGCATCGTTTCCACACTTGGAGACATCTACTACCGTGACTGTGGTGTTAGGTAGAATTCCCTTGAGCTTAACCCCTTTGCTTAATTCTTCAAGTTTAGCCATGATGAGTGCGATCGGTCCCTTATGAATGAGGTTTTTAATGTCTGATTTTAACATTTCATAAGTTCGATCGAAAAAGCCGATCGCCCGCTCGAACTTTCGCCACAAAAATAATCGCTCCGTAGAACTACGCGAACCCACCGGGCGTGCAGACTTTGCCTTCGGGCTGTAAGCAGGTGCAATTGCCAGCTATATTGGCTGTATTGTCTCAAAGTAGAAATGATAAAGGTACGAGCATGGCATCCATCCGCGAGTTGCACCGACAACTGGTTAATAAAGAACGGTCTGCTGTGGAAATTACTCAAGAAGCATTAAACCGCATTACCCAGCTAGAGCCGAAGTTGAAAAGCTTTCTGTGCGTGACAGCAGACAGCGCATTGGCGCAGGCCAGGAAAGTGGATGCACAAATCGCAGCAGGAGAGGAAATTGGGCTGTTGGCCGGCATTCCGATCGCCGTTAAAGACAATATGTGCACCGAAGGCATTCCCACAACCTGCGCCTCTCGGATTTTGGAGAATTTTGTGCCTCCCTATGATGCAACTGTTGTCTCGAAACTCGCAGCAGCAGGCGCTGTGATGGTGGGTAAGGCAAATATGGACGAGTTTGCAATGGGAAGTTCGACGGAAACTTCTGCTTATCAAGTTACGGCGAATCCTTGGGATTTGGAGCGCGTGCCCGGCGGGTCTTCGGGTGGTTCGGCGGCCGCAGTAGCAGCCGGAGAATGCGTCGTAGGCTTGGGTTCGGACACTGGGGGCTCGATCCGTCAACCAGCTTCTTTTTGTGGCTTGGTGGGGATGAAACCGACCTATGGGTTGGTTTCTCGCTATGGTTTGGTGGCCTATGCTTCTTCTCTCGATCAAATCGGGCCCTTTGGCCGGACTGTTGAGGATGCGGCGATTTTGTTGGGGGCGATCGCGGGTTACGATCCGAGAGATTCCACGAGTCTCAATGTGGAAATTCCTGATTACGCCCAAGCTTTGAGACCCAATTTGCGACCGAAAGGTCAGATTAGAATTGGGGTAATTAAAGAAACTTTTGGCGTAGGGTTGGACTCTGAGGTGAAAGATGCGGTAACAAAGGCGATCGAACAATTTCAAAAATTGGGAGCAGAAATTCAAGTAGTTTCTTGTCCCCGATTCCGCTACGGTTTGCCTACTTACTACATTATTGCTCCCTCGGAAGCTTCGGCAAATTTGGCGAGATATGATGGAGTAAAATACGGTTTCCGGTCTCCTGATTCCGACAATCTTTTGGATATGTATGCCAAAACTCGCGCTCAAGGGTTCGGTGCTGAAGTTAAACGCCGGATTGCGATCGGCACTTACGTTTTGTCGGCTGGATATTACGACGCTTATTATCTAAAAGCTCAAAAAGTTCGCACTTTGATTAAAGAAGACTTTGAGAAAGCTTTTGCTCAAGTTGATGTTTTGGTCAGTCCGACAGCTCCGACTACGGCTTTTAAGGCCGGCGAAAAAATTGACGATCCGTTGAGTATGTATTTGTCCGATTTGATGACTATTCCAGTCAATCTTGCTGGTTTGCCAGCTTTGAGTTTGCCTTGCGGTTTTGACGATCGAGGACTGCCTGTGGGCATACAACTGATTGGTAATGTTTTGCAAGAATCTCGGCTGTTTCAAGTGGCTCATGCCTACGAACAGTCTACGAATTGGCACTTACGCAGCCCGGAATTGCATTAATTTTTTAAATTCGGCGGAACGCAGCGGCGGGAGTTAGTAATAGATAATGGCTAATTCTATGAATTAATAATTAGCCATTAGCTTTTGACTGCTCTCTAATTCCCCCCGTGCAATTCCTGATCGTTTATGAACAAATTGATTGTATTTATTTCGCCTAAATCGCTAGTAGCTATTGGGATGTTTTTGGCGATCGCCTATGCTGCTGCTTGTGTATTTCTATTTGCAGCGCAAAGCAAGTTTATCTTTTTTCCGACGCGGGCGATCGCAGCTACGCCCGACGATGTGCAGTTGGGATATCAAGATGTTGTGCTGCCAATTTCCAGTAAAAATGGCGCGACAGAAAGCGTACACGGGTGGTGGATTCCAGCCTCGCATACCCCCCCCAACCCCCCCTTGCCAAAGGGGGGAGAAAGAGGAGCCATTTTGACCCCGCAAAGCGAGGGAGGGACTGCTCCGGTTCCCCCCCAAAGTGAGGGAAGGCCCACTCCGATTCCCCCCCTTAACAAGGGGGGGTTAGGGGGGGTAGTTTTATACCTGCATGGGAATGGTTTAAATGTGGGGGCAAATGTCGAACACGCTAATCGATTTCATCGGTTAGGTTTGTCGGTGTTTTTAATAGATTATCGCGGTTACGGACAAAGCCAGGGCGATTTTCCGACAGAATCTCAGGTTTATGAAGATGCTCAACTTGCTTGGGATTATTTGGTGAAAAAACGGGGAATTAACCCGAATCAAATTTATATCTACGGTCATTCTTTGGGAGGGGCGATCGCGATCGATCTAGCAGTGCGCCACCCGGAGGCGGCGGGGTTAATCGTGGAAGGCTCTTTTACTTCGGCGCGGGCTATGGTGGACTTCCAAGCCGGGGTGTATCGGATGTTTCCGATAGATTTGTTGCTGATACAGCGGTTTGATTCGATCGCTAAAGTCGATCGGCTGCAAATGCCTGTGCTATTTATTCACGGAACTGCTGATACTATAGTTCCCGTTGAGATGAGCAAAAAACTGTTTGATAGCGCCCCTGAACCCAAACAGTTGTACATAGTTCCTGATGCCGGTCATAATAATTTGGCAGAGTTTGCGGGCGCTGAATACTTACAAAGAGTGCGCCAATTTTTGAAACAGACCAACAAAATTAAAAATTAAACCGGGGAAAGAACAGCAGCCAAAGTTGTCGATCGCAGGACTTACGCAAGGAGTCAATTTTTACAATATCGTACACGATCTATAGTAGTAAGGTGCGCACTGCGCACCCTACAGTAGCAAGGTGCGCACTGCGCACCCTACAGTAGCAAGGTGCGCAGTGCGCACCCTACAGTAGCAAGGTGCGCACTGCGCACCCTACAGTAGCTACAGTAGTAAGGTGCGCAGTGCGCACCCTACAGTAGTAAGGTGCGCAGTGCGCACCCTACAGTAGCAAGGTGCGCACTGCGCACCCTACAAGTAGAGTCTGTGCGTCCAGAACTAGATCGGCTAAAAAATGTTAATCCATTGAGGTTCGGTATAGATAGCATGGCAATAATTGCAGTAATTATTCATCTTAAAAACAGCTTGTGGTTCTCCCTTAACTGGGCAGCCTCGCCGAGATTTTGAGCGGTTCGGCATCAGGGCACCACAGAGATTAGCATCTTTGAGAATAGCTTTGTTTAATCTAGCATCGCTCAAGTCAGCTTCTCTGAGGTCGGCACCGCTGAGGTTTGCACCACTTAAATCCGCTGCTGTGAGGTCTGCACCGATGAGATTTGCACCAGTTAAATTGGCATTTCTTAGGTCGCTCTGACCTAGTTTAGCACCGCTCAAATTAGTACATTTTAAGTTGGCAAACTGGAGGGATGCGTCTTTCAAAAAACTGGCGCTGAGGTTAGCATTTTCTAAGTTTGCTCCCCTGATATCCGCCCTGCTGAGGTCTGCCCTACTGAGGTCAGCATCGATCAAAAAGGCGTTTCTCATGTTGGCGTTGTTTAAATTAGCTTCCATTAAATCAGCCGCTGTCAAGTCGGCATCAATCAAGTCTGCTCTGCTGAGGATGGCACCGCTCAAGTTGACGCCAAATAAGTCTGCACGGTTCAAGGAAGCGCCGAATAGGTCACATCCCGGACATCCTCTTGTTTCTAACAGTCGCTTGAGTAGAGGCAAATTTTGAGCTGGTAGAGGAACTGCTGCGAAAAATGGCAATAGCAGTATCGCTGCTGTGAGCATTGTCAGTTTGATTTTGGTCATCTTAGTTAAGTTGCTGTAGCTGGCCTTGATCAGTGAGTTTTCACTCTACTTTAATCTCGACTCTTGGGCATTAACCCAAAGCAATTTGCTCACAAGCCCCTGAATTTATCAAGAGTGAGTAATTCTCAAATCTCAAATCGGCTGACAGCGAATGAGTATTTGTACTCTGTGTAGTTGGATTTTGGTATTGAGGGCGATCGTCCTCCGTACAGGTGCTTAGTGATTAAGCCAATTGGCTTAGACTGTTGAGACATATTGCCGATGTGCTGCGTTCTCTAAAAAAGATAGGAGCTTGATCAGAGCGACGAAAAAATACTGAGTAACTAAGTATAAACAAGTACACTGACTCACAGAAAAATCTGTCACATTCTACTCCTATTCAACTGGAAGTTATGGTGTTTAAGGGATGCTTGGAGTTGAGAATTTGGGATTGCGGACATTTTGATTTTGATGCTCAAATCAGGTAAATTATGGCATCAGCAAGAAAAAGCAGCTTAGATTTAGATAGTTTTAGCGCTCCTGGCTTAGTACCTAGCAAACAGAACACTTTTGTCAATGATGCTTTCTAATTGCTGGATAGTGAGGTTATAAATGGCAATTAACAGACTAATAAATTTGACAATATCCTTGGATAAAAACGGTGTTTAGGGGAAGATTTATAGGTTTTGTCTGTACATGGGCGAGGAGTTTTAAATACTGCCTTCGTGCTGTGTTGGGTAGGCTCTATGGGGCTTGGGTGGAGCTAAGGCGGTGCGATCGCAATCTACCGATCTGTTAACTTCAAAATTATTCACAATAATTTGGGAATCTTATTGTATCATAGTATGTGGTCGCTCTACCAATTACTAATGATTTCCAAGGAAACTTTATTTGTTTTGTCTCTATTTCCCTACTTGGGATTTCTCTGGTTTTTGACTCGATCGGGAAAAACACCGCGTTTAGCTCTGATTGGATTTTATGGAACTTTGGTTTTTGTGGCGGTGACTATTCCCGCAGCAATTTACGCAAAAGTAGTCTACAACGAATCCCTAGCCAATGTCGATTGGCTGCACGGAGGTGCGGAATTATTCTTAACACTTGCCAATATTTTAGTAGTTTTAGGCTTTAGGGAAGCGGTGATTAAAGCCAAACAATCATCCCAAATCCCCAATCCCAAATCCCAATGACAGCCCCCGCATCGGCAAAAATTCCTCCCAGCCCTAAAAGGGAGGATCTGTTGTTTTCGATGATTCTGTGAGATAGTTCAGATACCGAGAAATGCGATCGGGTTCTGTGTCAAGTAAACGACTAGCCCAAGAGTGTAAATTTAGTCGATCGCGCATTTCTCGAAACACCAGAACATCCGGGTTATGATTGAGAGGAAAAACACAAGCATCAAATCCAGCAGACTTGAGACGACTGACTGTTTCCTCGCCATCTTGCACCCACAATTGGCGATTAATACGAACAGGTTGACAGGAATATTCACCTACGACAATTCCCCCCACAGACACGCTAGCATCTTCTCCACGATTTGAAAGTTCTTGCAAAATAGCTTTGAGATGCTTCAGTTTTTCAGTGTCTTTTACTAGCTTTCGTGTAAACTTGACAATCACCATTTGTAAAACTTCTACAGGTTTTGCTAGTACAATTTTAGCTAGTTCTGGCTGCCAGATCACTTCCCTTTCATTTTCCAATGACTGAGTTTCCTCTGCCATTTCTACCGCTTGGATTGGCTTTGCATCATCTACAATTATCTGAATTTCCTCCCCGTCTTTCTCGAGTTTTCCACTAATCAGTAAGACAGCATTATCTGTAATATGTGAGCCAACTTGTTCATAAGTCTTGGGAAACACAACAGCTTTGATTTGACCTGTTAAATCTTCTATTTGCAAAATTGCCATCTTCTCCCCTTTCTTTGTCACTACAGGTTTGATAGCACTGATCATGACAATAACTGATACTTTTCCCTTTTTATCTGCTAGTTCTTCGAGAGTAACAACATCTGGGTATTGGTTCATTTGAAGCAAATTTTTCAGGGGATGTTCTGATACATAAAATCCCAGCAATTCTTTTTCTAGACGCAACTTTTCTTGCTTGTCAAAATCTTTGACTATTTTAGATTTTGGCGCAGACTCATATTTATTCGCAGACTTCCCAAAGCTCATCCCACCTAACAAGTCAAATAGATTACCTTGACCGCTTTCTCGGTCTTTTTTCCGGTCTTGTGCCCATTTAATTACCCCTTCCAGGTCCTTGACTAATTGCTGGCGGTTGCTCTCAATTTTATCAAAGGCTCCGCATTGAATTAAAGCTTCCAAAGCGCGACGGTTGACAGCATGAAGATTTACGCGATCGCACAAATCTGGTAGCGATTTAAACTTACCCCCTTCCTGTCGCGCCTCCAAAATATTTTCAATTGCGCCCTCACCCACATTTTTAACAGCCGAAATCCCAAACAAAATTTTATCTTTTGCAGGTTCTGTCATCTTGATCGGCGTAAAAGTAAGTTCAGAGCCATTAATATCAGGCGGCTCAACCTCAATACCCAGCTTGAGACAATTAGCGATATATCTCTGTACTTTATCCTGGTCGCCACTGTTAGCAGTCAACAGTGCAGCCATGTATTCTACAGTAAAATTAGCCTTTAAATAAGCAGTTTGATAAGTGATATAGGCATAGGCCATCGAATGGGATTTATTAAAGCAATATTCCGCGAATTGTAGCATCTGCGCGAACAACTTGTCAGCAATTTTTTGGCTAACTCCATTCTTAGTTGCTCCATCAATAAAAGTTTCCTTTTGCTTCTGCATTTCATCAGCCTTCTTCTTACCCATTGCGCGGCGCAGCAAGTCAGCTTGACCCAAAGAATAGCCAGCCAAATCTTGAGCCATCCGCATAATTTGCTCTTGAAAACAAAGCGTTCCGTAAGTCTCTTTTAAAATTGGCTCCAATAGCGGATGATCGTACTCAACTGCTTTACCGTGTTTGCAATCAATAAATTGAGGAATCAAACCTGCATCCAGCGGGCCTGGTCGGTAAAGTGCCAAAATAGAAGAAATATCATCCAGACAGGAAGGTTTGATTTTTTTTACTACATCCAGCATCCCGGAAGATTCTAACTGAAAAATACCTTCTAAATCTCCTCTTTCTAAAAGTTTGTAAGTTTTTTCTACATCTTCAGGCAACTTTTTGTTCCTGGAAAATATCTCTTGAGCTTTGCGTTCCATATCAGAAGGCAGGGCTTCGGCATCAATAGTTTTATTTTGGGTTTGCTTAACATAATCAACGGTTTTTTGGAGGGTTGTTAAATTTTTAAGTCCCAGGAAATCCATTTTCAGCAACCCCAAAAATTCCAAATCTTCCATGAAATATTGGGTAATCACAGCACCCTCATTATTCTTTTGCAGCGGTACAATTTCATCCAATGGCTCTGAAGAAATCACCACGCCGGCCGCGTGAACGCCATAGGTTTTGTTGGTTCCTTCAATGCGAATTGCCATGTCAATCCACTGACGAACCGGGACTTCGGTGCCAGTTTCTGCATTTATGCAAATTGTATTTTCGTAGTTGTCTTTAAATTCCTGTGCAGGTGTTGCATCGGAAATCATCACTTTGAGTTTTTCCGGTTTTCCTCGCGAAACCGGAATCATTTTTGCCATCTCGTCTGCTTTTTTGTAGGGAATGCCTAAAACTCTGGCAACATCTTTCAAGACAGCTTTTGATGTCATTCTATTAAATGTAATAATTTGCGCTACGCGATCAGTGCCATATTTTTCAGTAACGTATTTAATCATGTCGTCCCGTCTTTCTATGCAGAAATCGCTATCAATATCTGGCATAGATTTGCGTTCGGGATTGAGAAATCGCTCGAATAGTAGTCCGTGGTGTACGGGGTCTATATTGGTAATTTTGAGGACGTAGGCAACTAGAGAACCTGCGGCAGAACCGCGTCCTGGCCCTACGGGAATGTTATTGTCTCTCGCATATTTGATGTAGTCCCAAACCACTAAAAAGTATTCAGAAAAGCCCATCTGCTGAATCATTTTTAGTTCGTATTCTAGCCTTTGTTTGTAGATGGGTGGAATTTCATTGCGGGTGCGGATTTTGAGCCTTTCTAATAGTCCTTTCCAGGATATTTCTTCTACATAAGTATCGGCTGTATGTTCTGGGGGAATTGGGATTGTGGGAATACGAGCTTCTCCAGTCAGGTCGTAAGATTTTACTTTGTTTGCGACTTCTAAAGTGTTTTCGATCGCCTCTTTGATGACATCAGCATCTAAATGGTCTTGAAACAGTTGCGCCATCTCCATAGCAGACTTAAGATACTCAGTGCCGCTGTAGCGCATCCGCTTTTCTTCTTCAATTAGTTTGTTGGTGTTAATACACAACAAAGCATCGTGAGCTTCGACGTCGTTGCAAGAAATATAGTGAGAATCATTGGTAGCGACTATTTTAATGTTTAGTTCGCGAGCAATTTTGACGATTTCAACATTCACAATCCGGTCTTCTTGGGAACCGTGGTCTTGAATTTCTATATAATAGTCTTCCCCAAATATTTCTTGATACCATTTGGCGACTTCGCGGGCGACATCTAGCTTGCCTTGGAGAATCATTTGGGGAACTTCGCCGCCCAAACAAGCGCTGGTAACAATTAAGCCTTCGGAGTATTGTTTGAGCAGTTCTTTATTGATGCAAGGGCGGGCAAAAATACCTCTTTCTGGCATTCCCTTTAAATGGGAAATTGTAGTTAATTTAACTAAGTTTTTATAACCTTGGGTATTTTTAGCTAAAACAACTTGATGGTATTTTCTTCTACCTCGAACTTTTACTTCTATGTCGCCGTTGACGACGTACATTTCGTTGCCAATAATCGGCTTAATATTTTTATTTCGGCAAACTTTGATGAGTTCGATCGCCCCATACATCACCCCGTGGTCCGTAAGGGCGATCGCGGGCATTCCCAATTCTACCGCCCGTTCAGCTAGCTGCTGTAGCTGAGAGGCCCCGTCTAGCAGGCTATAATCGCTGTGAATGTGCAAACCAACGAAGGACATAGGGATTTTAGATTTTACATTTTAGATTTTAGATTGTACACCATCCGCGTAGAGAAAGATAAATTGATTTTAGATGTGATATTTTATACTAAATATTAGTTAGTTACCCCCTTTTTAATGAACCGCTTTCGTCGCAGAGGGCGCAGAGAAAAGAGTAAGAGAGTAAAAGAGATTATAGTAATTAGATGTGAGATTGTACATCGTTGATTTACTTACAAACTTGCTTGTTGCAAATAACGCTCCAAGTCTTTAATGCGTTCTTGTGTCACTCTGGATCTGCAATAACCGTAGGTAGAAGCAGCCAAAGTACCACCTTCAAACTGCCCCTTTTCATAATCGCAAGATTCATCTCTAAACTTGAGCCAACTACGCTGTGCAACAGTCAATCTTTGCTTTTGTTTGCTGTTTAGTTTGGGCTGAAGTTGCTGATATACTTGATTGAGCTTTCTGTCTGCTGTCTGAAACTCTTGACTAGAACACATATTCATGTCCAGTGTCGTTTGAGGACTTTTACAGTTAACTTGTTGGGCGAGTTGTAAGGGAGTGTTGCTAGCTTTGCTGGGGAGTAAAAATCCGGCGGTCAACAACAGTGAAATCGCCGCCAATATCGCCCAAATAGTGATATTTTTCAAAATATTTACCCCTTGTTTAATCTTTAATGTTTGCGACGGGTTGAGCCGATCGCCAAATCCACCAAGCCGCCGCCCATAGAGTAAAATTACCAATGAGAGTCATGGCGGCTTGTAGGGTAACGATCCATTCTAGGGCTGGAGAGTTATCAAAATAGTGCCACGTACAGGCACACATAGCGCTGACTAGAGCGGGTAACATCCCGGCGGAAAGGGCCCACCAAGCTCGATTTTGGGTGACTTCGCCGTAAGTCCAAATTAGCCAGATGGCGGCAATCCACTCGACGACGCTAGAGATGTGAATAATCCAGGTGGGAATTGACAAAGCGTGCATTTTTTGTATTCTGAAATAAGATGGAACAAGGAAGATCAAAGATGTATTTAGTTGTTTAAGGCTGTGGACTGTTAACTGTTGACTATTGACGGTTAAAAGAATTTATGGATTGCAACAATTAGATATGGTAATAGTTAGATTCCCCATCGTAAACAAATAAAAGAGTAAAAATGCGAGCAATTTTGTGCGGCTATTACGGTAAAGGCAACGGCGGCGACGAGGCGCTATTGGCCTCGCTATTACAGATGTTACCAGATGATGTGACGCCGATCGTCCTTTCTGGCAATCCTGTCGAGACAAATCGCAGGTACGGAGTGCAAGCGCGCGATCGCATGAATGCCTTTCAAGTCCTCGAAGCACTCCGCACCTCAGATGCGCTGATTTGGGGAGGCGGCAGTTTAATCCAAGACGCTACTAGCATGATCAGCCCATTTTATTATGGCGGTTTGATGGGATTAGCGCAACAGATGGGCTTAAAAACTATTGCTTGGGCTCAGGGAATTGGGCCTTTGAATCGAGAAATTACCCGTAAGTTATCTCAGCGGTGTTTTGCTGGATGTAATGCCGTTAGCGTGCGCGATAAAGGCTCGGCTACTTTACTTGCAGATTGGCAAATTCCCTTTACTTTAGCACCCGATCCCGTGTGGGCTTTGTCAAATTTGCCAGTGTCTGGTTTGTGGGATTTACCAGCGCCGAGAGTTGCGGTTTGTTTGCGTAACCATCCTACACTAACCCCCGCCCGTTTGTCAATCTTAACTCGCGCTTTAATTGACTTTCAAAAAGCCACTCGCACCTTAATTTTACTGCTGCCTTTTCAAGCTTCTCAAGACTTAGAAATCGCGAAATATCTACAGGAAGCGATGCCGACAACCAGCCGGATTCTCAGTTTAGAAGATCCGAGGAAATTGAAAGGAGTATTCCGGGGAGTAGAAATGGCGATCGGGATGCGTTACCATAGTTTAATTATGGCCGCTTCGGAAGAATGCCGCTGTTTTGCTCTCAGCTACGATCCCAAAGTCAGTCAGTTGATGGACGAGTTAGAAATGCCGGGATACTTATTATCAGAATTGCCAGATGATCCTTATTTAATCAGCAAAACCTGGATCGAACACTATGCCAATGGCGACGCATTATCGCCAGACAGGATAAAATTTATAGTAGGGCGATCGCTCTTTCATCAAGAAGTATTGCGAGCCGCCCTCCCGCAGTCTCAGTAAGAGGTAAAATACCATGACAGTCAGTACAGCCGACTTAAAAATTACCTGGGAAAAATTGCCAGACGATTTCATTTTAGACGAGGAACCTGTGGAAAATATCGACCAACCCCTACTCGCCGCCGCCTTGCGGGAAATCTTAGAAATTGCTGGGCTAATTGTAGAAGGAATATTAATTGCCCCAAATATGGGGATTTGTGCGACCTTAGACAACAAGCTCGTTATCAAAGCTCCAGATTGGTTTTATGCCCGCAACGTACAGCCGCTTTCTAGTCACGAAATCCGCCGCAGTTATACTCCCAACTTAGAAGGGGAAATTCCGGCGATCGTCATGGAGTTTTTGTCAGCTACTCCCTGGGATGAATATTCGATAAAACCAACTTATCCGCCGGGAAAATGGTTTTTTTACGAGCAAGTATTGCGAGTACCAATCTATGCAATTTTTGAACCAGCCGCCGGATTGCTAGAAATGTACCAGTTGAATGCTTCAGGAAGATATCAAGTACAGCAACCAGATTCAAACGGCCGTTATTGGATTGCAGGAGTTGGGTTATTTCTGGGTGTTTGGCTGGGAACAAAAGCTGAAAGAACCGGATATTGGCTGCGGTGGTGGGATGAAAGCGGAGAAATGTTATTGTGGGGAGCAGAAATGGTAGAAAGAGAAAGGCAACGAGCCGATCGACTAGCTGCACAATTAAGAGCAGCAGGCATGGAACCAGAAGCTTGATATAATAATTAGAAATGAGAAATCGTAACCCTGCTATTTTTCATTTCTAATTGGGCGATCGCTAATTCGCGAACAAGAATTAAACAACATCGCAAAAATCAATAATCATCTGCGTTAATCTACGTTAATCTGCCTTCATCAGCGGTGACAAATTACATTAAGGAGACATCAAAATTGGCAAGAGTTAGAGTTAGGGAACACGTCAATCCACTATCCATGAGATATCAAGTATCCGTCAGCCCCCCGGATTGGACAAAAATCTATACTGACTTAAATTTGCCGCTGCATTTAGATATCGGCTGCGGGAGAGGACGGTTTTTGTGGCACATGGCGCAAATCCAAACAGACTGGAATTTTCTCGGATTAGAAATTCGGGAACCTCTGGTAGAAGAGGCGAATGTTTGGCGGGATGAAAAAGGCTTGACAAATTTGCACTATTTGTTTTGTAATGCTAATAGTTCCCTGAAGCCAATTTTAGAAACTTTGCCCGCAGGTATTTTGCAGCGAGTTAGTATTCAATTTCCCGATCCTTGGTTCAAAAACAAACACCATAAACGGCGGGTGGTGCAACCGGAATTAGTGAATGATTTGGCAACTTATGTGGCAATTGGCGGCGAAGTTTTTATTCAATCTGATATTGAAGAAGTAGAAATAGAAATGTGCGATCGCTTTTCATCTCACCCCACTTTTCAACGCCAAAACGGTGACAACTGGCTAGCAGAAAATCCTCTGTCTGTTGCAACTGAAAGAGAAATCGCTACTCTCAAACGCGGCGAACCAGTTTATCGAGCATTGTATCAAAAATAATCCTCGCTGATCTCACAGCTATGTAATCTACTCGATCGAAGTCGTAAGGTGCGCAGTGCGCACCCTACAAATAGAGTCTGTGCGTAAGTCTTATCTAACTTAAGCCCAAGCAGGAAGCCACATCCTAGAAGTCGTAAGGTGCGCAGTGCGCACCCTACAAATAGAGTCTGTGCGTAAGTCTTATCTAACTTAAACCCAAGAGGGAAGCCACATCCTAATTTTCCATTCAATTTGCGACAAAGGCAGCCCCAAATAGATAGGCATCCAAAAAATAAAAGCACCCACAACCAGAAAAAT
>Ga0316607_1000284_pt1 | contig 19997 bp, 14 predicted proteins | sample MIS2016062E_MG_FD_207674 | JGI IMG/M metagenome (GOLD analysis project Ga0316607, IMG submission 207674) | Microbial mat bacterial communities from Middle Island sinkhole, Lake Huron, Michigan, United States - MIS.2016.062E | ecosystem: Environmental > Aquatic > Freshwater > Lake > Sediment...
TGCAATTCATCGCATCTCCACTCGAAAAACCGAAAAACAATCCCCAATTACCAATTAGCAATTACCAATTACCATTAATTATGATTCCCACCGGTGGTTCATCGGGAAAAATCCGTTTTGCCATCCATAATTGGCAAACACTAACAGCATCAGTGCAAGGTTTCCAACAATATTTTACAGTTGACAAAATCAACTCATTCTGCGTTTTACCATTAGATCACGTCAGCGGTTTAATGCAATTCATGCGTTCATTTACCACCGGCGGAAAACTGGCAATTCAGCCCTTCAAAGAATTAGAAGCAGGCGAAAAATGTGATATCGAACCAGAAGAATTTTTCATTTCCCTAGTTCCAACTCAACTGCAACGCCTGCTGCAAAACCCAGATACAGCTAATTGGCTTTCCCGCTTTCATACCGTACTTTTGGGCGGTGCTCCCCCTTGGTCGGAACTTTTAGAAACAGCTAGAAAGTATCAGATTAGGTTAGCCCTAACTTACGGTATGACAGAAACTGCTTCGCAAATTGCCACACTCAAACCCGAAGATTTCCTGGCTGGTAATAATAGTGCTGGTCAAATTTTACCCCACGCTAAAGTAACAATTCGTAGTGTAAAAGGCGAGATATTGTGTTATAATCAAGTCGGAAATATTGCAGTAAATGCTAAATCTTTAGCATTAGGTTATTATCCAGACAAATTTGGCGATCGCGAATATTTCCAATTAGACGATTTGGGATTTTTTGATGAAAATAACTACTTAAACATTGTCGGACGCAACAGTGATAAAATTATCACAGGCGGAGAAAACGTATTTCCTGCGGAAGTTGAAGCCGCCATTAGGACGACTAATTTAGTTGTCGATGTGGCCGTCATTGGTTTGCTAGACAAACATTGGGGTCAAGTAGTAACAGCGATTTACGTCCCCACAAATTCCGCAGTTACTGTCACAGCTTTGCAAGCGGCAATAGAAGATAAATTGAGCAAGTTTAAGCGACCTAAATATTGGGTTTTCGCGGCAGAATTACCCAGAAATTCTCAAGGTAAAGTCAATCGGGAACTATTGCAAGAAATTGCTATGAAATCTCACTAATTATTAGGTAATGACAATAAATGCAGAAGGCAGAATTTTTTATGGAGGACTTACGCATTGTAATGGTGTTGCAGGGGTTTGAGATTCTTCGCGACCCTCAGAATGACATAATTATTTTGTTAATGCGTAAGTCCTGAACAGTCAACAGTCAACTGTCAACAGTCAACTGTCAACAGTTAACTGTCAACTGACTAATTACTACAAACTTAATAGCTGTCGCTTCCTTTCTGCTTCTTGGTTTTGAGCATCCATAAACTTCAACATTCGGTAAAGTACCTCTATTTGTGGTAACTTAATTCCTGCTTGCTGCGCTACCCGTATCGGATTGCCAAAAATTGCCTCAACTTCTAGGGGGCGGGATTCATCGTAATCAATTTTCATGCTGGTGCGGTAAGGTTTCATTTTGTGAGTGTAGTCGAGCATATTTTGGATAAAGTCATCGGGAATAATGCGATCGCAACTTTTAGCCCCCGCTACCACTTCCCCCATGATTTCCTCGACTAAAATCCGAGTATCGGGATTAGCCATCAGTTCATCTGTTCTCGCATTTAATACTACAGACAGCCCGTTATAGGGAATATTCCAAACAAGTTTTTTCCACCTTGACAAGAGTAAATTTTCACTCATTTTAATGGGAATATGAGCGCGTTTAAAATCCTTAGCAATTTGGTTCAATCTGTTAGTAATTCCTAGGGGTTTATAGTCTTGGGAATAATCGCCCAGGGTGATAGTGCCGTAATCTAGATGACAGATGTGACCTGGCCCAACTTTATAAGAACACAGAAAACATAGCCCGCCAATCACTCGTTCTGCACCGACAATTTTAGCTATTTCTACTTCGATATTCAGTCCGTTTTGCAATACTAAAACTACGCCATTATCTTTTAATAAAGGAGGCAATATTTTCGGCAATAAGTGATTTTGAGTTGTTTTTATGGCGACAATTACGACGTCGCATTTAGGCATTTGGTGCGCGTCGTGGTAGGCGCGGACTTCCGGGAGGGTGAAGTCACCTTCGGGAGACTCGACAATCAAGCCGTGTTTTTTGACGTGTTCGTAATCGCTTCGTAGCAAAAAATTAACTTCTAAATCGGCTTTTTGCAGTCTAGCACCGTAGAATCCGCCTAAAGCTCCCGTGCCGACTATGGCATAATTGCGATTGCGATTTGACATGATATTAAGAATCAAGAAATAAACAGTAGAACCAATCTAAAATCTAAAATCTAAAATCTAAAATTGTCCCAGCCACTGCATCAATTCTTCAGATAGCTGTTTTCTAGTTCGGCTAACTGCATCGATGCAGACGTGCTTACTAAGAGCCTTAGCTGCGGATTTTCCTGCTATTTCCCCAGAAAAAACTTGATAGGCAATTTCAAATTCATCTGCGCCAACCTGTTTGGCCGTCAATTGAATAGTTAGTCGATCGCCAACAAACATCGGGCGGTAAAAATCTACAGTAGCATGAATTATCGGAATGGCGCGATCGGGATTGCTAAAAAATGCTTTGAGATTGATTCCCGATGCTGCTAAAGATGCCTCGTAAGCTTCGTGGCACATCGCCAAGACGTTAGCAAAGTAAACGACTCCAGCAGCATCGGTATCTTGAAAATGAACAGTGCGGGTGTAAGTGAAAGACATTTCAAGTAGTTGTGAGTTGTGAGTTGTGAGTTGTGAGTTGTGAGTTGAAAATCTTGTCTTTATTTAATTCAAAACTCATAACTCCTACCCCTACCCCTGATTTTTCAACCTTTGTTTTTAATCAACATCACATCTATAATCTTGAGGGCAATCTCTTCAGAAAGTCCTAGGGCACCGTAAAGATCGTTCAAAAGCTGTTCTTCTTCTTCCGAAATTTCACCATCTGCTAAAGCGATATCAGCCGTCACAGCAAAAACTGTTTCTTTAAGTTCGTCTGGAAGTGTTGCTAAAGCCGCATTAAATAATACATCAACTCCTTGCCTTTGCAGAATCATCAGCAGCCGATCGAGCATTTTTTTCATCACGTCATTCGGATAGCTTCTGAACAGTTGCATCCGAGATAGCGTCATGCTAATCGCTTGGCTTTCGCTGTCATTAATGTAACCATCGGCTGCTACGGCAATTAGTGCGATCGCTGCAAATGCTTCTGCTGGCCCTAACGTGACATCGCTTTGTTGGCGAGTCTGAGATACTTTATCAAATAAACCCATCGTAGTTTCCTCGTCTAGTTTTGGATTAGTACCATCCTCCGAAGGCTTGGCTCGGGAGGTTTATTTAGGGATTTAGCTAATTATATCAAGTTTGGTTGATTATTTACGATCGACAAAATTAGGAAAAAATTAAGAATTTTCCGCTGTCTCGCCTCCCTTCAAATCCCAAACCGCAATTCATCACACAAAACTCTGCATTTGTCTGTGATGCAATCAATTTTTTTCGCATTCACCCGCCCCTACAAACCCCATAATTTACTTCTCAGAAAAAGCTAATTCTGCTTGCAGAAAATCAACAAACTGCCGCGCTGTTCGACCCGATCGCCCATTGCGACGTGTGGCCCATTCTTTAGCCCGGTGTTCCAAATCTTCAGGTGCGAGTTGGATTCCAGCCAGCAGTGCCAGATGTGCGACAATTGTTAAATAAGTGTTTTGATCGGCTGGTTCAAAAGTTAAAGTCAAGCCAAAGCGATCGCTAAATGAAAGTTTTTCCTGCACCGTATCCCAAGCGTGAATTTCGTCAGCATCGTGGGGGCGCGGCCTGTCGTCAAAAAACTCTCGAATTAAATGTCGCCTATTAGATGTTGCGTAAACTGCTACATTTTGAGCTTTGGCTGTTACATTCCCTTCTAAAACCACTTTCAAGGCTTTAAAAGCATCATCATCTTCCTCAAAAGAAAGGTCATCCACAAAAATAATAAACTTTTGAGGAACTCCCCGCAACTGTTCTACAATTAGCGGCAAATCTTGCAAATCAGATTTAGATACTTCAATCAAGCGCAGATTGCGATCGCCAAACTCATTTAACAGCGACTTCACCAAAGAAGACTTGCCCGAACCGCGACTCCCATAAAGCAAAACGTGCAAAGCCGGATAACCAGCCAGCAAAAACTCCGTATTTTTGACGATCGCATCTCGTTGCCAATCGCAGCAAACTAACTCTTTCAAAGTTATGCGATCGGGATGAGAAATACTCGTTAACTGCCCGTTTCGCCACTGAAAAGCGCGAGATTCAGCAAACAAACCAGTACCAAACTGTCGATAATGTTCTGCCAAAGCTGACGCAGCACTCGACCATTTTTCCAGTTTGCCATGTAGCGGCAATTTGGCGTTTTCTGCTACAGTTTCTGAATGCCAAATCGGAGGTACTGCCTCAAGTTGACCTGCCACCCGCACCCACTTACCCAATTGGTCGCCACTGCATTCGTAAAGATTTTGCAACACTTGTAAATCCTGTCTGGCGGCTTCCACCAAAGCGGGGGGTAAACTCGCAAAATCTGTTTGTTGAACTCGACGAGAAAAGGGGTTTTCGTCTTTGAGAATTTGGGAAATTAGATCATCTCTCCAGCTCAAATTTTGAGCAGCCTGAATTTTAAACCAGTTTCCGTAAGCTGCGAGGCAGTCAAAACCGCTGACCTCGCTGTGGTGCAGGGCTTGCAGCAAGTCGAGAAAGGCTTTACCTGCGGGGCTTGTCAGCACCGATTGATACAGCAGCAGGGATGCTGCTTGGCGTTGGAGGTAGCGGATTTGGGCGATCGCACCGGAAGTTAGGGCTGACATAATCGGAATTGTATAACAGTTAGATATCCCAGCGGGGTTTAATAAATTTTCTAACAATTTGTGACCTTTGTTACAGGTCGCGCTGTATAAATTTAGATGCACTTATGAAATCTGAAGGATCAAAATGAATTTAGGTACTACAGCGGCGATCGGCTACGGCATTCTAACACTGATTGGCGGCATCATGGGTTATGTCAAGGCCAAAAGCCAAGCCTCGCTAATTTCCGGTCTCGTTAGCGGTTCGCTGCTAATTTTTGCCGGCACCGCGCAACTTATGGGGCAAAGTTGGGGTTTGATATTAGCAGCAGTCATCTCCGCTGCTTTAGTAGTTGTCTTTATTGTGCGGTTGGTAAAAACTCGCAAATTCATGCCGGCCGGATTGTTGATCCTAGCTAGTTTGGCGTCTTTGGGGGCGATCGCCTACGAAATTAGCGGTCAATTTCAATAGTCATTAGTCAAGAGTTATTTGTGATTTTTTGGTGGTGATTGGTGATTGGTTATTTGTTGGTTGTTATTGGTGATTTGTTGGTTGTTATTGGTGATTGGTTATGGGTTTTTAGTTGTGCTAATAACCAATAACTAATCACTCATAACCAAGCAATAATAACTCATAACTAATCACTCATAACCAAGCAATAATATAGCAACCGCCAAGGCTGTTAAGGCGAAGAAGGTCATTGCTCCCTTCGACTCCGCTCAGGGAGCAATGACCTTCTTCGCCTTGGCGACTGCTATAACTCATGACTACCTCAGCCACAACCTAATACTATTGTCTTTAGAGCCGCTAGCAATAGTTTTACCATCTGGACTAAAAGTCACCACATAAACCTGATCTAAATGTCCTGTCAAAGTATTCAACAATTCTCCGGTAGCCAAATCCCAAATTTTAATAGTTTTATCCTTACTCCCGCTAGCAATAAATTTTCCGTCTGGACTGATAGCAACCGATACAATATCATCAGAATGTCCCTTAAGAGAACGAATTAGCTCCCCAGTTTCGAGATGCCAAATTTTAATACTTTCATCATAAGAACCGCTAACTAATGTTTGTCCGTCAGGGCTAATAGCAACCGACCTCACCTGGTCAGCATGACCATCAATAGTCTTCAGCAACCTCCCGGTTGCCACATCAACAATTGTAATTTTATTGTCCTTAGAAGCGCTGACCAAAGTTTTGTCATCGGGACTAAAAGCCACAGAATAAACAAAATCTGTGTGGTCTGGCAAATTGTGAATTAACCGGCCATTGACCGCATCCCAAATCTTCGTTGTCTTGTCTCCACTGCCGCTAGCAATTAGTTGTCCGTCGTGGCTAATAGCGACTGACCAAACAGAAGCAGCATGGTCGAGACTGCTCATCGATTGCCCTGTTTTCAAATCCCACAGCATCACTCTCCAAAAACCAGTACCTGTGGCAAGTCGCGTGCCGTTTGAGTCAAAAGCAACCGACCAAATGGTGGATGAATCTCCCTCAAAAGTGCGGATTGACTTGCCTGTAGCTAAATCCCAAATTTGGATAGTTTTGTCCTTGGAACCGCTGGCTAACATCAAGCCGTCTGGACTGAAAGCAACGGCTCCAACTGCATCTGAATGTTGAGCAAAATTTTTGACTTTGGGGTTTTTCCAGCGGAGGCCTGCTTCGCACTGATTCTGCAAGTTTTGAGCTGACGTGTAGCTACTGGAAGTGTTGGCAATTTTTGGTATTTCGCCGATGCAGCCTTCATAATTGCTTTCTAGATAAAGGGCATTAATTTGAGCCAGTGCTTGGGATTCTATCCCCACTCGCTGCTGCCATTCTTGCCATTTGAGATATCCGTAAATTCCCCCGATCGCAGCTAAAATAGCAGCAAGGGTTGCCCCGATCAGATAAGGATTGAACTTGCTAGTTTCTTTCTGGACAATCGCTGCTGCACTGTTGACCTGCAAGTCGGTTTTTCCGTTCAAATTAACCAGGGGGGATGGAGCCGAATTGGCCTGCAAGTTGAGTGGAGAAATGCTTTCTGCTGGCGCAGTGTTGGACTTGCGGTGTCCTTCTAAAACTGTGGAAATTGCCTTGTACAATTTCGATAATAAAGATTTAGGAACGACTAATTCTTCGATTCTCGATGCATCTTCGTCTGTCAGTCCTAAAACTTGCTGCAAGCGTTTTAATTCTTCGCGAGTTGCGACAGAAAAGGGATATTCTTGCTGCATTGCTTCTTGCAGTGCTTGTTCGTAGCGTTCCCCTTTTTCCCTGTATTTTCGGTAAGGATTCAATACATCGTCTTCGATTGCTTCTGCTTCTTCTGGCAGCAATTCTAAACTGACGCACAGTTCGTCTAATATTCTTCGGCCGACAAGTGTAATGTCACCACGAGTGCTGGTGCGTCTACCGACTTCTTCGCGATATACTGTTAGTTTCGGAATTCGTGCTTTCGAGCGATCGCCTATTTTTCTCAAGTCGGCTAAAGCTTCCGCCGCCGACTGATATCGTTCGCGAAAATCGTAGCACACCATATTGTCTAAAACATCGGCTAGCCCTTGGGAACACACTGCTAAATGCCGCCAAATAATTTCGCCTTTCTGGGAATTTTTCAAATCTCGCAGTTTTGGCAAATCGTAAGCTGGCAAACCTGTGATTGCTTGGATGCCAATCATTCCCAAAGCGTAGATATCGCTATTGAGTTGCGGGTTGTATTGAAATTGTTCGATCGGCATATATTCCATTGTCCCGATCCGCACAGTCACCGGCGCTTGTCTTTGAGCTATGTGGATTTCTTTCACCGAGCCAAAATCGATCAAAACTAACTTATTATCTGAATAGCGACGGATTAAATTTCCCGGTTTTATATCTCGATGAATTACTCCCTGCCCGTGTACAAATACTAAAATTTCTAACAGTTCCTTCAACAAAAGAATTACTTTTTCTTCAGTGAGAGGTTTTCCGGGGACAATCTCTGTTGATAGGGAATGACCAGCCACAAAGGATTCAACTAAGAAGAATTCTTCATTTTCTTCAAAAAAAGCGAATAGCTGAGGTATCTGGTCGTGTTGACCGAGCTTTTCTAGAACTTCGGCTTCTTTTAGAAAAAGACGGCGCGTAGTATTAATTAATTCCGGTTCGCTAGTCCCCGGACGCAGGTGTTTAACGAAGCATTGCGGTTCACCCGGACGGCGAATATCTTTGGCTAGATAGTTGAGTCCAAATTCTCCTGTTTCTATGACTTCAATGATTTGATAGCGTCCATCTAAAAGTTGGCTCACCATGATAATAACGCAGCCTTTTTTTGGTTGATTTTCGCAAGAAACAGTTTTACTGTTGGCAGGAATTGCTATTTTTTATAGCGAAGCCTCGCTCCCCCTAAATCACCCTTAAAAAGGGGAGTAGGGGTTGACGAAAGAATGCTCTTGTCCCCCTTTGTAGGGGCGGTGCCCCCTGGCCCGCCCGCTCGCTAGGGGGGAGCGAGGAGCCCATCGTTTGTCAGGAGGCTCAATGGACTAATACTTTATCTTTCCAACATCTGCAAAGCTTGATATCCCAAAAAGAAGAAGCCCAAAGCACCCAGTATTGCTATCCCATCTGCCAATATATCGACTGTAAGAAATTCACCCATTGCACTATCCTCTGACAACTGATATCTATCCTCGGTTTTTCCGTCGCCGACTGGGTGAGGGGTTTGACCCATCAAGCCAGGTTGAGCGCAAGATGCTCACAAATTATAGCAAGAGCGATCGCCAAAATAACTTTCCGGGCGATCGACTAGCTTTTTGCTGTAATATTTTTTAATATTTAAGCAGGTCAACTGCGTACCCGCACTGAAATTTTGAGGTCAGTTCACTTTGATATTGTTAACCCTGCTAATTTTTTCCCTAATTGTCAGTACAGCCTACACTAAGAATTTGCGCCGATCGGTCAAAAACGCGCCTCGAACTAGCCCAAGTTCGGCTCAGCAGTTATCCCCGTCCACCGCTCAGTTCCCTAAAGTTTCGGTCATCGTACCAGCATACAACGAGGCCGAGAATATTCGGGATTGCGCGATCGCCATTTTGCAGAGTACAAGGCTGTCTGTGGACAACCTAGAAGTTTTGATCATAGATGATCGATCGACAGACGACACCCTAGCGATCGCCCAAAATCTCCAACAGCAGCTCAATGACCCCCGCCTTAAAATATTAGCAGGTCAAGCGCGACCAGCCAACCAATATTGGGCGGGCAAGAACTGGGCCTGCGCCGAAGCTGTCCAGGTAACAACGGGAGAATTCTTATTATTTATTGATGCCGACGTGCGGCTCAAACCAGGGGCGATCGAAACCGCCATTGAAACAGTCCAAACCGAAAAAATAGACTTACTAACCTGTATGCCCGCCCTGGTTTGCGAGTGTTTTGCCGAGTGGTTAGTGCAGCCGTTAATGTTCAATCACCTAGCAGTTTGTTTCGACTTTACCGCCGTCAATGATCCGACAACAGACAGTGCTTTTGCCGCAGGGCCGTTCATGTTATTTAGGCGATCGGCTTACGAAAAAATCGGCGGTCACGAATCAGTTGCCAGCGAAATTGTCGAAGATGTAGAATTAGCTAGACGCATCAAACGTGCGGGTTTAAAGCTAGGACTTTATGCAGGGTCAAATTTGGCATTTGTGAGGATGTATCGGTCTTGGAGCGCCTTGTGGGAAGGCTGGACGAAGAATTTGTATCTGGGTGCTCACCGCAGTTGGGGAATGATGGTTTACATGGCAGCAATTATGTTATTTCTCTATCCAATTCCCTGGATAGGATTATTCATTATTCTGAAACAGATAATTTCCCTATTTCCTCTTTTTACCCTGAACCCTTCGACTATGTGGCCCCTGAACCCTTCGACTATGTGGCCCCTGAACCCTTCGACTATGTGGCCCCTGAGCGTAGTCGAAGGGTCTTCTTTCCTGTTAGCAATAATAGTAATTTGGCAACAGTACAATTTGCGAAGTTTAGGTGCCCAGATTTCCGACTGTTCGACCAAATACTGGTGGTTGGGAGGTTTGGGAGGAACATTAGTCGCGGCAATTGCGATCGCCTCTGCGATTAAAACAGAAACCGGTTGGGGATGGACTTGGCGAGGTAGAGCATTGCAAATCAAGAGTTAATTTAAGACTTGCATATGGGCAGGCTCTCCGGCCCACCCCACAAAAAATTAACTCCTTGTAGAACAGGCATCTTGCCTGTTCTTAAAAATCATCTAAAATGTGAGTTATAGAAAAAAGAAGGAAGAAGGAAGAATGCAGAAAGAACAAGGCAAAGGTAATCATAACATCCGTTACATCCGTTACATAATCCGTTGCCGAACTTCTGCATAAACAAAAGCAGGTACACGCTTGTAAGCAGGCGTGCCCGATCGCCTTTCAATTCTCGCATTAAAAATCACATTAACTTCAGGATAAAACATCAAAGCAGCACCCACACGAACAGCCCCATAAATCACCTCAACATTCTCCAATTTCCCCACATTTCCCTGCACCGTAACCCGCTGATGTTCATGCAAACCAGCACTTTCTGCATCCACACGATTCATCAAAATGCAGTTACGGTGCGGCATTCCCCGGTACTTGTCATCAATTTTATAAACCACAGTATTGTGCTGAGAATAGCTGCGTCCCGTCATCAATGCCACAACTATACCCCGCACTGATTCAGATACTCCAAACTCTTTCGCTTCGGGTAATTTCAGCACTGGTAAAGGCGTAATAAACATTTTCGCTTTGCCAGAATCAGTAGGGAATTTAGGTTCCGTAAAAATGCGACCGCTGATGGTGAATTCCTCTTTAGTTTCATCAATTGTCGCTATTTTTTCATAGCCAGGAATAGTTTTAGCAATCAGTTGTCTCACATATTTTGTGTCTTGAAGTTTGCGCCAATCTACGGGAAACTCGCCGTGAATTCGGCTCGCTAATTCCGTCAAAAATTGCACCTCTGGAATCAGATCGGCATTTTTGAGATGAGTTTCACCCACCTCATTTAAACGCACAAAATTATTCCCAGATTCCACCGTTGTTTTGTGGGGATTTTCAAATCGATTCAGTACAGGAATCACAATTGTATTGTGTTTTGCCAATCCGCTAAAATGTCCTAAATTGGGTTTAGTTGCGAGGTAAATGATTGTTTCAATTTTACCTAAAGCGCGTTTGGCCTGAGTTGAATCTGGATTCGCCCCATACAAATTACCGCCCAGACAGATCAGCGTATCGACTTTGCCTGCATCTGCTGCTTCAATGAGCGATCGCGTTTCATAGCCCTTAACAGGACTCAGAGAACGTCCCAATAACTTTTCTAAAGCTTGTTGAATTTCTTTTTTAAGCTTCACAGTCACGCCCATAGAGCCAAATCCTTGCACGTTTGAGTGTCCTCTCACGGGCATTAATCCAGCACCTTCTTTGCCGACATTTCCTGTCATTAAGGCAGTGTTGGCAATGCTGAAAACATTATCTACGCCGTTATCATGTTGGGTAATTCCCATCGCCCAACCGAAGACAACTCGCTTTGAACTGCCGATAATTTTGGCGGCTGCTTCAATTTCGGCGCGGGAAACTCCGCAAGTTTCAGTAATAGTTTCCCAAGGGGTTTCACGGGCTTGTTTCACTACTGCTTCCCAGCCTTCTGTGTGGGCTTGCAAGTATTTTTTGTCCATCAATCCTTGTTCGATTACAGACTTTTGAATCCCGACAAATAGGGCTGTATCGCTGCCGGGAATTGGTTGCAAGTATAGCGACGAAATATCGTAACCCGTGAGTAGCGACTTGACGGGAAAAGCCGGGGAACCAAACTTGACTAACCCGATTTCCATCATTGGGTTAATCACAATTATTTTACCGCCTTTTTCGCGGATTTTAATCAATTCGTTCATCAGGCGGGGATGATTGTAGGAACAATTGCTCCCCGCGAGCACGACGCAATCTGCTTGTTTCAAGTTTTCTAGACTCACTACCGAGGTGCCGGTAGCAAACATTTCTCTTAACCCGGTTGTTGAGGGAGCGTGGCAGAGATCCGAACAATCTGCTAAGTTATTAGAGCCGATCGCCCGCATCATCAATTGCAACAGAAAAGCCGCCTCGTTGGAAGAGCGACCCGAACTGTAAGATGCCACTCGTTCCGGGGTTTTGGTGAAAGCATCTGCGGCAATTTGATAAACTTCTTGCCAAGAAATGCGATCGTAATGAGATTTTCCATCCCGCAAAATCATCGGAAAACTCAACCTTCCCAACCGATCAGCTTCCATTGAAGTTAATTGCTGAAGTTCTGCAATACTGTGTTTTTCAAAGTAGTTAGTTGAGATAGCAGGCTTGATTTCAGCGGCAATTGCTTCCACACTTTTCATACACCGCTGAAGTTTTTCGCCCTCTTCATTAGTAAAGCCTCCTTTCTGCCCTCCGGTGCCCCAAGAACAAGACAAACACGCACTTTTATGCAGCAAAGTTTTCCAAAGTTTTGGGCCTGACTGGGACAATGTATGTTCTGCCCAATATTCAATTATAGGCAAACCGCCACCTATCTCTGGCGTTTCCTCGTTTGTCTCGCTGAATGGCGGGATTGGTTGGATATTTTGTGAGTTGGTGTCCATGCGGTTTACCTCTGGTTTGGATTGCAGATTGACTGGGCGGACGAACCGCCTGAAAATTAAATTTATTACCCTGATTTTACCCCAAATTTGTAGCCGCAAAAACTAGCCAATAGATAGATTTCTCAATCTGACTTTAATCCTAGGTTTGTAGTCAGGATGAATAGATAAAAATCGGCGATTGAAATCGCGACTACACAAACTCAAGAATAAACGCCATAATTTATTCTGGCAGATTGGAGGCTAAAATTTTATCGCTTAATCTTATTGAACGCCTGCTGCCCAAATCCGAGACAAAGCATTCGATCGCCCTCGGCCACATTCGGATCATTCTGTAAATAATCCCCCAACCAATCGCAACTTCGATCTATAATATTATTCAATTCCAAATTATCCAAAAGCCACAAAATTACACTTCTATTCCTGCTAGCAAAAGCCAGAGTTTTACTATCAGAACTAAAAGTAATGCTCAACACTCGATCGCTCGATTCCAAAGTCTTAGATAGCATAGCCTTCTGGCCATCAAAATTCCACAGCTTAACAGTATTTCCCTCACTCGCCGCCGCAATTAACTTGCCGTCAGGACTGAAACTCACGCTTTCAACAGTATCACTGTGGTCGAGTTTTTCCGCTATTGTTGCCCCTTTCCTATCAAACCGCCATAAGTAAACTTTTTTGTCAGCACAAGCAGTAGCAATTGTCTTACCGTCAGGACTGAAACTCACATCTTTAACCCTGTCCCCGTGGTCGAGAGTTTTCAGAATCTTCGCCGAGGAACCATTAAATTGCCACAGGTAAACCCTATTTACTCCTGCCATTGCAAAAGCATTTTTGTTCTCAGTTGCACTATCCTCTGAAGCGGTAGCAGTCGCGATAGTTTTGCCGTCGGGGCTGAAACTAACACTAATTAGCGGGTTGCTGTGGTCGAGTTTCGCTAGCAAACTTGCCCGGGAACCATTCCAACGCCAGAGGTACAATTTGCGATCGGCACTTGCGGCCGCAATTATTTTCCCATCTGGACTAAAACTGACACTTTTAACAATACCACTATGTGCTAGAGTATCTAACAGTTTACCCTGTAAACTCCAGAGTTTCACTGTTTTGTCATCGCTAGCAGAAGCCACAGTTTTATTGTCCGGCGAAATGCTCACCGAAGTAACAGAATCCTTATGACCTTCTAACCTTTTTAAGAAACTCCCATCAGCGCCCCAAAGTCTCACCGTTTTATCTCGGCTAGCCGAAGCAATTGTTTTGCCATCCGCACTAAAACTGACTTTATAAACCCAGTCATCATGTCCCAATAAAATCTTATTCAAAGGAGTGCTGTCAGGATTCCAAACTTTAACCATTTTGTCTTTGCTTGCCGAAGCAATAGTGCCATCTGGGCTGAAACTTACGGCCCTCACATCATCTTGGTGTCCTATAAAAGTGCTCAACAAAGTGCCGCTGCGGTTCCAAACTTTCACCGTATCATCTGCACTACCGGTGACAATTTTTTCGCCGTCGCGACTGAAACTGGCACTGACAACTTCATCGTTGTGTCCTTTGAGAGTTCTAATTTCCTCACCTTTTCGGTTCCAGATTTTGACTGTAGTATCGGCACTTGCGGAGACGATTTCTTGACCGTTTGGACTGAAATTGACGCTGTAAACGATGTCAGAATGCTTGTTTAAAGTTTGGGGATTAATTTGAAATTTCTGAGTTTTACCTTCTCGGTTCCAAAGTTTGACAGTTTTGTCAGCACTTGCTGAGGCAATTGTTTGGCCATCGGGACTGAATTTGACACCGAGCACCCAGTCTTTGTGTCCCTTCAAAGTTTGCAGCAATTTTTGGCTGGCGACGTTCCAGATTTTGACAGTATTGTCGTGACTACCGGAAGCGAGGGTTTTGCCGTCGGGGCTGAAACTAACGCTGGTGACGATATCCCTGTGGCCTTCTAAAGTTGCGCTCGCACTTTGGTCATTATCCACTTGCCAAATTCTAATTTTACGATCGGCACAACCAGTTGCGATCTTTTTACCATCCGGGCTAAAACTAACACTCGTGACACTATCACTGTGATTGAAAGTTTTTAATAACTTACCTTTATTGTTCCACAATTTAACAGTTTTATCTGCACTTGCCGAAGCAACTAATTTACCATCTGGACTCACACTCACATCCAAAACAAACTTGCCATTCTGCTCAAAACGGTTGCGTTCTTGCACCCCAGAAACTGCTTGTCTGAGTCGTTCGGCGATGTGATTTTTAGTATCTACAGGCAACGCTTTACTCTTGAGAGCATCTCTGCCAATTTTGATACTGGTTTCTAACACTCCTAGTTGATTTTTTACATGAGAAAGCACCAGAGCTTCCGACCCCAAATTTAGGGCATCAGTCCGAGCTTGCTCCGCTTCCTGTCGCGCAATTTCTGCTAATTTTGTTTGCTCAAATGCCATCACCGAAAGAGCCGCCAATACAATTACTCCTAGAACCGCCAGCCGCAGTTGCCATCTCCGATTTTTGTAGAGTTGAGCTTCTGCCTCGTGCTGTTTTTCTTTAGCTTGGCGCTGCTTGTCTGTAGCTTCCGAAAGCAAAGCATTTAGCTCTTTTTCCTTGCGAAGTCGCTCTATTTCATCTTTATTAACTCTGTGCTGCCTTCGTAGTTCCTCGAATTCTGCCTTAGTATCTAATTCCCGCTGCTGGCGGATGAAGCTAACTAGATAGTCATGAACTAGCTGGTAAAGCTCTGCTGGCAACTCTGTCCACCGAAAAACTAAACCTGATTTTACTAACAATTCTAAGACTAAATCTAATTTGTCTGCTTCTTCAAATGTTGCTAAATCCGAGGCTAATTCAGCGCGGGTTTTCAGAGGGCGAATATCATCTTCATCTGTCAGCAAGTATAAAACTCGGCGCACCGCTCCTTCATTTTCCGGGCCACAGTCTTGGATGACTTCTTCCAGAAATCTTTCGACTAATTTTTGTTGCGGATTGTTGCCAAGTTCCTGATATTGAGCTAAGGTTGTAATTTGCTCTTCTTGCAGTTGCGCGCCGACAACTTGTAGCTCGATCGGGCGAACTTCTCCCAATTCTCCAGCTAAATCTTTGACTAATTCTTCGATCAGTTCCGGTTCCAAGTAAAAGTGCGATCGTTGAGTTAAAGTGCGAATTACCGATCGCGCATCAGCCAAAGAAAAGTTGCCCAAGTAAAACAGAATATCTTTGCTGAGAATATCGTCTAAAATGTCGCTATTGATGAAATCTCTAGGATTTTTGGGTCGGCCAAATTCCAGCAAATAGTGCAGGTAATCCTCTCGCAAAGATAGAATAACTTTTAAATATTTGATTTTCATGCACTCTCGCATAAACTCAAAAAATATTTGCCTTTCCGCTGGCTCTTTCCAGACAAAGAAGAATTCTTCAAATTGGTCGAAGATCAGAACTGTAAATAGATGTTCCGAATTTATTTGCAACTTTTTGATAATTTTATCGTATTCGATCGCCTGCTTTTCTACGATCAATTCTAGCGGCAGTTTCTGAATATTCTGCTCTTGAGCAGCCGGCAATTCGCCGTTCAATCGTGAACTAAAATTCCGCTTAATTTCGCCGACTGCTACTTCCGAGTCTACCTCCGCAACTCCCGGTATCTCTTCTGAAATTACCCGCTCAAATGTTTCAGCTTTCCCAGCAGATAACTTTCTTGTCAATTCCAGCGGCCAGTTGTTGTAAACTTGCAGCACTACCGGCAAAACAGTGCGCGATTCTATCACTTTTTGTTTGAGCGCAGGCACTAATCCCCCGGCTACAATTGAACTTTTGCCAACTCCTGATTGACCGTAAATTACTGTCAATTTGTCTCGGGAACCCTGCATCCTATCTATCAAACGTTTGAGGTATTGTTCTCTGCCGGAAGCAGTAATTTCATCAGCAATAGCAGCAGCGGCGACAGTAGTTTCGGCGGCGGGATTAATCGCTTGTCTGTGCGGCTGCAACTTGACGGCCCCAATAAAAGCTCGGAACCGATACATATGTTCTACCGCTCGATAATCTTGCTTAAGTTGAAATGCTGCGAGATATTCTCCCCGCTGAAAATAAACCGATCGCAACATTTCTAAAACCCGCAAATACAATTGCGGGTTGTAGCAAGGTTCAGTTTCCGAGCGGGCCATTTCTAAATGTGCGATCGCCTGCTCTATCTCACCCAACTCCTTCTCTGCTTCTGCTAAAATTAATAAGTACAAGCCTTGATGCTGCGATTTGATCGGCGTTCCTTTTCCAGTTACTTCCTGATTAGAGTTGAGAACATCTAGAGCAAATTTAGCCCATTCTTTGGCCACTTTCCAATTGTTTTGCTCTAGGGCTACGCGAGCCAAAAAGCCGTAATCTTGAGCCAAATTAACGGTTTCTAAATTGTTCATATTTTCATGTAATGTCCGAGCTTTAATAGCTAAATTCCAGAGGGCATCCCACTCTTCTAAATACTGCAATACTTCGCCGAGTTGATTAATAAATTTCCCAACGGCATCTGGCTGTCTTGCCCGTTCTAAAACATCAATACACTGTTGAAAATAATTTTTAGCTTCCGTCCAGTAAGGACGGTTGCCCGTGCGGTGCTGCTCCCCTTGGAAGCGGTAGCAAAGGCCGATGTGAAAGAGCAGAATTCCCTCTAATACAGGTGAAGGGTGAAGGGTAAATAACAAATTGCTAAATTCTGTGCCCCCGCCGATAAATGCTACTTGATACTTCCAAAATTTGAGACTTTTTTGATATAATTCAATAGCGGAAGTCATCCGTTTTTCCTGATATTCATCCCGCCCCCGAATAAATTGCATACTAGCTTCAATAGCTGGTTCTAACCTGACGTTGTAATTGGTCAAGTCTTGGGTGGCCGACTCTAATTCAGTCAAAGAATTGGCTCCGAGAATGGCAGAATTAGTTAAACGCCAATTGCCGCTTTCTAAAATGCCAGAAAAAATGCGATCGGCACTTTTGCCCAAGAAATCCACCAACTCATCGGGGCCCAGGACAAATTCAACAGTTGTCGTCCAACTCTCGATATCTGTTACTAGCCGAATCAGTTTTTTTAAGATTTTGTCTGTCACCCACAGCACCACCGGAAATGGAAAATTATTCCGAAATTCTTCCCTCACGTAGTTCGTAGAAGTCAGCACTTTATTGATCGCATTTACCGACTCTAACCCAAACACCATTAAAGCCTGGGGCTGACTGCCAGACAGTTCTGTTTCTATCGTTGTGTAAAGAGTGTTAACAGATGCCGGCAGGAAAATTTCTCGAATCTCGATAGCCGACTCTTCCCGCAATTGCCCGATAATTTGATCTCTGAGGATATCATAATTGCACCGCACCAAAGTCAGGGAAAATTGCCCCTGAGACATTCTCAAAGTGCGGGTGAGAGTTTGCATCGAAATTTTATTTTGCTGTGCTGCGGTGTCTGGCTGGTAGTGCGAATTAGTCATATTGGGAATTAGTTATTAGTTATTAGTCAGTTGTTATTGGTAAGTTTAGGACTTACGCACAGACTCTACTTGTAGGGTGCGGTGTCCATCGCCTTACCACTACAGATGCGCGTAAAAATTGAAAACTTGCGTCCAGGACTGAAGTTGTTAGTTGTTATTTGTGATTGGTAAGTGGTGAGTTGTTATTTGTTGGTTCTAATAACTAATAAATAATTCCCAATTTCCAATTACCAATTCCCAATAACTCCTGACTAATGACGATAAATTTCCTTATTCGCAGATTACTGAAATGCGACACGCTCTGGTTGACTTGTCCCTCGCAACACTCAGATAAAGTATTGGCGGAAGCTCATCAATTTCGGCGGGAACACTTTCTGTCATAAATTTAGTAATCTGCATATCTAAATTAGCTGAAAAACCAGGTTCATCCCAATCCTCGCTTTCTTCGATGTTGATTGATGTTGGTGCCGGAATGTCAAAATCCAGCCGATCGCCCAAATTGGAAACTTTTTTGATAGGATCTATTTTCTGGCCGCCAATATTAGCCCAAGCTTCTGTTGTATTTGCCAGGAGCAGGAGTGGCAGTGCTACTATGGCACTTATAGCTTGTCGCGTGGTCATGTTCCTCATGCTATCCTCCTTGTAGAAACTGAGTTTAGATGCTGTCCTCGCTTCAAGATCCGCGACTACTTTCATCTGCGATCCCCATTCATTAATACCGATGGGTTTTCAGACCAAATATACCCCGATCTGTGACACTCCGTGGAAAGTTTATGAGGTGGATGGTGTCGGGCGAAGAGTTATCCTTTCTATTTACTAAGTAAATACTCTGAAACAGTAAGTTTTTCGGGCTAAGTAATTCCCCGGGTTTTGGGAGTTGACCGATCAGATTCAAAACGGCTAGAAGTTCGATCGCACAGGAGTTGTCACACCGGCCTTCTGCGGCCAGCAGACTGATGTGCATTACCACAAATACACTATATATATATGTCAACACTTAGATTTTAACATTTTCTTTGTTCCCAGGCAGAGCCTGAGAACGCAATGCGCTCGGAAGAGCCTCCTAAGAGCTCTGGGCCCCTACTTAGTTAAGCCGTGTTCAAGAGCGTAGCGAACTAACTCAGTACGACTGTTAGTACCGGTCTTGCTGAACAAACGGCTAACGTACTTTTCCACATTACGCACACTTGTTTCCAAGCGGCGAGCAATTTCTTTATTCATCAAACCTTGAGCCACCAAATCCAAAACACTTTGTTCTCGCGGAGTCAAATCTATTTTAATCGGTGAAGGAAGTTGAACGATCGAACTCCGCCCGCTCAGCAAAGACTCAATTCTCGTCATTTGATTCGCCAAAGCAGCAATATCGGGAGTTTCAGCATTTTCGCCCATCTCCTTAGCAGCTGCGCGGCGAGCCAGCAAATTTGTGATAATTGCCACCAATTCGTCGGGATCGAAAGGCTTAGAAAGATAAGCATCGCAACCTGCTTGATAGCCTTGAATGCGATCGCTCGTCATACCCTTAGCCGTCAAAAACACCACGGGTAAAGCCTTGTAGCGAGGATCTTCCCGCACTTGCTTCAGAAATTGATAACCATCCACCTGCGGCATCATAATGTCTGAAATCAGCAAATCGGGATTGTAACGCTGCAAAATTTCCCAGCCGTCGCGAGCATTACTGGCAACCTCAACCGCAAAATTGCTATCTTCCAAATAAGCTTGTACCGCTTCCCGCAAGCCCGGTTCATCATCTACTAATAATAATCGTGCTGACATCTTTCTTACCTTTGCGCTTTACCATAATAGTAAGGTGCGCATTGCGCACCCTACAAGTAGAATCTGTGGGTACTTAGTCAGGTGCGCATTGCGCACCCTACAAGTAGAATCTGTGGGTACTTAGTCAGGTGCGCATTGCGCACCCTACAAGTAGAATCTGTGGGTAATTAGTAAGATGCCCATTGCGCACCCTACAAAAGGTGCGCATTGCGCACCCTACAGGGTACTTAGTCAGGTGCGCATTGCGCACCCTACAGGGTACTTAGTCAGGTGCGCATTGCGCACCCTACAGGGTACTTAGTCAGGTGCGCATTGCGCACCCTACAGGGTACTTAGTCAGGTGCGCATTGCGCACCCTAC
>Ga0316607_1000285_pt1 | contig 19994 bp, 3 predicted proteins | sample MIS2016062E_MG_FD_207674 | JGI IMG/M metagenome (GOLD analysis project Ga0316607, IMG submission 207674) | Microbial mat bacterial communities from Middle Island sinkhole, Lake Huron, Michigan, United States - MIS.2016.062E | ecosystem: Environmental > Aquatic > Freshwater > Lake > Sediment...
ACAACACCAGTTTGCTGCAAAACATTCAGGGCAAAATCAGTCGAACTCATGCCGCGAGTACAGGGCACCCAAAGATACATTGCAGCCAGAGGTTTAGGAATATTCCACCCTAATTCTGCCAATCCTTCAACCATAAAATCCCGCCGAGTTCTGTAACGATTCTGCACTTCTTGCAAGTAACTATCGGGCAATTGCAGTGCTGTTTCCGCCGCTGTTTGCAAGGCGGAAAATATACCGTAATCTAGGTTAGTTTTTAAGGTCCGCAAACCTTGGATAATCTTGCTATTTCCTACTACAAAACCGACTCGCCAGCCAGCCATATTGTAAGTTTTTGACATAGTATGAAATTCGACACCGATTTCTTTACCGCCGGGAATTTCTAATAAACTTGTCGGTTGATAGCCGTCAAAGGCTAATTCGGCATAACACAAATCGTGAACTAACAAGATTTGATGTTTGTGCGCGAAGGCCACAATATCTTTGAAAAATTCGCGGGGTGCTGTTGCTCCAGTCGGATTACTGGGATAATTGAAATAGAGTATTTTAGCTTTTTCGGCTACGCTATCGGGAATGTCGGCTAAGTCAATTACCCAGTCGTTTTCTGGTTTGAGGATGATGTTGTGAACTTTTGCACCGGCGATAATCGGGCCGCGAAATAATACGGGATAAGCGGGACTTGGTACTAATATGACGTCGCCTGGATTGATATAGGCGATCGCAAAATGTGCTAAACCTTCTTTAGAACCCAACAAAGGCAATGCTTCGCTTTCTGGATCTAATTCAACGTTGTAGCGGCGGCTGTACCATTTAGTAATTGTGCGGCGAAAACTGGCGGTACCTTGAAAGGGTGGATAGCCATGATTTGCAGGATTTTGGATGGCTGCGACGGCGGCTTCTACTACTGGTTGAGGAGTCGCACCATCTGGGTTTCCCATTCCCAAGTCTATCAGGTCTAGTCCTTGTTCGCGGGCGCGGGCTTTGAGTTCGTCGAGACAGGCAAATACATAGGGCGGTAGTGTTTGCAACCTGTCAGCAGTGGTAATCCAATCCAAGGTCATTAGTTTGTTATCAGTTGTTAGTTGTTAGTTGTTTCTAGTAAAAACTTCACTCCTTAAAAGTTTACTTGATCAAGGACTAAAGTCTTTGCTACAAACAGTTGTTATTTTTCCCGGTTTGTAGTCAGGACGACCGTCCTGAAAAATCAACTTGATCAAGGACTAAAGTCCTGACTAAGAACGGTGTTAATTCTTAACTTTTAATTCTCCCACAGGTGCGGTGGTAGAAACCATCGCTGCCATTAATTGTTCGGGAACTACTTTGAATGGCAGTCTGTGGATGTCGGAATTGGGATTGCAAGCTATTTCGGCGGCGCGCTGCAATTCTGTTAGGGTAATGTCTCCGAGTCCTAGATTGTCTAAAGTTTGGGGTAATCCAATCTCGCCGTAGAATTTTAACAGTTGTTGTCTGGCGGTGGCCGCCAATTGATTGTTTGGCAACATTTCTTCTAATCGCAGTTGCACTAAAATGCCGTAGGCAACTTTTTCGCCGTGTAAAGTGCCGTGACTTGCTAATATATGAGTTAGGCCGTTGTGGACGGCGTGGGCGGCTACTGTGCGACATTGAGCGCCACCAATTCCGCCGATTACTCCTGCTAGCAATACGACGGCATCTGTGACTTCTTGCCAGGTTTCGCTACCGGGTTCTTTGAGGGCGATCGCAGATTTTTGAAATAAGATATCTCGCAATATTCTAGCTTGTTGAACGGCGGAAATGATCAGGGTTTGTTCGGAATGTCCGCTGCTGACTGATGCTTCGTACCATTTGGCGATCGCATCTCCAATTCCTGCTATTAATGTCCGCTGTGGTGCGGTTTGAATTAAGCCATAATCAAGGATTAGCAAATCGGGACATTTGGCTAATGTGACATCATATTGGAATGCACCTTCTTCTGAATAAATGTTAGAAAGGGCTGTCCAAGCGGCGCAGGTGGCTGCTGATGTGGGAATTGTGGCGATCGGGATTTGGCACTGATGGGCGAGGAGTTTGGCTGCGTCTAGGGCTTTGCCGCCACCAACTCCGATGATGAAATCGGCTTTATGGGCGATCGCGGCTTCGTGGAGGGTTTTGAGGCTATTTTCGCTACAATCTTTGCCGTAGGTGGCTTGGGCGGCTTGTAGCTGCTGATTTTGTAGGTAGGGTTGGATGGCGGCGAGGGAGTTTTTGCCACCAACGATTAGGGGGCGTTTTCCGAGACGGGCGATCGCTTCTGTCGATCGCCCTAGGGCATTTTGGCCCCTAATAACACAAGCAGGGGCAATTGTCAAGGAGAATATTGCAGTTGCGGTGGCAGTTTTGGTGCTTTGGGTTTGAGTCATCGAACCACTGGATAAGTGACGGGAAGGTTGAGTGTAGCAGGATTGCTGGATTTTCTAGGATAACTCTAACCTGTACTTGACAACATGGTAAGTTTTATCAAGTTTTTGTTAAGAATTGTTTGGCTATGGCGTACTCCCATATCTGACAGCAAATGCCCCAGTTGTCGCTGCATCTGGGTTTCCCAGATCCAGGTAGACTTCGCTTGTGTTACAAAAAAATATATTACATACCTTGACACAAGGAAGACAAACAATCTATCTTAAGACTGATGAATTTTTCTAACTTCAAATTTAATTTACCAAGAAATAGGGTGCATCTATTAACCTGTGGAAAAAAGCTTTGCTTGTGCAACCGCAAACCTTAACGAAACGAAATTGTGATAGGCATCCCAATTTCATAGTCTGTTGTGCTTAATAAATTGCAAATTTGAGGCTGGTAGTTGGTTATAGCTAGTCGGTGATAGTGAGAATATTTACCCTGTCAAGATTCCAGATTTTCATCACCCATAATCCCTGCCAGTCTCCACCAATATGCAAGCTAAACGCGAAAAATCCGATCGCATTTCGCTGGTCTACTTTTTTGAGAAAGCTGGATAACTACTGCATCAGCGTGGTTTCAGCTCAATTTCCTGTGGGATTATTAAATTTAGAGGCAACCCGATGTACTTACAAAAAGACAAACTCCAACATATCAATACCATTGCCCACGAAGGCAAAGTCGTATTAGTCGCTACCGATGCTGATGGGAAAATTTGGTACACTATCAAACAAGACGGATTTGAAGACAGCTACCTCAATACGCCACCTGAGCAAAGAACGGGCTGGGAAAGTTGGCAACAGTTAGAATTACCGAATGAAAACGATGATCAGTCTGTAATTGACCAAGAAACCGCAGAATTGACCGATGCGGCGAATACCAGTAGTTTTGTGCTACGTTCTCGCTACAAAACTTTTGACCAAACCGCCGTTGCACCAGTACAATTAATATCTGCATCAGGACATATCTACATTTTCCGCCAATCTAAAACCAATACTTTATTAGTCGATCGTTTTGTTTTAGATGGGATGACTAATAAGCTTAATCGTAAACTAGAAGTGCGGTTTAAGCGGAGTCGCCAGAAGCACGAAGCCAGTAAAAACATGAAGAAGGGGGCTAGTGGACTCACGAATATTGACACCCTGGACTTCCGTGATGTTAATGGTAACTTTTTCTACGAACCCAGCACCGAATTAAATTTGGTTAATAACCTGCAAAGCGGTTGGTTTTCCGTTGTCTTAGTTCCCACTATCGAAAATGACGTTTCTCGTTGGCATATTTTTGCCTACAATAGCCAAACTAAGAAAGTCGAATTAACGACACTGTTGATGTCCGATGAAGGGCTGTTTGATGTGCAAGATTACACCGTTTTTGAAGAATCAAACGATCATCGAATTCCCCGTAGCCTTCCAGGGATTATTAAACGCACCTTAGAGTTAGGAACTCTGACTGTTGTTAACGGTTTAACTGCTACGAAATACGACATTCAACGGGAACAGCAAACCGACGACGGAATGCAGCTATTACGCGATAGTACCAAAGTCATGTTAGCCATTCCCACGAACACCGGGAATGTAGCGGCGTTCAGTTTCGCTGTGGCTGGAGATGGTACATTATCGCAAATTGCTCCTACCGCCACCGAAAAAATTTGGCGTAATACCACGCGACAAGTGTTATTACCCTTAAATACCTTAGATAACGTCAAAATTATTGGTACAACCACACCACCGCCCCAAGGACAAATTACTCGTTTTGAACAGGGAGAAGAAGATGCAGTTAATATCGTTTCATCAACGGTAACAAACCTGGATGCCACGAAAATTAACCAAGTTAAAATTAGTGGCACTCGCAACTACAATAGTTTCCAGCAAGGCATCACCAAAATTGATAATAATACCTTTGAAGTGACTCCGCCAAGTCCGGTATTAGGGAACTGGGAAGTCATACCAGAAGAACAAACCGGGTTAATTTTTAATGGTGCAGTTACCGCTTGTGAAACCACCAGTACCGGGAAGTTAAGAATTACCGCCTTAAATCACGGTTTAAATACTGGGGAAGGCGTACAGGTTGTGGATACCCGTGATTATAACGGCACTTACACCGTCAAGAAAATTGACGATAAAACCTTCAGTCTTGATGACATTAAATGGCAAACCGGAACCGCCGTTAACCTGAAAATGGAATCGCAAAAACGGCGGGGTTTAGTGTTTGATGGGGTGGATGATAAGGTGCAACTTCCCGCCGAAAGTATGCCCATTGGGAATGAAATCACCGTCAGTTTTTGGGCAAAAGGGGGAAATTCCCTACCGAAACAGAATTCGATTATTTATGCCAATGGTGCTAATAATGAGCGAGTTTTAAACATTCATTTTCCTTGGAGTGATGGCACTGTTTACTTTGATTGTGGAGCCAATGCGAGTGAGTTTGACCGGATCAATAAGGCTGCCCAACCTACCGATTATAAAGGGCAATGGGCTCACTGGGCATTTACCAAAAATGCCAAAACCGGAGAAATGAAAGTCTATCGCAATGGCACACTATGGCATAGTGGGACTGGCTGCAAAAGACCTCTGCCCAAAACCGTGCGCTTGGATTTAGGAGGTGGTTACGATGGCACGGTGTCGGAACTCTGCATCTGGAAAATCGTCCGCACAGAAACACAGATCCGAGATACTATGTATCTGCAACTGACGGGTAAAGAAGTCGGTTTAATGGGTTACTGGCGCTTAGGTGCAGTGGTTGAAGAAGGAAAAGATCGTCAAGTTCTTGATTTTTCAGTTAATAACAATGATGGCATTGTTTATGGCGGTGCTTATGTCAGTGCGGTTTCCCTATCTCGTAATATTCCGGGTACAACAACTCCGGCAATTAAATACGAAAATGAGGAACTTTTTGCGGTTTCTGAAGGGGCGACTTACACAGAAGAATTTGAGTTTAAAGTCACTCCGACAGTAAACCCCAATAATGTTGATGGAGCCAATGGCAAGATTTTTGCAATTACCTACAAAGGCAAAAATAATCGCAGTTCTTTAGACTGGATTAATATTACGCCTGGTGACACTGTAATTACCGATATTGGTGGCGGATGGTATCAAGCAAAATGTCGTTTTGTTATCCCTAATGGTGTGTCTTTAGTGCGCTCTTTTGGGATTGGTAATCTGAAAGGCACTTGGACGACTTTAGATATTCGCAAACAAACCATTCAGTTAATATCTGATGTTATTACCGAAGCCCGATACACCGATACGGTTAGCTTGACAACTTTGGCGGATAATCAAGCATCCTTAGAAGGGAAAGTAACCCTATTAGAAGTCAAAGAGCAACAAGAAGGAAGTTTACTGGTCGAAAAACGGGATTTAGAAAGCAAAATTGCCGCCATTATCGCTCAGGAACAAATTTCATCCACCCAAATTCCTCAATTAATCAGTGCCAAAAAAACTGAAATTAGTAACCAACAGGCTCTCGTTAATAGTCTCCAAACTCAACGGAATCAATGCCAGACGAATTACCAGGCAGAATCTAACAATTTGTTTAACTACTGGTGTAAATTTACCTCTCGTTGGTTTTACAAGGGGTTTCAACCGACCACCTATTGGGATTATCAGACTGAAAAGTTGTTGGGGTCTAAGACTAATGATATTAGCGGTAAGTCCATTGACTTCAAATTTGAACTTGCTGACTCCGGTTATTATCGGATTATTGGTGCCGCCAATAATCGCGCCGCAAGAGTTCCCATCCGCGATCAGTACCTAATATGGGATCTTAATGCTGACCCTAGCGTTCAGAGTTACCATTGGAAAGTGGAGAAAAATGCTAGCGGTTACTGGAAAATTCAGAGTCGTATTGGCGATAATTATTGGGAGATGTACGGTACTGACGATCTCAAAGTTGGGGTTCACGAACTCGGTGCGGCAGATTATCAACAGTGGATAATTGTCAGTCTTGGCAAACCCAGCAATAATAACATTGCCAATGCCCAACAAGCCTTGGATAATAAAACTCTTGAGCTACAACGAGCGCAAGAACGGCTAACTCAGTTGCAAAATGAACTAAAACTCCTAGAAACCCCTAGCACTGACCTCACGGCACAGAAAACCGCACTGCAAACTCGTCTCCAACAAGTCATCGCTCTAGTTACCGCCATTCAGACGGAGATCAACACCTTAAACAATGACTTTCTCAGTGGTGTCAGAGCAGTCCAGCAAACGCCCCAAACCATGCCCCAAATTGCCAAAGATGCTAAGGGTTTGGTGACACAAGGAGCATTATTAGGCTTTGTGCGTCCCGCTAGTGGACTCAATGCCATTGAAACCTGCGAAGGCAATGTACAACTGAGTTACTTTGACAAACAAGGGCGGATGCGGCGTACTAATTATGATGCCACAGCCGACAGCCTGAATACCGCTTTTGAGCAGTGGGTTCCCAATGCTCTACGCCCCAGCTTGAATTTTAGTAATGACAACAGCGTGGTTAAGTTAAATCAACCCCTGTCTCTGACACTAGACTGGAGTATGGAAGCTTGGTTCTGTTATCCTTTACCCGCAACAGCACAATGGAATACTCTGATCCGAGGGCAAAATGCCGATCAGCACATTGTTGTTAGTCGTGACAAAAAGTTAGGGATTTACCTGACCAATGACCCCTTGAAACAATACTTTTACGACTGTGGTTTCAGTATGGGGGCATTATCCACAGGTTGGCATCATCTTACGGTTGTTGGTGAAGGAAATACCACTCGCTTCTACATTGACGGTAAGGAAGTGGGCGATACAAGAACTAAAGCTTTAGTCGATGCTCAAGTTAATCTCAGTATTGATCCCAACAATGCCACATTCAAGCAAAAGCTTGCAGATATCAAGCAAGCAACCTTGAAAGTCACCAGCGATGTTTATGCGATCGGCAATAATCATCTAGTCTCTAACCAGTCTCCCGACTATGGGGTGATGAAGTTTGATGGGGTCAATGATTATATTAATGGTGCCACTGGTATCTTAGGTGATTCCTACACCAAAGAAGCTTGGATTAAATGGGAGTCTGGGGCTCCTAACAATAACATTATTTCTGGTTATGGTAGCCATGCTTTCTACCTACCCAATGGCTTACTATCAGCAGGACATAATGGGAATTGGTCATGTGTTCAAGACACAACTGCTCTCCCTGTCAATACTTGGGTTCATGTTGCTCTGACTTATGATAGTTCCACTCAAACCATGAAACTCTATAAGAATGGTCAACTCATCAAGTCAGCAACGAGTATTCCTCTTGTTAATACCACTGATCGCAACATTTTAATTGGAGCATTTGCCAATCCCCCTAGTTCTTTCTTTAAAGGGTCTATAGCCGATGTTCGCATCTGGAAAGTCGCCCGTACCCAAGCGGAAATTCAGGCGGATATGCGTCGGCGACTCAGTGGCAAAGAAGCGAACTTAGTGGCTTATTTTCCCTTGAATAAGATCGAAAGTGGCAAAGTTTTAGACCTGGTGACTAATAATTATGGCACTGTGTTTGAAGCCACAAATATTACGGATCAAACCCTCTCTCTCACCTCCTTGTCTCAAGGTGAGCAATCTGGCAAATTAGCAGAAGTCCGTATTTGGGGAATGGCTCTCAATGATGAGGAGATTGAAGCCAATAGTCGAACCTTGATCAGTGGGAATGAATCGGGTTTATTGGCTTACTATCCCCTAAATGAAGCCAACGGTACTGACATCCGTGATAATTCGGGTAACGGTAAGAATGGGACGCTCACGAATGCTCTTTGGTGGGCTTGTGTGGCTCCCATTGGTGAACTAAGTTATCTCAAACCTAGTAATCTGGTGACGAAATTTGATGGAGTTAGCGGTCACATCTCGTTACCTGCGATGAACATCAATTACTCTCAAGGATTTAGCCTAGAAGTGTGGGTGCGTTACAACAGCTTTAAAAATTGGTCGAGAATTATTGATTTCGGTAATGGAGCTCCCGCAGATAACATTCTCTTGCTTAATCCAGGCACGAGTAACACACTGATGTTCCAGATCCATCGGGGAACTCAAGCCCAGAATATAGAAGTGGGTGGTTTCCTAGAACTCGGAAAATGGATTCACATTGCTGTCACACTGGATCCTTCTGGTAATACGAAAATTTACAAGAATGGTCAGCTAATCCAATCAGGCACTTGTCATCTGCCCAATAGCATCAACCGCACGATTAATTACATCGGACGGAGTAACTGGGCTGCTGATGCCTATTTTGACGGACAAATGGCGGAATTTCGCTTGTGGAACAAAGCGCGTACCGAAGCAGAAATTAAGGATAATCTGTATAAACGTCTGGTGGGTCAAGAGCCTGGTTTGGCAATCTATTTGCCTTTAGATGGCATAATTTCGACCAACAAAGTCTTAGACTACGTTGGAGCTAATGATGGCACTGTCACCGCCGCTACTATCGTCGAAGAAAGTAATGCCCCCTGGGGAGGGATTGGCAGTGCTGTGGTGAGTGCAGAATATAGCACGATTGACATTGACCCAATGACAGGGCAAAAAACCGCGATGATGCGACGGTTATTTGCGGCTCCTGCGGTCAATGGTGTCAACCTGTTATCCGACAAGCCCCTCGAAACCCTGGAATTAAAATGGATTGGTAATGCCCAATTTGCTCCCACTTTACTCGGTTACATCGAAGGTGCGCCCCCTGTACCCAGTGAAAACCTCACCTTAGCTGACGATTATAACGGCGCAACTTCGGTGGAATTAACCATGACGGAAGATGTGGAGTTTAATTGGACGCGATCGCAAGATAGTGGCTTAGGTGCTGCGGTTGAGACGTTCATTGGTGCGGAGACGGAGGCTGAAGCAGGTCTGTTCGTGCAAGCGAAAATTGCTTCAATGCGACTAGGTTTCAAAGGCAGCATGGACTTCAGCTACCAATTCCAGAACGAGAGCAGTATCACTTCTAGCTCATCCCTGAGCATGACCGATAAACTGGAATTGCGCGGTACATTTGAAGATGATCCGAAATTCCCCCATTTAGGCAACCGATTTATTCCCAAAAATATCGGCTATGCCTTGGTGGTTTCGGCTTTGGCAGATGTGTTTGTCTCCCGACTAGCTCGCAGTAAGAAAATGGTGGGCTACCAAGTCCTACCTGTGGATGGCATTCCCCCCGATGTCAATACCATTACTTTCTTGATGAATCCGGCTTACACGATGAATGGTAGTTTGGATGGCATGACGGGAAGCTCTGCCACTAGCCAACGCTTCTTTAAGCACGTTCCTGAAATGCGATCGCAGTATGGTTCCCTCTATCCTGCCAGCTACTATCGTTTGCAAGAAGCTTACGAGATTAAACGCCAAATCGAAGCGGAGGATAAGCGCCGGGAATCTTACTTCAATAACTTTAATGTGCGTTTGATTGATGAAATCTCTCTAAACCGGAACATCAACAGTGGGGATGCACCCAGCACTATTGGAGTGCAACGGGAAGAAGACAAACCGACCACCGGGACGACTACCGAGGAACAACGACAGGCTGAAGCGGAAAATCTGAAAAACCTCCAAGCGCAGGGGAGCGCAAACGTCCAGCAGCAAAATCAGGCTTCGCAAGCTAAACAGGCGGAAATCCAAAGTAAAATTGCCGACCAAAATAAACAAGTACACGCGATGGCAAGTTTTGCCGGTTGGCAACGAAATATGGAAAATATCCAAGTTCGCGCCGGGAAACGTAACATTGTCAACACCTACGTTTGGGATGCTGACGGTGGACTACGAACCGAAGCCCAAAGCTTTGCCAATACCGTCGAACATACCATTGGTGGCTCTTTTGCCATGAATGCAGCTTTGGGGATGGAAGGTAACTTTATGGTTGGGGGTGCGACGGCTGAACTAACAGCCCAAGCTACTGTTAACATGACTCAAACCATGAGTAAAACCGAATCTCGTAGCAAGGGTTTCGAGTTGAATATCGATTTGAGTGGGATGGAAAATAAAGGGGTGACGGACTACAACGATAACCCGATTATGCCTGGGGAAAAGGTTGACCGTTATCGGTTTATGAGTTTCTATCTCGAAGGTAGTACCCAACATTTCCAAGACTTCTTTAACTATGTGGTTGACCCGGAATGGTTACGCAGTAATGATGAAGAAGCACGGGCTTTGCGTCAAACTCAAGCCGGAAAACCTAACAAAACTTGGCGGGTGTTGCATCGTGTCACTTATGTGGAACGTCCAGCACTCATGGGTTTTGGTCGGGATGTGCGTCAGTTTAAGGTTCGAGATGAAAATGTGGGTATTGGTAAGGTCATTGTTGATGTTGCCACTTTACAACAGAAAGTCGATCAAATTCTGGAGTGGATTAACTCGCAAAAGTCGTAATCAGTTAGGGCTAAAATAGCCATAACGATATCCCCGATTTCTTAGAGGTGAGACCCAACATTCTTGATTGATTTGTTGAGTCTCACCTTTTGTTTGACCCAACCTACAAATACCTGCGGTTTTTTTTACCCCCCACGACCAATAACATTTAAAAATAACTGATAACTTGCTCAACAAATATCTGCGGCCAATTGGCGAATTTAAAACGAAAAACGATAATTTTGCACCACAGAGACACAGAGAAGATGAAAAAATCTCTTTGTGTCCTCTGTGTCTTTGTGGTAAAAATCTACTTCTTTATAGCGTTTTTTACTTGGGTGGACTACATGAAACCGTAGGGAAACGGCAGTGCCGTTTCCCTACCTACCTCAAACAACAGAGGACAGGGAGAAGAGGTAAAAATCTCTTTGTTTGGTTTGTGTCTTTGTGGTAAAAATCTATGTCACCAGTTTGATTTAACGGCGGACAACCTGGTCAAGATATCTAGTTTATTATCTTGACAAAAGGGGGATTTAATGTATCAAAACGGGATGGTTGCCTAAATTCTTAGTTGAGCCTTACTTTATTAAAAAATGTAAATGATTGAGTTAATTGATAACTTTAAGTCGATAATAATTATAGTCGGATTCTCATCTGTCGAGCATTGCTCAATAGGCAGTTATGGGGACGCGACTCATCCGATAATGCCCGGTGAAATTTGCATATAGAGCGATCGCACCCTGGGCTGGATTGGGCGATCGCCATCTTTGTTAGAAATCCGGCATCAGCCGATGTTCCACAAAACAAGAACCTATGTACATAACCAAAGACAAGCTCCAACATATTAATACCATCTCCCACGAAGGTAAGGTAGTAGTAATTGCTACCGATGCCAATGGCAAAATTTGGTACAGCGTCAAACAAGACGGATTTGAAGATAGCTACCTCAACACACCGCCAGATCAAAGAACAGGTTGGGAAAACTGGCAAGAGTTAGAATTACCGAATGAAGACGATGATCAGTCTGTAATTGACCAAGAAACCGCAGAATTGACCGATGCGACCAATCCCAGCAGTTTTGTTCTGCATTCTCGCTACAAAACACAAACAGAAACCGCCATTGCACCAGTACAATTAGTATCTGCATCAGGGCATATCTACATTTTTCGCCAATCTAAAACCAATACTTTATTAGTCGATCGTTTTGTTTTAGATGGGATGACTAATAAGCTTAATCGGAAACTGGAAGTGCGGTTTAAGCGGAGTCGCCAGAAGCACGAAGCCAGTAAAAACATGAAGAAGGGAGCCAGTGGACTCACGAATATTGACACCCTGGACTTCCGTGATACTAATAATAACTTTTTCTACGAACCCACCACAGAATTATGTTTAATTAATAACCTGCAAAGTGGTTGGTTTTCTGTGGTTTTAGTACCCACGATTGAAAATGACGTTTATCGTTGGCATATTTTTGCCTACAACAGCCAAACCCAGAAAGTCGAATTAACCACATTGCGCGTCTCTGACGAAGGGCTGTTTGATGTTCAAGATTACACAATTTTTGTCGAATCTAACGATAGTCTGATTCCCCGTAGCATACCCGGAATCATCAAACGCACCCTAGATTTAGGGACTGTGACAGTGGTTAATGGGCTATCAGCAACTAAATACGACATTCAACGGGAAAAGCAAACCGACGACGGAATGCAACTCCTGCGCGATAGTACCAAAGTGATGTTAGCCATTCCTACTAGCAATGGTAATGTGGCCGCCTTTAGTTTTGCGATCGCAGGTGATGGTCTATTATCGCAAATTTCAGCCACGGCCACCTCAAAAATTTGGCGTAATACCATACGTCAAATGTTGCTCCCGTTAAATACCTTAGATAACGTCAAAGCAATTGGGACAACAACACCACCCCCCCAAGGACAAATTACAGCCTTACAACAAGGAGATGAGGATGCAGTTAATGTAGTTTCTTCCACAGTTACTAACCTTGATGCCACAAAAATCAACGAAATTAAAATTAGTGGCACTCAAAATTACAACAGTTTTCAACAGTCGATCACCAAAGTTGATGATGATACTTTTGACATCACTCATCCTAGCACCGTGTTAGGTAACTGGGAAGTTATACCAGAAGAAGAAACCGGGTTAATCTTTAACGGTGCTGTCACAGCTTACGAAATTATCAGCCCAGGCCAGATCAGAATTAAGGCTATTAATCACGGGTTAAATACTGGCGAAGGTTTGCAAATTGTTGATACCAGAGATTATAACGGTACTTACACAGTCCAAAAGATTGACGATCAAACCTTCACCCTTGATGATATTAAGTGGCAAGCCGGAACAGCCGTTAACCTGAAACTGCAATCCCAGAAACGGCGGGGTTTGGTTTTAGATGGGGTGGATGATTATGTGGAACTTCCGCCCGAAAGTATGCCCATCGGCAATGAAATCACCGTCAGTTTTTGGGCAAAAGGGGGAAATTCCCTACCGAAATACAATTCACTGATTTATGCCAATGGTGCTAATAATGAGCGAGTTTTGAACATCCATTTCCCTTGGATCGACGGCACTGTTTACTTTGACTGTGGAGGAGATGCCAACGGATTTGACCGCATAGACAAAGCTGCCCAACCTACTGAGTATAAAGGGGAATGGGTGCATTGGGCATTTACCAAAAATGCCAAAACCGGAGAAATGAAAGTCTATCGCAATGGTACGCTGTGGAATAGTGGTACTGGCAAGAATAAGCCCCTCCCCAAAACAGCGATCTTGCATTTAGGAAAACTGGCTACAGGCAATAGTAATTACTACGATGGTACTGTATCGGAACTCTGCATCTGGAAAGTCGCCCGCACTGAGGTACAGATTAAAGATAGTATGTATCTGCAACTGACGGGCAAAGAAACGGGTTTAGTCGGTTACTGGCGACTAGGTGCAGTTGTTGAAGAAGGCAAACAACGAAAAGTTGTCGATTTTTCTGTCAATGGCAATGACGGCGTAGTTTATGGCGGTGCTTATGTGAGTGCGGCTACTCTATCCCGCAACCTTCCTGGTACAGATATTCCGGCGATTAAATACGAAAATGAAGAACTCTTTGCCGTCTCGGAAAATGCAACCTACGAAGAAGAATTTGAGTTCAAAGTAACTCCTGCTGTCGATCCGAATAATGTGGATGGGCAGAATGGCAAGATTTTTCAGATCATCTACAAAGGCAAAAACAACCGTAGTGCTATAGATTGGGTAAATATTACGCCAAATGCTACCGAATTTGCTGATGTTGGTGGAGGATGGTATAAAGCAAAATGCCGCTTTAATGTACCCGATGGTGTGTCTTTAGTGCGCTCTTTTGGGATTGGTAATATTAAAGGCACTTGGACTACTTTAGAAATTCGCAAACATCTGACTTGCTTGTTGTCTGACAGTATTACTGAGGCTAATTACACCGATCGCGTAACTTTGGCAACTTTAGCAGACAATCATTCACAGTTAGCTGTCGCGTTGAAGCAGATAGAATTGAAGGAGCAACAGGAAGGAGTTCTGCTCAAGGAAAAACGAGAGTTAGAAGCTAAAATTGCTGCCTACAATGCTCAGGCTGAGACGAGAGCAAAAATTGAAAAATTAAACGCTCAAATTCAAACATTAACCAGTGAGGAGCAAACTCTATTAGCTAAATATAACGCCGAGCTAAATAGCCCCTTTAATTACGAGTGCTACATTGTCAATTTATCTTACCAGAATCATCGTTTAGCTCCCTGTGGATACAGTGGTAGTCGTTATAACATGGTATTACGACCCATTGGAGATGAAGACTATTACCACCGATGGAAGTTTATATCTGTAGGAGGAAATTCTTACCAGATTGTCAATTTATCTTACGAGAATCATCGTTTAGCTCCATGTGGATTCAGTGGTAGTCGTTACAACATGGTGTTACGACCCATTGGCGATGAAGACTATTACCACAATTGGGCGTTTGTCTCTTTAGGAGGTGGTACTTACCACATGGTCAATTTATCTTACCCGAATCATCGGTTAGCACCCTGTGGATTCAGTGGGAATCGTTACAACATGGTATTACGACCCATTGGAGATGAAGACTATTACCACAATTGGCAGTTTGTTTCTTTAGGTACTCAGTCAAATAATAATATTCCGTTGGCCTATCAAGATTGGCAGAAAAAACTTCAGCAACTTAATCAAGCTAAAGAGCAGTTAAAACTGCTGAATGCAGCATTAACTGCTACAGCTACAGATAAAGCTGCGTGGGATGCTCGCCTTGCCCAAGTCATCCAAGAAATCGCCACAATTCAGGCTGAGTTAAACACCTTAAATACTAACTTCATCAATGGCGTAAAAAGCACTCAACAAACGCCCCAAGCCATGCCTCAAATTGGCAAAGATAATAATGGTTTAATTACCCAAGGGGCGTTTCTCGGTTTTGTTAGTCCTGCTAGTCGCTTGAATGCCATTGAAACCTGCGAAGGTAACGTACAACTGAGTTATTTCGACAGCCAAGGGCGGATGCGGCTAACCAATTATGATGCCACTTCCGACAGTAGTAATACTGCTTTTGAGCAATGGCTTCCCGATGCTCAACGCGCCTGCTTAAACTTGAGCAATGCTAATAGTGTTGTTAAATTGAGTCAACAAGTTTACCTTTCTACGGACTGGAGTATTGAAGCTTGGTTCTGCTATCCGTTACCAGAAACAGCACAATGGAATACTCTGATCCGGGGACAAAATGGAGATAGTCACATTATCGTCAGCCGCGATCAAAAGTTAGGGATTTACCTGACGAATGATTCACTGAAACAATACTTTTACGGTTGTGGCTTCAATATGGAGTCGTTATCGACCGGCTGGCATCATCTCACCGCCGTAGGCGAAGGAGATACCACCCGCTTCTACATTGACGGGAAGCAAGTGGGTGATATTAAAGCGAAAGCCGTAAAGGATGGCGAAGCGAGTCTGAATCTTAACCCCACCGATGCCGTAGCCAAACAAAAGGTGGAAGATATCAAGAAAGCAAACTTGAAAGTCTCTAACGATGTTTATGCGATCGGCAATAATCATCTCGCGGCTAACAAACCCGTTGACTATGGTGTGGTGAATTTTGATGGAAGCGGCGATTATATTCAGACTGTCGCTAAACTGCCCACTGGTGACGAAATCACCATCGAATACTGGTTCAAGGGCACCAGTTTACAATCGGCTGTCAGACAACAAGACGGAAGCAACTATATTGTTGCTGGCTGGAGTAATCAACATATTATTTCTGTGGATGGGGGTACTACAGGCATCAGCGTGGGAGCTAATGCCACCAATGGCAGTTGGCATCATATTGCGATGACTTGGAAACGGAACACCGTCAACGGATTTGTCAGCTATTTGGACGGAGTGCTTGTCACCCAGAGAACCAGTGGCAGCGTTGCCCTACCTGCGATGAACGCCAGTGTTTTTATCGGCTGTTACAACGGTGGTTCAGAGTTTACCAATGGTCAAATTGCCGAATTCCGCATCTGGAACAAAGCCCGGACTCAGGCAGAAATTCAGGCGAATATGAATAAGCGACTTACAGGAAAAGAAGCGAACTTAGTTGCTTATTTTCCCCTGAATTTGGTGGAAACAGGAAAAGTCTTAGACCTGGTGAGTGGAAATTCTGGGACTGTAGTGAATGCCACGAAAGTTACTTCTAACCTATCACTTACCCCCGTGATGCAAGGCGAGCAATTTGGCAAAGTCGCAGAAGTTCGCATTTGGGGAGTTGCCCTCAGCAATGAGGAAGTTGAAGTTAGTAGCAAAACCCTGATCAGTGGTAATGAATTCGGTTTGTTGGCTTACTATCCCCTGAATGAAGCTACCGGAACTGAAATCCGTGACAATACGGGTAAGGGCAACCAAGGGACGACGACTAATCCGGTTTGGTGGGCTTTTGCTGCACCCATTGGGGGGGGTCAGGACAAACCTGGTAATCAGGTAATGAAGTTTGATGGGGTCAACGATCACATCACCTTCCCGGCGATGAACATTAATTACTCCCAAGGATTTAGCTTAGAAGTCTGGGTGCGCTACAACAGCTTGAAAAATTGGTCGAGAATCTTTGATTTCGGGATTGGCGCTGGTGCAGAGAACATTATCTTGGCCAATAAAGGCACGACTAATACACTGGGATTCCACGTCTATCGGGGAACGGCTTCTCTGAGTGTAGAAGTTGCTAATTTCCTAGAACTGCAAAAATGGATGCACATTTCCGTCACCGTTGAGCCTTCTGGTAGTTGCAAAGTTTACAAGAACGGTCAGCTAATCCAATCGGGAACTTCTCAACTGCCGAATAGCGTGAACCGCACGCTGAATTACATCGGACGGAGTAACTGGGCTGCTGATACTTATTTTGACGGACAAATGGCTGAATTCCGTTTGTGGAATCGAGTGCGTACTGAAGCAGAAATTAAGGCTGATTTGAATCAACGGCTGACGGGTAAAGAGCCTGGTTTGGCAATCTATTTGCCTTTAGATGAAATTAAATTTGAAGGCTCGACCAAAAAAGTCTTTGATTTGGTTGGGACTAATCATGGCACAGCGATCGAAGTGGCGATCGCCCAAGACAATTCTAGTCCCTTGATGGTGATTGGCAGTTCTTTGGTGAGTGCAGAATATAGCACGATTAGCTTAGACCCCGCGACGGGGCAAAAAACGGCGATGATGCGGCGGTTTTTTGCGACTCCTGCTCTCAACGGTGTGAACCTATTACCGGACAAACGGATCGAAGCCTTAGAATTGAAATGGATTGGGAATGCCCAATTTGCTCCCACTTTGCTCGGTTACATTGAAGGGCCACCCCCTGTACCGAGTGAAAATCTCACTTTAGCTGACGATTATAACGGCGCGACTTCGGTGGAATTAACCATGTCTGAAGATGTGGAGTTTAATTGGACGCGATCGCAAGATGCTGGCTTGGGGGGGACGGTTGAGGCATTAGGTGGTGCAGGAGGAACAGTTTCTGCTGGCATCGTCGCGGAAGTAGAGACAACTGCTAAAGCTTTTTACAAAGGCAACTTGGACTTTACTTATCAATTCCAGAATGAGAGCAGTATCACCTCTAGTTCATCCCTGAGTATGACTGACAAACTGGAATTGCGGGGTACGCCGGAAGCAGATCCTAAATTCCCCCATTTAGGCAACCGATTTATTCCCAAAAATATCGGATATGCGTTGGTTGTCTCAGCAACAGCCGATGTGTTTGTCACCCGACTAACCCGCAGTCGCAAAATGGTCGGCTACCAAGTGTTACCTGTTGATGGGATTCCCCCAGATGTCAACACCATCACCTTCTTGATCAATCCGGCTTACACGATGAATGGTAGTTTGGATGGGATGACCGGAAGTAGTGCTACCAGCGATCGCTTCTTTAAGCACGTTCCCGAAATGCGATCGCAGTATGGTTCTCTCTATCCCGCCAGTTACTATCGTTTGAAAGAAGCCTACGATCTCAAACGCCAAATCGAAGCAGAGGACAAGCGCCGGGAATCTTACTTCTCTAACTTTAATGTGCGTTCGATTGATGAAGCTTCTTTGAACCAGAACATTGACAGTGGCAATGCACCCAGCACCATTGGAGTACAACGGGAAGAAGACAAACCCAGCACGGAGATGACTAAGGACGAACAACAAGCATCCCAAAGCCAACAGGTTGATCAATTTAAACAAGAAAGTGCGGAAGCTGCGGAGAAACAAAGTGGCGCAGCTAAAGCAAAACAGAAGGAAATTAAAAGTAAAATTGAGGATCAACAGAAACAAGCACACGCAATGGAAAGTTTTGCTGGCTGGCAGAAACGGATGGAAGGTATCCAAATTCGGGCGGGTAAACGCAACATCGTCAATACCTATGTTTGGGATGCTGACGGTGGACTGCGAACTGAAGCTCAAAGCTTTGCTAATACAGTAGAACATACCATTGGTGGCTCTTTTAGCATGAGTGCCGGGTTAGGTGGTGGATTTGAATACGAGGGAGGTCTGGTTGTAGAACTAACCGCCCAAGCTACTGTTAACATGACTCAAACCATGAGTAAAACCGAAACTCGTAGCAAGGGTTTCGAGTTGAATATCGACTTGAGTGGGATGGAAAATAAAGGGGTGACGGACTACAAAGATAACCCCATTCTGCCTGGGGAAAAAGTTGACCGTTATCGGTTTATGAGTTTCTATCTCGAATCTAGTACCCAACACTTCCAAGACTTCTTTAACTATGTGGTTGACCCAGAATGGTTGCAAAGCAATGATGAAGAAGCGCGAGCTTTGCGTGAAGTCCAAGCCGGTAAACCGAACAAAACTTGGCGGGTGTTGCACCGTGTCACTTATGTGGAACGTCCAGCACTCATGGGTTTTGGTCGGGATGTTCGTCAGTTGAAGGCTCGAGATGAAAATGTGGGTATTGGTAAGGTACTCGTTCAGGTTAGCGATTTGCAGCAGAAGGTAAATCAAATTCTGGAATTGATTAACTCGCAAAAGCAGTAATCAGTTAGGGCTAAAATAGCCATAACGATATCCCCGATTTCTTAGAGGTGAGACCCAACATTCTTGATTGATTTGTTGAGTCTCACTTTTTGTTTGACCCCTGTTGGAGCCGACTCCCTTGGTTGAAGCAGGAAGCAGACCCTTCAGATTAGGAATTACGAATTGAGAATTACGAATTACTCATTCAAAACTCGTAATTCGTAATTTGTAATTCCTAATTATTTCCCCAGTTAAACCTGGTTGAATAGTTAGACTTGAATAAGTTTGGCTAAGTTTTGTGGAGCAGAACAAGCTGGTGTACCAATCGTAGCTAAAACTCCAGGCATCGCCTGAGCAACTCGACCAGGGGTTAATTTGGTCTGGGATTTTTGCCAAACCTTACCGCTACCAATAGTGTTGCTCTTGAGTTTTTGCGTCCTGGACTGTACTACGTACTTTTAAATACAGCGTATCCCAGGTTTATGAAGTAGTAGGGACGCATTGCGTCCCTACGGGGATCGATCTGGGGTGTACTTCATAAACCTGCAATCTGCTGTAAATGTAGTGAGTTAGACCCTTGAACTCTCAGCATTTTTAAGCCTTGGAAGTCGGCTTCTTTCTTCTGTCAAACAAACCTGACATACTTAAACCAGTCACTAGCAAGCCAATCATTCCCAAGCCGTTCAAAATTGGGTAAATTCCTTGCAGGTGAAAGATTTCACCTGTATGAATCTTCAACAATAATCTCGA
>Ga0316607_1000287_pt1 | contig 19908 bp, 10 predicted proteins | sample MIS2016062E_MG_FD_207674 | JGI IMG/M metagenome (GOLD analysis project Ga0316607, IMG submission 207674) | Microbial mat bacterial communities from Middle Island sinkhole, Lake Huron, Michigan, United States - MIS.2016.062E | ecosystem: Environmental > Aquatic > Freshwater > Lake > Sediment...
TTTTACCCCCCCAGCCCCCCCTTGCTAAGGGGGGGAGCAAGAGTTAGCCTTTTGTTAATGGTGGGGAGCAAGAGTTAGAAATGTACATGAGATTTAATCGTTGAGAACATCGGGTTTTTTACCCCCCCCAGCCCCCCCTTGCTAAGGGGGGGAGCAAGAGTTAGCCTTTTGTTAATGGTGGGGAGCAAGAGTTAGAAATGTACATGAGATTTAATCGTTTATTGCATCTACTCTTTTACCCCCCCAGCCCCCCTTGGTAAGGGGGGGAGCAAGAAGTTAGCCTTTTGTTAAGGGTGGGGAGCAAGTGTTTCGAGCATCCAAAATCTAAAATTGAATAATCCAAAATCTATAATATATATGAGTTCAAAAGTTACCCTCGCCATCACTTCGGGGAATCTCAAAGGCCAAGAATTCACCTTTGACACCCGCACTACTTGCATTATTGGCCGCGCTAAAGATTGCTATCCCAATATTCCCGATGATGAGAAACACCGCACCATCTCCCGCTATCACCGTTTGCTAGATATCAATCCTCCTGATATCCGGGTGCGCGATTTTGGTAGTAAGAATGGTACTTTTGTTAACAACCAAAAATCGGTCAGCGAGAAGCACATCAATCTCCCGAAGCAGTGGATCAAATTCAATTCCCAGAATACGACTTGCAGGTCGGAGATGAATTTACACTCAGTGATACTTCTTTTCGAGTTGGCGTTGCCCTTGACCCGGAAAATGCCAAAACTATCCAACGCTAAACACCCCCTACTATTCCCTCAAATCAAGCGAATCTGTGGGAAATGCTGCAAGCTTTTCTGTTCAAAGCTGTGGCGAATGAAAGCAAGATTGGAGTTCTGGGTGATTATGTTTTGCTGAAGGAGTTGGGTAAGGGTGGTTTTAGTTTGGTTTATTTGGCGCGACACAAACTAACTAATGAAAAATTCGCCCTGAAAGTGATGTTACCAAATGTGGCGGCGAATCAGCGGGCCGTGAATTGGTTTTTGCGGGAGGTTGATCATACTAAATGTTTGAAGCATCCGAATGCGGTAGGATTTAAAGAGTCTGGTTATGCTGATGAAACTTTCTTTTTTACGATGGAATACTGCGAGGGCGGTAGTGTTGTGGATTTGATGGCAAAACGCGGTGTCAGCACTCCGCCGATTGGTGAGGCTGTGGCTATTATTCTGCAAGTTTTAGATGGTTTGATTTATACGCATAATGTGGAAATTCCGACAGCGATCGATCGCGCTTTAATTGACAATCCTGAAATTTATTATAAAAGTGCGGCGGAATTTAAACAATCGCTATTAAATAGTATATCATAATTGATTTCAAATTTGACACTGTAACTTGTATCTTGCAAGAGGTAGATTGAGATTTACAGTTGGGTGGGGGTGGGTTTATGAGATTATTGGTCTTAGGCTGAGATTTTGGGTAAAACCCGCCCCTACATAATGTTGCGAAAGCTGAGAATTCGATCGACTCGATCGCCCTTTTTGACAAAACTCCCCAATTGCACTCGCCCTTGAATCATCCCGCCACCACGCGCGTAATATTTTCTCACCGAAGTTTTCCCCCAAATCCTTGGCTCAGCGAAAGCCGATCGCCCGAAGCAAGCTGCACCACTAACCACTCAAATTTGCCATATGTCTTGATGTCATATAGAATGAATTTAGCCGATCGTCGGATTTAGGTGAAAAACCTTGATAGTATGTTGCCTCTATAGGAATAAGTAGGTTCTACATTATCAAAGCAAATAATCAGATCGGTTAATTGCTGTCAGCGAGAACCAAGCTGAACGCAAAAATATAAGTGCTTGTAGAGATTTCTACGAGCATTGGCTGATACCCCTAGGCTCAGAACATATCTCGGCTTATATATTTGTTAGCAAATGTTAGCAAAAAAAGTATCGGTTTAAAATCAATACAGTCCTCTGCTACCTTGCTGTAAGCAAGATTGAAGCATACCTACTCTGCAACCTTATAATAATTCTTGTGCCAGATAAATCCCAGAACCGCCCAGAGCTGGATCTGAAGACCATATTCCCATTCGAGCTAGATAACTTTCAAAGAGAGGCGATCGCCGCCCTCGATGCAGGCAAATCCGTTGTCGTGTGCGCCCCCACAGGCTCCGGGAAAACCTTAATCGGCGAATACGCCATCCATCAAGCACTCGCGCGGGGCCGTCGCGTCTTCTACACCACTCCCCTCAAAGCTCTATCCAACCAAAAGCTGCGCGACTTCCGCCAGCAATTTGGGACTGAGATGGTGGGCTTGCTGACGGGCGACATCTCTATTAACCGGGATGCTCCGATTTTGGTGATGACTACCGAAATCTTTCGCAATATGCTCTATGGTACGCCGATCGGAGCTGTGGGTGCTTCCCTAACCGGAGTCGAAACAGTAGTTCTCGATGAGTGTCACTACATGAACGACAAGCAGCGGGGCACTGTTTGGGAAGAGTCAATTATCTACTGTTCCGGCGCAATTCAATTGCTCGCCCTCTCAGCAACCGTTGCTAACAGCGGGCAACTCACGGACTGGATTAACAAAGTCCACGGGCCCACTGAGTTAGTATACTCCGACTTCCGCCCCGTGCCACTGCAATTTCACTTCGCCAATCAAAAAGGGATATTTCCCCTACTCGATGACAGCGGCCAAAAAGCCAACCTGCGACTCATCCCCAAAAAGAAACAGCAAAAACTAGAAAGAGGTAGTATCCCAGTTCCCAGTTTGGGCGATGTTTTGTCTCGGTTGGATGAGCGCGATATGCTACCAGCAATCTACTTCATCTTCAGCCGCCGTGGGTGCGATCAAGCAGTAGCAGATGTCGGGAATTTCTCCCTAGTTAACGAAGCCGAAACCGCCGAACTCAAACGCATTATTGACGACTTTTTACAGCGGAATCCAGAAGCAGAACGCTTTGGCCAAAAAGAAGCACTTTTAAAAGGCATTGCAGCCCACCACGCAGGCATTTTACCCGCTTGGAAAGGCTTAGTAGAAGAACTCTTCGGCAAAGGTTTGATTAAAGTCGTATTTGCCACCGAAACCCTAGCCGCCGGGATTAATATGCCCGCCCGCACCACAGTTATTTCCACCCTTTCCAAGCGCACGGACAAGGGACACCGACTGCTAAATGCTTCAGAATTCCTCCAAATGGCCGGTAGAGCAGGTCGGCGGGGCATGGACGAGCTGGGGCACGTTGTGGCAGTTCAGACGCGGTTTGAAGGGGCAAAAGAAGCCTCCTATTTGGCAACAGCAAAAGCCGACCCCCTCGCCAGTCAGTTTACGCCCAGCTACGGGATGGTGCTGAATTTATTGCAAACTCACACTCTCGAAGAAGCTCAAGAGTTAGTAGAGCGCAGTTTTGGCCAATATCTTTCTACCTTGTACTTGCAGCCGCAGCAAGCGGAAGTAGACCGGCTGCAAGGGGAATTGGCGGTTTTGGAGGAGTCTCTGGCTGCTGGTGGTGATGTCGCCAACCTGGAAAAACAACTCGCCCATTATGAAAAGTTGCAGGGAAGACTCAAAGAAGATAAACGCCTGCTGAAAACTTTATTGCAGCAAGCTGAAGAAGCCCGGATTAAGGAGATGTCGGTGGCTGTGGCTTTTGCCGTGCTGGGAACTATTGTCAGCCTGAAAGGTAAGCACGTTCCTACTGCTAAACGATCGCACACATCTCCCATACCCGCTATACTGGTTGCCAAAATCGCAGGTTCCGGGCAAGCTCCAAATTTGGTATGTTTGGGCAAAGACAACCGCTGGTATATCGTCGCCATTAGCGATGTGGCAACCCTCCACGCTCAATTACCCCGCTTGCCGGCAGTAGATACCTTGAACCCGCCACCGGAAATGCCGATGAGACTTGGCCAATGCCGTTTGGGAACCGAGGAAATCCTTTCTATCGCCCAATCAATCCCAGAATTGCCGGCACCGGAACCGACTCGCGAGGCGATCGACCAACTACAAAAAATCGCAGCCATAGAAGCTAAGCTAGAAATTCACCCTGTTTTAGAATGGGGCAATCCCGGTACTTTGCTCAAACGCCAGCGACGCAGGATAGAGTTGCAAAAGGAAATACGCAGATGCTTGCAAGACTTAGAAAAGCAGCGAGCCCGCTACTGGGAAGAATTTATCAACTTAATTGACATTTTGCTCAATTTCGGCTGTTTGGAAAGAGTAGTATCTCTCAATGAGTCGGGAAGTGATACCTCCGACAGATTAGTTCCTACGGAATTGGGCCAAGCTTGCGCCGCCATTCGTGGCGATAATGAACTCTGGTTGGGTTTGTCCCTGATGTCGGCGGAATTTGACGAACTTGACCCCCACCACCTCGCGGCTGCTTGCGCTGCTTTGGTTACGGAAGTTTCTCGGCCCGATAGTTGGACTCACTATTCGCTGTCACCGGAAGTTTTGGCACCTTTGGATAATCTGCAAAAAGGGCTAAGGCGCAGGCTGTTTCAAGTGCAGTATCGGCATGAGGCGGCTATCCCGATTTGGCTGGAACGAGATATAGTGACTTTGGTTGAGCAGTGGGCTCTGGGTGTTGAATGGCTGGAATTGGTTAGTCATACGAGTTTGGATGAAGGGGATGTGGTGCGGATTTTGCGCCGGACTTTAGATTTCTTGTCTCAGATTCCTCATGTTCCTCATGTTTCTGATTCTTTGCGGAGGAATGCTTGTCGGGCGATGCAGTTAATCGATCGTTTCCCGGTGAATGAAGCTGCTAGTTGAAAAATTGTTGATAGTTGACTGTTGACAGTTCACTGTTGACAGTTCACTGTTGACTGTAGTCCTGGACACATTAATAATATCAAATCCGTTGGTATCGGAATTATTCATCTCTCTCTTCTCTGACTCTGCGCTCTCTGGCGCTGGAGCGGTTTAATCATTCAGAAACAAGCGTAAACGATCTAACCTAATTATGTCATTCTTCGCTTCACTTAGAATAACATAATTAGGTGGTTAGTGCGTAAGTTCAGAATATCAATGCAACAAATCAAAAAGCTCGATCGAATTCCTGATGCTTGCTCCCAGGCTCAAAAAATTCGCTTTTTCACTTTCTTGCAAAGAGTGTTAATTGGAACACTAGCGAGTACATTACTCAATCTCTTCATCCTGTTTCCCTCTCCAAGTTTCGCCCAAGTGGTTCTAGGAGTAGTTCGCAGTTCGGAAAATTCTCCCGACTGGGTAAAGATTACCACGCGGCTCTGGGAAAGCGGTATTGCTTACCAACCAATTAATCTCGAACAAATTAAAAGTACGGCGGATTTAGCGGGCGTTAATGTTCTGTTTCTGCCGAATATTGAAACTTTGACTCCGGCGCAAATTAAAGTTTTAGAAGCTTGGGCTTCCCAGGGCGGCCGGTTGATTGCTTCCGGGCCAGTGGGCCGCAGTTCTCCGGCTTTGGTTCGTCAATCTTTGCGATCGCTCCTTGGGGCCTATTGGGCTTTTCCGTTGACTCAGCCGGCGGCACCTCAACCCCGCACCCGCTGTCGAGATCTTGCTTGCACTACTTCTAGCAATTGGGTGCCTGCGGAACAGAAAAATAGCTCGGTTCAAGGCGGTGTCTTGATTCCCGCTAATGCGAACAGTCAAACTATTGCTACCTGGAAGGACAGTTCCGGTTCCTCGGCTGCGATCGCCACCGATCGCGCTACCTATCTCGGCTGGCGCTGGGGTAGCAACGGTTCGGCAAATGTAGACACGGCTTGGCTGCGGGCCTCGATCGCCCGCTGGGGAGGCACTGTCAGTTCGCCTCTACCACCGCCAACAGCGATCGCACCCCCAAAACCTAATCCCCCCCCCACAGTTACTCGAAACACCCCTCCAGGGCCGCGTAATACCCCACTGAGCCGACTTTCTCCCTCTCCCCCCCTTCCCGATCCAGTACCAGCAACTTTTACAGACCCTTCGGATCAATCGGCGCCGGCGGGTTTGGATGTGCAGGCAAATTCTAATAAGCCGATCATCAGCATTGAAGCGTATTTGATGCGCCAAGAATTGACCAACCTCCTCGGTAGGTTTGAAAGCGCCCTGACAGCCGCTAATTCAGCTAATACCCCTGTCAATCTCAATGCTGCCAACAGAGTTCAACTGGTGGCTGGAAGCAACAGTGGTGGTGCCCCGGCTGCTATTCGCCCGCCGATTATGCAAGGGGCCTCGACGCGGGCGATCGCCCAAGCGCGGCAGGTTTTGCAGAGTTTCGATCAACTCCTGGCTGAGCAAAACTACGCGGAGGCTAGACAGCAGTGGGTGGAAGCGCGGCAGTTGCTGTGGCAAAATTACCCTTCGGAAGGACAGCGGGTGGGGGCTGAAATTCGGGCGGTTTGGCTCGATCGCGGTACGATCGTCGCAGCGCGATCGGAACAAGGTTTAGCAGCAGTGTTCGATCGCCTCGCCGCCGCCGGGATCAATACAGTTTTCTTTGAAACTTTAAATGCCGGATATCCGATTTATCCCAGTCAAGTTGCACCCCAACAAAACCCCCTCACAGTTGGCTGGGACCCCCTGGAATCTGCGGTTAAATTAGCCCACGAACGAGGCATGGAATTGCACGCTTGGATTTGGGTTTTTGCCACCGGAAATAAGCGCCACAATACTCTAATTGGCAAGTCGAATTCCGACCCAGGCCCGGTGCTTTCTGCCCATCCAGATTGGGCAAATATTGACAACAAAGGACGCAGGCAGCACGTCAATGATGGTAAATTTTATCTCGATCCAGCTAATAAAGAAGCGCGCAGTTATTTGCTAAACATTGTTAACGAAATTGCCAGCCGCTACCAAGTTGACGGCCTGCAACTTGACTACATTCGCTATCCTTTTCAAGATGACAATGCAGGTTTTACTTACGGTTACGGTGCGGCGGCGAGACAGCAATTCCAGCAATTAACGGGTACTGATCCGGTGAATATTTCGCCCAGTGATGGCAATTTGTGGCGGCAGTGGGTGGAGTTTAAAACTAATCAAATTAATACTTTTGTTAGCGAAGTTTCTCAGTTGTTGCGACGGAATTATCCCCGTACAATTTTGTCGGTGGCGGTGTTTCCGCACCCTCCAAGTCAGCGGATTTACAAAATTCAGCAGAATTGGGAAGTTTGGGCTCGTCAGGGAATTGTGGATTTGATTGTGCCGATGACTTATGCTTTGGATACTAACCGACTTCAGCGAATTACACAGCCGCTGGCTAAGGAACAAATGCTCGGTTCGGCTTTGATTTCTCCGTCGGTTAAGTTGTTGACTCTCCCGGAAGTTGTGGCGATCGATCAAATTCAAGCTTTGCGGGATTTGCCGACTGGGGGTTATGCTATTTTTGCGGTGGAAAGTATTAGCAGCGGGATGCAGGGATTTTTTAACCGCACTCAAGGGGGAAGAGTGCGCTCGACTTCTGCTTCGGAGCCGATTCCTTACCGACAGCCTTTTGCGGCCGCAGCTTCGAGGTATACTGCTCTCAAGCAGGAATGGAGTTTTTTGTTGGCTAGCAATCAGTTGCGGGTGTCGGAATCTGAGCTGAAAGTTTTGCAAAGTCGATCGGATGAATTGGCGCAAGCTTTGAGCAAATTGGCTGCTACTCCAACTACTGAAAATTTAGAAACAGCTAAAAATTTGCTGGCGAGTTTTCAATCTCAATTTCCATCTTCGATGCGGCTGCATTCGGGCGAAAATAGCTATCAGGTGCAAACTTGGCAAAATCGCTTGGAAAGTTTGGAGATGCTGTTGCGTTACGGCGAAAGGGTGGAGTTGAATCGCAAGTAAATGCAGGTTTTTGGGGCGAGCTTGCTCCTTAGCTGCTGTTTGTTCAAACTCAGATCTTAGACAATTCTCAAAAACCTGTAGGGGCGGGTTCACCAACAGCTTTAAAGAGTGCAGACAGGTTAAATAAACCCGCCCCCACCAATTCCCAATTCCCCATTCCCCATTCCCAATTCCCCATTCCCCATTCCCCATTAATTTTAGGATGAATATGTTTCCTAAACAACTCAATCGCTGGGCAACTAAAATAATCGGCAAAGCTCCCTTACAAACAGTCCTTATAGTTCCTTTTTTAGTACAAATTGTTGGCACTGTCGGAGTTGTAGGTTGGCTATCATTTCAAAACGGTCAGCGGGATGTCAATGATGTTGCCGCTCAGTTGCGAGGAGAAATTACTGAGCGGATTAAAGACAAAATTCAAACTTATATGTCAATTCCTCACATTGTCAATCACCTCAATGTTCAAGGCTTTAAATTGGGGCAGTTGAACCTAGAAGAAACACAAAAACTAGAACTTCACTTTATAGAACAAATTCAATATTTTGATTCCATTAGCATCATTTATGTAGGCAAGGAAAATGGAGAACACTCTGGAGCATTCCAAGCTAAAGATCGAACTCTGATATCTGCTGCTGACAGTTCGACTAACAATAAATTAGCTCGATATACTGCCGACTCTCAAGGAAACCGCCTCAAATTAGTGCAAATATCACCCGATATTTACGACCCGCGAATTCGGCCTTGGTACATCGCAGCAGCGGCAGCCAAAAAACCTATTTGGAGTCAAATTTATACTGATTTTTTAACTAGAGACTTGGCAATTACTGCCGCTATGCCTATCTACGATGACAGCGGCAATTTGTTAGGAGTAGCCGGCTGCGATTTGTTGTTTTCCCGAATCAAGGAATTTCTCGGCACCATCAAAATTGGTAAATCGGGACAAACTTTTGTGATGGAACGCTCTGGAATGTTGATCGCAACTTCCACTGAAAATCCCGAATTTGCAGTTGAAGGTAAACAAGTAAAGCGCATTAAAGCTTCAGAAAGCAACAACGCAGTCCTGAGCCAAACGGCACTGTATTTAGATAAATTATACGGCAACTTAGACAAAATTAATAATTCTCAACAGCTTACTTTTGAAGTTGAGGGAAAGCGCAACTTTCTTCAGGTAACTCCTTTTAAAGACGAGCGAGGATTGGATTGGCTGATTGTGGTAGTTGTTCCAGAGTCGGACTTTATGGAGCAAATTAACGCCAACAGCCGCACCACTATTTTCCTGTCGATCGCAGCTTTGATCGCAGCGACAATTCTGGGAATTATTACTGCTAAATGGGTGGTGCGACCGATTTTAAGATTGAACGCGGCGGCGAAAGCTTTGGCGAGGAATGAATGGGATACAAAAGTAACGATCGATCGGGAAGACGAACTCGGAGAACTTGCCGATTCTTTTAACAGCATGGCCGAGCAATTGCAGCATTCATTTACATCGCTCAGGTCAAGTGAGAGCAGACTTAAACAGTTTCTCAATGCTATTCCCCTAGGTATTTTTATTGTCGATACACAAGGCAAACCTTATTACATTAATCCTGCTGGAGAGCAACTTTTAGGTCAAGGCATTTTGGAATCAGATGCTGAAAATTTACGCAATTCCTACCGCATTTATTTAGCTGGAACTGAGCAAATTTATCCAGCAGAGCGCGACCCAATTTTGAATGCTTTGCAGGGCAAAAGTGTAACTGTTGACGACCTGGAAGTGTTCCTGCTCAACGAAGCTGTTCCCCTGGAAGTTTCGGGAACTCCTATTTATGACGAGCAAGGGAATATTATTTACGGGATGTGTGCTTTTCAAAATATTACAGAACGCAAATTAGCGGAGCAACTGTCAAGAGAATACAAGCAAAATTTAGAAGCACAAGTTGCCAAACGTACCGCAGAAATTGCCAAAGCAGAAGAAAAGTTTTCTAAAGCTTTTCGTTTAAGTCCTAATGCGATTACCCTGACGAGAATTAGCGATGGTTGCCATATAGAGGTCAATGAAAGTTTTTGCCAGATGATCGGCTACAGTCACGCAGAAATTATTGGCAAAACAGCGGTAGAACTCAATTTTTGGGCGACTTTGGCAGAGCGCGATCGCATGATTCAAATGTTAAAAAATAAAACAGCTCTTCACAATTACGAGCTGAGGTTTCGCAATAAAAGCGGTACAGAAAGAGCAGCGCTGCTGTCCATCGAAACTATTGATATTGACGGAGAAGCTTGTTTTTTGTCGATTTCTAGTGATATTACCGATCGCCAAAAAGCAGAAACCGCCCTGCGGGAAGCCGAAGAAAAGTACCGCAACATTTATGAAAATGCTTTAAATGGCATTTTTCAGACTGCTGTTGACGGAAAATACATCAGCGCTAACCCTGCTTTAGCTACTATCTACGGGTACGAATCGACAGCAGAATTAATAGCAGCGCAGCCGAATTTCCAGAATCAGCTTTACGTGAATCCCAAGCGCCACGATGAATTTTTAGAATTGATGAATAAGTACGGGATACTGTCAAATTTTGAATCGCAAATTTACAGAAAAGATGGCAGTATTGTTTGGATTTCTGAAAATGCCCGCGCTGTGGGCGATCGCGAAAACAATCTACTCTACTATGAAGGTTTTATTAAAGATATTACTGCTAGCAAACAAGCCGAAATCGAAATGCAGCGGGCAAAAGAAGCAGCGGAAGCAGCTAACAAAGCTAAAAGTATCTTCCTCGCAAATATGAGCCACGAATTGCGCTCTCCGCTGAATGCTGTTATCGGCTTTGCTCAAGTCTTGATTCGCAGTAAAACTCTCTCTTCAGAAAATCAAGAAAATGTGGCAATCATCCTGCGGAGTGGGGAACATTTACTGACTTTAATTAACCAAGTTTTAGACTTGTCAAAAATTGAAGCTGGACGCACTACAATTAATGATAAGAACTTTGATTTGTATCGACTGCTGGACGATTTGGAAGATATGTTTGCTCTGAAAGCTGAGGAAAAAGGCTTGCAGTTACTATTCGAACGGGATGGGGAAGTGCCTCACTATATTTGCACCGATGAAGTCAAGTTGCGCCAAGTCTTAATTAACTTGCTTAACAATGCAATTAAATTTACTTCATCAGGGAAAGTTTCAGTGCAAGTTAGAGGGGGCTTAGGGAAGAAACACAACAATAGCCATTCCCAAGTACCCGATCGCTACTCAGTACATTTTGAAGTGCAAGATACTGGTGCAGGTATTGCTCCTGACGAAATTAATCAGTTGTTTGAAGCATTTGTACAGACAAAAACCGGGAAAGATTCTCAGGAAGGAACTGGTTTAGGTTTAGCGATCAGCCGCCAGTTTGTGCAATTGATGGGAGGAGAAATTACCGTTAGTAGTGAAGTCGGAAAGGGTGCAATATTTCAGTTTGACATTCAAGTTCATCTGGTTGAAGCTGCCGATATTCAGAGCAAAAAACCCCAACTTCGAGTTATTGCTCTCGAACCGAATCAGCCCTGCTACCGCTTGCTGATTGTGGACGATAAACCCCTGAATCGCCTACTGTTGGTAAAACTTCTGAGCCCCCTGGGGTTTGAATTGAGAGAAGCGAATAATGGCCAGGAAGCGGTGGATATTTGTGCGGAGTGGGAGCCACACTTGATTTGGATGGATATGAGAATGCCTGTAATGGATGGGTATGAGGCAACAAAACAGATTAAAACTACTACTCAAGGGCAAGCAACTGCGATTATAGCTTTGACTGCTAGTGTTTTGGAAGAAGAACGAGCAGTGATTCTTTCGACTGGTTGCGATGATTTTATGCGGAAACCGTTCCGAGAGGAAGATATTTTTGCAACAATGGGCAAACATTTAGGAGTACGCTATATTTATGAAGATCCAACAGCAGCTAGTGTGGCAGCTACGGGGGAGTCAAGTCATGACTTCCTGACACCAGGGGCGATCGCCTCTCTTGCTCCCGACTGGGTAGCTGCATTCAAGCAAACTATTTTGAGTGTGGATATGGAGGCGATCGCCAGTTCGATCGCACAAATCGGCACTGTCAACCCTGAGCTTGCTGACACACTTCTAGATTGCATTAATAATTTTGAATACGATCGCATTTTGAGTGTAATTGCTAACAGCGAGGAGCAGTAAAACCCTAAATGATTTCTACTTTACCAAAAACCCATCAAGGCAACATTTTAGTAGTTGACGACACGCCAGAAAACCTCCGCCTGCTCGCAGGAATTCTCAGCGAAAAAGGCTATCAAGTTCGCCCCGTACCCAATGGCAAGCTAGCACTCTCTGCCGCCCAAAAAATACCCCCAGATTTAGTGCTGCTGGATATTATGATGCCGGAAATGGACGGCTATCAAGTTTGCCAGCAACTCAAAGCTTCTGAAATTACCAAAGACATTCCTGTGATTTTTATTAGTGCGATCAATGACGTGCTGGATAAAGTTAAAGCTTTTGCAGTTGGGGGAGTTGATTTTATCACCAAACCCTTTCAGGTTGAAGAAGTTTTAGCTCGCATCGAAACGCACTTAAAAATTTGTTCGCTGCAACACAGTTTGCAAGAAAAAAATCAAGATTTAGCAACTGCGATCCTACAACTGCAAACAACTCAAGAGCATTTGATTCAATCGGAAAAAATGGCCGCCCTCGGACAACTGATTGCTGGCATTGCCCACGAAATCAATACGCCCCTGGGCATTATTGGTTCGTCTATTGAGAACATTGCTAATTTCTGGGACGCTAATTTGGAAAAATTACCGGAATTCTTCCAAGAAATTTCTTCAGAAAGCAAAGCTTATTTTTCGCTGTTAATGAACAGATCAAATCATCAAAAAAATATCCTAACAAGCAAAGAAAAACGTAAATTCAAACAGCATTTAATCAGCTATTTAAAAGCAGAAAAAATAGCTGAGTCTGAGGATATAGCTGACACTTTAGTTGATATGGGAATTTACGATAACATAGAAGACTTGTTGCCACTTTTTAAATTATCTGACTGGGAAAAAGTTTTAAATACTGCTTACCAGTTTGCTAGCTTTAAAAAAAGTATTAGCTTGATTCAAAGAGCAACAGCGAAGTCGGGTAAAGTAGTGTTTGCCTTGAAAAGCTACGCTCATTTCGATAACAAGCAAGAAAAAATAGAAGCTAACTTGCACGAAGGTATTGAAACGGTTTTAACGCTTTATCAAAATCAACTAAAGCACGGTATGGAGGTAATTAGAAAATATGGGGATTTACCCAAAATTATCTGCTATCCAGATGACCTAAATCAAGTGTGGACAAATTTAATTCATAATGCTTTGCAAGCTATGGATTATCACGGAACTTTAACTATTGAAACTCTGCAAAAAGAGGGGAGGATATTCCTCAGATTTACCGACAGTGGCAAAGGTATTCCCCCAGACGTTATTCCGAAGATTTTTCAGCCATTTTTTACAACTAAATCTACTGGGGAAGGCAGCGGTTTGGGATTAGATATTGTCAGAAAAATTGTAGATAAACATGAAGGAAATGTTACGGTAGAGTCGGTTCCGGGGGAGACAACATTTACAGTCTCGCTGCCAATCGGTTAAACTCAAGTAGGAAGAGAAAATGAATAAACCTATAATTCTTTGCGTTGACGATGAACCAGATATCTTGCGTACTCTCAAAATCCAACTTAAAAATGAGTTTAAAGATAATTATTTTTATGAATTAGCTGAAAGTGGTGCTGAAGCTTTAGAGTTAATTGCAGATTTCTCAGACGACGATCGAGTGGTTGTGGTTGTTTCTGATTGGCTGATGCCGGGAATTAAAGGTGATGAACTTTTAATCAAAATTCACCAAAAATATCCTAAGATGGTGAAAGTGATGTTGACGGGTCAAGCAGATGTAGCAGCAGTTGAACGAGCTGTAACTCAAGCAGATTTATACTGCTGTCTGTACAAACCGTGGAATCGCGAAGAGTTAATAGAGACGATAAAATCGGGGCTAGCAAAGTTATGAAAAAACCTGTGATTGTTTGCATTGATGATGAACCTGATGTTTTGAACAGTTTAAAGATTGAACTGAAAAAGGCGATCGGCGATCGGTGTATTATTGAAACGGCAGAAGGGGGACAAGATGCTTTAGATTTACTGGCTGATTTACAGGCTGATGAATATGAAATTGCTTTAGTGCTTTCCGATTATATTATGCCAGATATTAAAGGAGATGAACTGCTGAGACAAATTCATGAAAGATCTCCCGAGACGTTAACTATTATGCTGACGGGCCAAGCAGATTTAGAAGCCCTGAGCAATGCGATTAAGTATGCTAAGTTATATCGTTATATTCCTAAACCTTGGCAAAATGAAGATTTAAAATTAACAGTGGTAGAAGCAGTTCATAGTTACTTGCAAGATCAAAAGTTAACAGATGAAATCCTGAAGCGACAAGAAGCCAACGAGGAGTTGAGGCGAGTAAATCAGGCGCTGTCTGCCAGTGAAAGTAGGCTAAATCAATTCTTAGAAGCTTTGCCGGTGGGGGTATCTGTTTACAATCCTGATGGTACGATCGCCTATTTTAATGACAGGGCGCGGCAGTTGCTGGGTGCTGATACTATCCCGGAAAGCACTGCGGAACAATTAGCTGCAACTTATCAACTTTATCTGGCCAATACCGATGAGCTATACCCGCCCGATAATCTGCCGATTTTGCGGGCACTGAGGGGGGAATTTGTCATGGTTGATGACGTAGAAATTCGCCAGAATGGCAAGATAATTGCCCTGGAGATAACTACCACGCCAATTTTTGATAGCAGCGGAAATATTGCTTATGCGATCGCGGCTTTTCAAGATATTAGTGGACGAAAACAAGCCGAAAAAATAGTAGCAGATTACCAGCACACCTTAGAATCGCAAATTGTTGAACGTACAGAACAACTGCAACAAGCCGCATTAATTGCCGAAGCAGCAAACAAAGCTAAAAGTACATTCCTGGCCAACATGAGCCACGAGTTGCGTACTCCCCTCAACGCCATACTCGGCTTTGCTCAAATCATGGAACCCAGCCCCAATCTGACCCGCGAAAACCGAGAAAGTCTCAGGATTATTCACCGCAATGGTGAACACTTGCTTACTCTGATCAATCAAGCTTTAGACTTATCAAAAATAGAAGCTGGGCGGATGACGATCGATTCTACAAACTTTGACCTCTACCGCTTGCTAGACGAGTTGCAAGATATGTTTCAACTGCGATCGCAAAATCAACAAGTAGAGTTACTTTTCCGTTGCGCTGCTGACGTTCCCCAGTACGTGCAAACCGATGCAGTCAAACTGCGGCAAGTGCTGATCAATCTCCTTTCTAATGCAATTAAATTTACGCAGATAGGTACGGTGTCAGTCAGAGTTAAGAAGAAGGAATCAGGAAGTTCGGCAACGGATTCTGTAACGGATTTAACGGATGTAACGGATAGAAGGAATCAGGAATCAGGAATCAGGAATCAGGAATCAGATGCAATTGTCAGTTTATCGGAAAATCAAACAAGTTCTGATTTCTCTCTTATATTTGAAATTCAAGATACCGGAGTTGGCATTTCCCCAGAAGAATTAAGCAATGTTTTTCAAGCCTTCGTGCAAACATCATCCGGTCAAAAAACGCATAAAGGCACGGGTTTGGGATTAACTATTAGCCGCCAATTTGTACTCCTAATGGGTGGCAATATCACGGTGGAAAGCCAACTCGAACAGGGCACTACTTTTAAATTCGAGATTCCACTCAGTGTAGTCGATCCGATCGCCATACTTGCCCCGCAAATCCTTCGCGAAGTTACTGGTTTGCAACCCAATCAACCCCGCTATCGGATTTTAATTGTGGACGATCGCGAAGACAACCGTCAACTGTTAGTAAAAATGCTGTCTCCCATTGGTTTTGCAGTCGAAGCAGCCAGCAACGGCTACGAAGCAGTAGAAATGTGGGAAAATTGGCAGCCACACTTAATCTTGATGGATCTGCGAATGCCCGTCATGGATGGCTATGAAGCTACTAGAGAAATTAGAGCTAGAGTGCAGCAGAGGGAGAGAGAGCAAGCAGGGAGCAAGGAAATGAACGTTTCCCTTATAGAATGCCCAATTCCGAAGATTATTGCCTTGACAGCTAGTACAGCCGAAAAACCAGCTTTTGTTTTATTGGTGGGTTGTGACGATTTGATCTGCAAACCTTTCCGCAAAACAGATATATTTGATACGCTAAACAGACATTTGGGGGTGAATTACACCTACTCTTGCTCAAGTTGCGATCGTCCGCAGCTATCTGACTCTACCTCAACTTTTACACTTACTTCTGTCTCCAAACTGCCCGCAGAATGGACAGAGAAAATCAAGCAGGTAATCCGCAACGCAGACTTTGACTTAATTGCTAGGACAATAGAGGAAATCTGGAGTGAGAATCCGGCATTTTCCGAACTCCTCCAGGGTCATCTCGATAATTTTGATTACCAGAAAATTCTCAATTTAATTAGCGAGGCGGAGCAATCAAATAACTCAGATGATGGCAGAACAAAATGATCACTATCAAGCGGATATTTTAGTAGTTGACGATACGCCAGATAACTTGCGTTTGTTGATTAGAATTTTGCAAAAACAGGGCTACAAAGTTAGACCAGTTACTAACGGTTTTTCAGCTTTAGAGGCGATTCAATCTAGCCCTCCAGATTTGATTTTGCTGGATATTATGATGCCCGATCTAGACGGCTATGAGCTTTGTCAACAATTGAAAGCAGAGCCGCAATTTAGCCAGATTCCCATTATTTTTCTCAGCGCCCTTGAACAAGGAATAAACAAGGCAAAAGCCTTTGAAGTTGGGGGAGTTGATTATATCACAAAACCTTTTCATGTGAAGGAAGTATTGGCGCGAGTTAGCAATCAACTTGCTGTGCGTTCCTTGCAAATAAAATTGCAAGAAAATAATCAAAAACTGACTGAACAAAATGTCCAACTGCATCAGGAAATTGCCGAACGCAGACAGGTAGAAATGGAAACTAGATTGCTGCTGAGAGCTACTCAAGCTATTAGCAAATCTGAAAATTTTGAGTCGGCTATAGATTTGATTTTAAGGTTGATTTGCGAAACAATTGAATGGAATTTGGGCGAAGCTTGGATTCCCAGCAGTGACGGCCAAGTCTTAAAATGCGCTCTAGGCAGGTATGCTAGCGATTTGAGTTTCTCGGAATTCAGACAGACAAGTTGTCAGTTAAGTTTCGCTCCTGGTGTGGGAATGCCGGGGAGGATTTGGCTTTCTCAGCAGTCTGAATGGATCGATGATGTTTCTACGGCACCGGAACAAGTTTTTTTGCGATCGCAAATAGCAGCTAATGTGGGGTTGAAAGCAGCTTTCGGTGTGCCGATTTTGGCTGACAGTCAGGTGCTAGCTGTTTTGATTTTTTATCGCGATAAAAATCTTGAATGTCAGCCACGATTGTTGGAATTAGTGAGTGCTGTTGCGACTCAGCTAGGTGCGTTGATTCAGCGCAAGCAAGCTGAGGAATCGCTGAGATTGCAGCAAAAACAAACAGAGAGATTGCTGCTGAATATTTTACCGAAACCGATTGCGGATCGCTTGCAAAAAGAGCAAAAATTGATCGCGGATCATTTTGATGAAGTGAGCGTGTTGTTTGCGGATTTGGTGGGTTTTACGGAGTTCTCTGCCCGCAAAACTCCGACTCAGTTGGTGGAAATTTTGAATGGGATTTTTTGTGAGTTTGATAGGTTGTCTGAGTCCCACGGGTTGGAAAAAATTAAGACTATTGGGGATGCTTACATGGTAGTTGGAGGGTTGCCTACTGCGCGGGGAGATCATGCACAGGCGATCGCACTTTTAGCTTTGGAGATGCAATCCGCTTTGACTCAGTTTAATCTCAAAATCGGAGAAAGTTTTCAATTGCGGATCGGAATGCACAGCGGTTCGGTGGTGGCTGGAATTATTGGAATTAGCAAGTTTAGCTATGATTTGTGGGGTGATACTGTTAATGTTGCTTCGCGGATGGAGTCGAACGGAATGCCGGGAAAAATTCAAGTTACGGGGGCGACTTATGAGCGTTTGAAGGAACAATTTATTTTTGAGGAACGGGGGATGATCGAAGTTAAAGGGAAAGGGAAAATGCTGACTTACTGGATGATTAAAGAGCTTTGAAAATTGAGAGCGGTAAATTGAGCCGATCGCGATCGCATCTATTCTATCTCAAAACTAATCTATTAGCTTTGTGCTAAAATTAAAATATCCCTAGGCAAAGTTCCTTTGATGCTATGGTTTCTCAAATTCAATCTCCAACCCAACCAGAAGTTATTTATCCCGAAAGTGATGGTCAACCGATGGCAAATAATACCAAGCAGTTTCGCTGGATTTTCGTCGTTGAGCAGAATATAGAAGCAATGTATGCCAATGACCAAAATGTATTTGTAGCGGGCGATTTGCTTTGGTATCCGGTAGAGGGACGCAACAATATTGTTAATGCACCGGATGTGATGGTAGCATTTGGTAGACCGAAGGGCGATCGGGGTTCTTATCAGCAGTGGAATGAGGATGGAATTGCACCGCAAGTAGTGTTTGAAATTCTGTCTCCTAGTAATTCTAAAAATGAGATGGATAAAAAGCTCCTGTTTTACGATCGCTATGGTGTTGAAGAGTATTACATTTACAATCCTGACAACAATCAACTCACAGGTTGGCTGCGGGGTGAAGATGGGTTAGATGCGATCGAATCTCTGGAAAATTGGGTCAGTCCCTGGTTGAAAATTCGGTTTGATTTATCTGGTTCTCAGTTGCAGATTTATCGTCCTGATGACACGCGGTTTCTTTCCTACATTGAGATTTGTCAAGTTTTAGAGTCAGAACGCGATCGGGCTGAACTTGCTGAGACAGCGTTACGCCAGCGGGCTGAACTTGCTGAGACAGCGTTAGAGGAGGAAAGAAGCCGATCGCAACTTTTAGCAGAAAGGTTGCGGGAGATGGGAATTAACCCGGATGAATTGACTTGAATATTGGAATGGCGATCGGTTCTTAATTTTTAGATGTAAATATCTGTTAATATTAAGATTAGATCAAACTTCCGCTTGATGAGGGCTCATACTTTGCAAACAGTTGAAACAAAATCGCCGACAACCTTGAAAAAATTGCTCGTTATTTTAATGTCATTGCTAGCAATAGCAATACTGTCGATCGCCATTTTCCTAGCCCTTCCCGGAGAAAAAACAATGTTTGCTGGAAAAAGACCTACCAATCTTGGCGCTGAGTCAGGACAACTCGCACCCTGTCCCAATTCTCCCAACTGTGTCAGCAGCTTCAGTCAAGATTCCTCACACAAAATTGAGCCTTTGACATACAATGCGACGCCGACAGTTGCAATGGCAAATCTCAAACAGGCGATCGCATCCTTGGACAAAACTAAAATTATCGACCAAACAGATAATTACCTCTATGTGGAATTTACCAGTTCCTTGATTGGGTTCGTTGACGATGTGGAATTCTTGCTAGATCAAGGAGCAAAAGTCATTCATGTGCGATCGGCTTCCCGTCTGGGAGAGTCAGATTTAGGAGTTAATCGCAAAAGGATAGAAACTATCAGAACTCAACTAAATCAACTCTGAACTTCAAATTTCTAACTTGGACGCAGCCCCTCATCTGTAAGAAGTAGCAGTTGGTAAGCGCGTTGAAACTGAAACTGCACTGGGGGGCCCATTGAAAAAGAACGAGTTATAATCGAGCGAGTAACGCCGATAGAAGCGGGTCAAGTAGTTTATGTTGGCGAAGCTGAAATCAAATAATCATCAAAATAGGCAATAATGTGCCTAAATGTGGTAAAATTGTGTTGGTAAAGTCTAAAAGTATTTGAAAATGACCAGCACGATCTCCGACATTACAGTAAAAACGATCGCAGGCACTGACAAGCTGCTAGGAGAGTACGCTGGCAAGGTACTCTTGATCGTAAACGTAGCTTCCAAATGTGGCTACACGCCTCAATACAAAGGACTCGAAGAGTTGAATCAGAAGTACGGCAATGCAGGACTCTGCGTTTTAGGGTTTCCCTGTAACGACTTCGGCGCTCAGGAACCGGGAACTAACTCAGAAATCGTCAATTTCTGCACTACAAAGTACGGCGTTAGCTTTGAATTATTTGATAAAGTAAGCGCT
>Ga0316607_1000288_pt1 | contig 19902 bp, 9 predicted proteins | sample MIS2016062E_MG_FD_207674 | JGI IMG/M metagenome (GOLD analysis project Ga0316607, IMG submission 207674) | Microbial mat bacterial communities from Middle Island sinkhole, Lake Huron, Michigan, United States - MIS.2016.062E | ecosystem: Environmental > Aquatic > Freshwater > Lake > Sediment...
CCAAAGCCTTACAACTCGTCGCAGCCTTGATTCGAGACGATACCGAATTTCAAGGAAATGTCGGGACTTTTTTACACAATAGAGACTGGTTGCTGATTCGAGATATTGAGAGATTAATTGATGAAATACTAGCGCGTATCAGCAACAGCGAACAAACTTGTCTCAGCCGAATTTCTGTCTACCAAACCTCAGAATATCCCCTATCTTTTGCCGGAATTAGCGCTCAAATGCCAGAAGTCAGCAAATATGAACTTAAAGAAAATATTATCCTTGCTCTCAAGCGCCGACAACTGCTATATTATGATTACCAACGAGAATCTTATCAGTTGCATCCGCTAGTTCGAGAAAAGGGCGAACATCTGCTAAATCAAAATCCCGAACATCTCCGTACCGCCCACAGCCAAGCCTATAATTATTATATCAGCATTCCGCTCAAACCGGAATCGGAATGGCAAAATATCGAGGATATTCAGCCCTTAATTAGAGCGCATTATCACGCGCGTCAAGCTGGAAATTTAGATGCTGCAAATAGGATTATTTCTCAAGTTTATGAGTATTTGCGGCAGTGGAATTGTGCAGAGTTAGTATGTGGAAATATAGAGTTACCATTGTTAGCAGAAGTGAAAAATATTAGCCTTTGATGGGCGGGAAAGATGCCCATCCCACAACAAACTTGATGTTTTGTGGAACGGGCATCTTTCCCGTTTTATTAGTCTCGCGTTGCGCGGACGAAAGTTTGTGTAGAAGCGATTTCAATCGCCGATTAAAACCGCCTAAATTTTATTCTATTACTCCCCCGCAAAATCAGCCCGAATTATCTCCACAACTCGATTTAACTCAACCGAATGAGAAGCCTTAAATAAAATCCGATCGCCCTTTTCTACAAACTCCAACAACCGCTTTGCTAAATCTTCCCGCCCAGAATCAGCCGCAATATCTCCGAGCTCCACAAAAGGCAAACCCGCAGCACCAGCCGCCATCGCCGCCGCTGACTCAAAATCAGCAAAAATAAACAAAGCATCCAGATTAAAGTCTCGCGCCGCCTTTCCTACTTGTCGGTGAAATTCGATCGACTTTTCGCCCAATTCCTTCATCGTTCCCAACACCGCAATCCGGCGCTTTCCCGGAGTATCTGCTAACAATCTCAGCCCCGCCAACATCGACTCCAAACCGGCATTGTAAGTCTCATCTAGAATCACAATATCATTGGGCAATTCGTACCTGCGAGCCCTTCCATCTGGCAATTCTACGGACAAACCTTGCTTTAAAACTTCCCAATTAATACCTAAAACTTTCCCTACCGCCAAAGCCGCCAAATAATTCACAGCATTGTGACGCCCAGGTAATGGCAATGGCAACTCCATACCATCTACAATTATTGTATCATTGTTTGGTAATTCCCCGCACAAATCCCCACCTTCTAACCCGTAAGTTAAAGTTTTTCCCTGCCAAACTTTCGCCGCAGTTGCGATTAATCTCCGATCGTGATTGAGAATAGCAATGCTGTCAGCAGACATTTCGGCTAACAACTCGCACTTCGCGATCGCGATCGCCTCTTCGGAGCCCAATCGCCCAATATGCGCCGTTCCCACATTCGTAATCACCCCAATATTCGGCCGCGCAATTTGCGACAGCAGCGCAATTTCACCCTGGCCGCGCATTCCCATCTCAATTACAGCATAATTGTGTGACGGCGAAAGCTCCAACAACGTTTTCGGCACTCCAATTTCATTGTTGTAGTTATATTGAGTTTTCAGAACATTTCCTTTAGTTGACAAAACTGTCGCAATCAGCTCTTTTGCAGTAGTTTTACCTACAGAACCAGTAACAGCAATTATCGGTATGCTGAATTGGTCGCGCCACCAGTGGGCGATCGCCTGATAAGCTGTTAAAGTATCATCAACTCGCAACAGTGGAAAATTGGGAATTTCCAGCGGCCAAGTGCGATCGACAATCGCCACAATCGCCCCCAAATCCCGCGCTTTTGCCACAAATTGATGTCCGTCAAAATTATCTCCGCGCAGCGCCAAAAACACTTCGCCCCCCTGAAGAGTGCGCGTGTCTGTAGCAATACCTGTCCCTAAAGTTGTCAAAACACTCTCAGACACAGCAGGCAAAGGTACAGCTAAAATTTCAGCAAGTTGGGAGATACTTACGCGACAAACCATATTACCAGAACTCACGCTTCAAATAATTATTTTTAGAGCTCACCCTACCTCGCCCCAGCTCAAAATTCACTCTGCGAAGGCTGCCAAACAGGATTTGCTTTAACTATCCTAATACTAAATCGCCCGCCGACCAACAAATCCTCTACTCTCCATCCACAATCTTTACCCGTTGACAAAAAATATGGTGATTTTCAGTCTTGCTAATTGACAACAATTTATGTCATGCTGGTATTAGTCAAGAGTTTAACTAGGAAAAAATATCGCTCGTCGGGTTAAGATGCTGACTGCTTCCACCCTAAAGCCTTGGAAAACTAGAACATAGGTTAACTGAATGCAGGCGCTTGCGTAAGCTAATTCATCCAGCCAATAGTGCTGACAGCTTCAGCTCAAGCCTCGGAGGGTGATCAGAGTGAACAATACCTGGACAAACATTTACAACCGACAAATTCATCCAGAAGAACAGCTACTTTACAACCACTGGCTGGAGCTTGTACAGCTAGAGACACCTGCCGAACTCATCGATCGCTTTCGGACTTTGTTTATCCACTGTACAGGATATCCCGATCGCTCGATCGCCCAAGCCCTCGAAAAAATAGCAGCGTCAAAACAGGCTGAACAAGAATTTAAATACTTTTTGAACCGCTGCTGTCACATCCTGATCAACCGCTGGCAAACATACCCCAGCAAGCAAGCAGTCATCCCTGAATTGATTGCCTTGTTTGAAGATGCGCCCTTCGTAGTATTTGGAAACAGTCGATTTCGGGCGATCGGCTGCATACCCCAATTAGTACATCAATTTATCGCAAGTGAACAGTATCTCACACTCAAACGCTTCGCCCAAGTCATCACCCACAATTGGGAAGACAGCAGCAACAGCAAAACCTCTACTAGCAAGGCTCTCGGAACTTTAATTCCCCGCTACCCCTACCTTTACCAACACTGTCTCCTCAGCCAAGACAGCACCTACGAACAGCAGAAAATCATCAAAAAAATCCAAGCTCAAAAGCAGCAGCAATTTGAAATCGACCTCTCTCAATATGTAGCTCACCAAGTGAGAAAAACCCAAATAGCCCGCCGGTTAACCTCCATCTCCTTCGGTCGTACTATACATAGTATAAAAAATCCCAGCCTCTTGAGCGACCCCGAACTGTTCTGTGCCCTCAAGCAATTTGTAGGCAAAGTAGAAGGGGCCGATACTTACAGACAGCTAGCCGCGCGATTCAGAGCGAACACCAGCCAAACTCAGAGCTACGGCTCCTTTAAAGACGACTTATACGAATACCTGATTTCTTCTGTTACAGACCACCGCTACGGCAAATGTCAATTTAACGATAAATTGTATAAGCAATTACAAAATACCTTTCCCCAGAACGATGCTCAGAAGTTCAACGAATTTTTAATGCTCAGAACTTGCAGCCAGTTGTTAAACTTTTTAGTAGTAGAGAGTTCTCAGCGGCCCAACCACTTTGTGTTCATTGACCTAATCTCCAACCTCGGCCCCACCCAAACCACAGGTCTGCTGCTGAAAATTGTACTAATTTGTGGCAAAGTAAAACCCTACCTAGAAAAGCGACTGGCAATTTTGTTCGCCCACTACGAATTCTCGACCAGAGCAGGCGTAATGTGGTTAGTCAAAGCCCTCGAAAACCTGAATCTAGCTTTGAGTACCAACTTTGGGAAGGTAGACGTATCTTTCCTGCGGTAAATAGCATTGCCACAACTAACTACTGAAACCCGTTGAAAAGAGGCGATTCTCGAAAAATTGGGTGGAAAACCCCGTCCTTTTAGGACAGCTTTGTGTTAAAATGGCTTCAAGTCGGGATAGGAAACTGCCACGACTCTAAATGGACATAGAGAAAACGTAAGACTATTTCGGTAGCAGATTTCTGAGAAGTGTCAAGAATCACCGCACCTGATAGTCGGTGAGTGTTTCAAATGTTAAAGTACCAAGTGTGAATCAGATTCGGTTGCAGGCTTTGTTCATTGCTACAGAATTGTCTAAAAACTTGCCCTTCTGTATCGGCAGGGAACTCTCCGAAACTGAAATCTTTGCACTATCTAAATTTTGGAGTTATTCCCCCATGTCGATATACGTCGGTAACTTATCCTATAAAGTTACCCAAGAAGACATCACCGCCGTCTTCGCCGAATACGGAACCGTTAAACGAGTACATCTACCTACAGACAGAGAAACGAGTCGCCCCCGTGGCTTCGGTTTTGTAGAAATGTCAACCGATGCAGAAGAAGATGCAGCCATTGCGGCTCTCGACGGAGCAGAGTGGATGGGTCGTGACCTCAAGGTCAACAAAGCCAAGCCTCGCGAAGATGAAGGCAACCGGGGCGGTGGCAACCGGGGCCCCGGTGGCCCAGGAAAATTTCCTCGCGGGGAAAGAGGAGGAGAAAGAGGAGAAAGAGGAGGAGGAGGAGGACGTTATTAATTTCCTCGGACGCAGATTTGAGATTTGAGATTTTCGATGAAGGGCACCTAGCTCCGAACCGCCTTCTCTTCAAATTGCCTGCTCTACGGTAAATACACGCTAAAGCCAAGGGCTTGACCCTTGGCTTTTAGCTATGAGTCAGATTCGATGCTACTGCTCAATCCATGATTGTTCAGCGTTTCGCAGTAAAACTCAGCGTGTTCTAGAGCACAAACAATCACCAGTCCCAGCCCGTTAGTGTGAGCTTCCATCATAATATTCACGGCCTGTGGCTGAGTCAGACTCGGTACCGTCTGCATCAGAGTCTGCACCACATACTCCATAGGGTTGAAATCATCATTGTGGAGCAGAACGCGATAGCGCGGTGCAAGCTTACGGACTGTTGAAGGTTTTACAAGAATTTCGACAGACACTACTTTGTATCCTCCTGGTGGGTAAAATGTTAAAATTTTTGAATAATCTAGAGCCGGATTCCTCCGCTGTGCAATAGTATCCGACTTTTAGTTATTTTAAATGAATGGAGATGCTGTTAGGTAATCAAATTCCCACAAAGCAGCTAAAAAGTCGATCGCCAGACGCAGATGCAGTTTATGACAAGTCCTGTCTCCTAAGCCTGTCACCCTGACCTTGCTATCGCCGTACAATAGACATCTCCCAAAAAGACAGTCAAGAACAGGTAGGATGCCTGTTCCACAGGAATTATGGGAGAGGTCTAATAGAAGTCTCCCAAAAAGACAGTCAAGAACAGGTAGGATGCCTGTTCCACAGGAATTATGGGAGATGTCTAATTAGAATACAACAGATCAAAATAACAAACTACTACCTGTCGAGTCTCCAGAACTGAGTGAACCTATATGAAACGCAAACCTAAATCCTTCAACGACAGATTCAGCGCCGACGCACCAGGGGGAGAAGATGACTCCGACTACTCCGGCCCCTTTGGCGGACAGTCGCGGCGTCAACCTCAGTCTGGCAAACCCTCCTTCCTCAACTACACATCCCTGGGGATTTTAGCAGCCGTTTTTATTCTCGGAATTGGGATTGGCATTGCCTTTAGCTCCACCGCTACCATTAGCCCAGATAACGTAGCATCCCGCGAATTTATCGATCGCAGTGCCCCGAATCCCGAACTTTGCGTACAGTTTGGAGCCAGCGCGATGGTGACAGATATGCGCGCCTACGTCACCCTCAACCCTTTCAACGTCTACATTTCACAGCCGATTATGCGCCCCGGATGCGTGCTCCGAACCAACAACTGGGCAATTCTGGAACAAAGAAAACTCGTTAGCCAAGACCAAGTGCGCGATTGCAAAAATCGGATGAATACATTTGGCTTCACCGGTGCCCTGGAAAGTCAACCGGATATCAACTGTATTTATCAAAATGACAGCGCCAAAAACCTGTTTATCAACCAGCCCGGTTCAGTGGCTCCAACTACAGATAATCAAAATTTCTAACTTTGATAGTCCTGGACGCATCAAAACCTTAAGAAACCGGGTTTTTTGGGTTTTGATGCGCTGTAACGAAGTCTTGGAGCAAAAACCCGGTTTCTGACCACCCGTGCGTTCAGTTGTTTCGGAATGATTTAACCGCAGAGACCGCAGAGACCGCAGAGTCTCCAGAAGAGAGAGATGAATAATTCCGATACCAACGGATTTGATATGACTATTAAAGCTACTGTTTGGGAAGCGGTTCACCAAAGTTGATGATGATTATCCGCCGTTCTGGTGCTGCAGGACGGGGTATAGGAGCAACAGGTATCCCCCGCCGTTCTTGAACCGCAACCCTGACTAAAGGCACTGTTATCGGTCGGATTTGGTCGTTTTGAGTTGTTGGCTGGGAAGGATTTCGATCGTAAGTTTGAGTGGCGATCGGCTGGGGCTGCGGTACTTTTGTTGTTGATGGGGTTTGGGTTTCGGTTGTGTTACGACTCGAATTTGGGGCGATCGCCGGCACTAACACCCAGCGATTGGCGACGCCGATTTTTTGGAATTGAGTGCGATCGGGATTTACAGCAAATCCTGGCGCTAACTCCATCACAATTCTCGCCATTCCTGGTTGAATTTGACTCATTCCCACAGAACGTACTAACCCTTTTGGGTATAATTGAGTCGCATCTACTGAGATTTCAGTATTGGGCAAATCCACAGCAATTTGATTTGGGTTTAATACAAAATATTTGGGCGTGGTTCCCTCTGGGAGGGTAATTACTAACTCATTTGTCGCCGGATCGAATTGCCAAATTGGGACTGTTGAAGCGGTGGCTTGTTGTTGTCCGATTTGCATCGAAACTGTGGTGGCGACTGCTAGACTCAGACTCAGTGACTTGCTGACTAACAATCGGGGTGTTAGAGAATTAAGAGTCAATTTTTGTAAGTCTTGCCAAAATCTTTTGTATTGCATGGCTGCTGGGTGAAAGTTTTGATGTAAACTAGATTTGAGAATAATTGGGCATCGGGCATCGGGCATCGGGCATCGGAAAAAGCGTGTTCCTTGATGGTCGAATCATGGTATTATAACTATTTAATACCAATTTTTTATGAGGCTGCATAGAATCTGATCCCCCCTAACCGAGGGCGGGCACGGGGGCACCGCCCCTACATTCGGGGAGTAGGGGGTGGGACAAGATTCCGATCAAAGTCCCCCTTCTTAAGGGGGATTTAGGGGGATCGAGATATGTGCAACGACCCATTAAATTAATATAATCGGAATCGCGCTCGCCTAAAAAATCCTGCCGTCAGAACATCTATGGCTTACAGCAACAGCGAACTTGAGGGAAAATCTTTCTATCAATCGGAACCTTTAATCGCCAGATTGAGGGGAATTATTCGCGATTATCCCGAAGGTGTGGGGATTCTCAAAGAATTAATTCAAAATGCTGACGATGCGAAAGCCACGCGGGTAGAGATAACTCTTGATTGGCGGAATCATCAAGTCGAAAAATTGCCGGATGATCGCATGGTACTGCTAATGGGGCCGGCGATGTTAGTCTACAACGATAGCGTGTTTGCAGACAAAGATTTTGACAGCATTCGCAGTTTGGGACAAAGCGAAAAAGCGCGAGACTTGCAGAAAACGGGTAGGTTTGGCGTCGGTTTTAATGCAATTTATCATGTTACAGATTTTCCCAGTTTTGTGTCGCGCGATCGCATGATCTTTTTTGACCCTCACGGTGCGGCGATTCCGGGAACTTCGAGACATGAACCGGGGCGCGAGTGGAACTTGGCAGATGCTAAATGGTATGAAAAATATCCCGATTTTATGCAAGTCTACGCAGCGGGAGGATTACCATTTGGAGATACCAACTTTCAAGGTACTCTGTTTCGCCTGCCGCTACGAACAACAGAAAGCGCCAAAAATAGCGAAATTCGCAAACAAGCTTTTACTGAATCAAACGTCAAGGAATTACTTGATGAATTGAGACAGTCTGGTGAAGAACTTTTGCTATTCTTGAAATCAGTTCAGGAAATTCGAGTTTATGAAATTCCGGCAAACAGTCAAGAAACCAGACAAGAAATTCTGGCGATTGTTACCAAAAATCCGCTAGAAGTCCGAGAGGCGCGACAAAAACTCCTCGATGCAATTCCCCATACTCCCGACAAGTTGCTGGAATTGTGCGATCGCAATCCTGATGGTTTAGTGTCAGTTTCTTACCGCCACGAGATAGAAACGATTAGTTGTGATCGCACAATCAAGTCTACTTGGAGAATAGTCAGTTTAATTCGCACAGACTCAGGCGGAGATTTGGCAAAAGTGATCACAGCGATGCACGAAAGCCAAGAAAAAGTCGTACCTTGGGCCGGTGCTGCTGCTAGAATTAGTGCTGTTAGTACCGAGGGAAATCTGCCGCCTGTTTCCGGCAAAGTTTACTGTTTTTTGCCGCTTCCTCTCGAAACTGGTTTGCCGGTGCACATCAACGGTTTTTTTAACTTAAATAGTTCGCGGGATAACCTCAGCAGCGACAGCGGACAAACTGGAAAAGACCGGCCTAGAGCTATTTGGAATGGGCTACTCGCGCGCCATGTTTTGTCTCATGCTTATGCTAACTTAATTGTCGATTTAGTGCAAGATATCGGACTATTTCAGCCAGAGGAATTTTACCAACTTTGGCCGATTAGCAAAATCGCTACTAGCAAAGCTCTGGAAGAATTGCACAATTTTGTGATGCAGTTATTGTACCACAAACCAGTTGTGCGATCGGCTGTAAAATACATTGTAACTCAGGCTCAAATTAACAGGGCTGTGATGTCATCGACAAGATGGGTGACACCTCCGACAGTCAAAAATTTACCCTCGAAAAAATGGTGGGACGAGTTATCAGCACCGCTGTGTGCCGATAATATTGATATTCCAAATCCGCCCTTGCCCGACTCAATTTTAGCTGCTTTTAAAGATGCAGGTTTGCCCTTAGCAACATTCACTGCGGCCAATTTGCGAAAGCATTTAATCGAAAATAAATCCCTAGGGGTTTTGTTGCAGGATGCACCGAAACCAAGCCTCCGAAATAGGCAGTGGATTGGGAATATGTTGCGCTATTGTCTCAGCGATAATTGCCAAGATTTGCGCGGTTTGCCGCTAGCTATTCTGGTTGACAATACTTTGCAGGTATTTGGGTATAATGCGATCGGTACTATCTACATTGCAGACGCGCAGAGGGGAATTTTTGCTAATTATCCAGAGTGGTTTCTGCACCAAGATTTAACTAAATTATTGCCTGGATACAATCTAATTGGCATCTCAAATATGACTGCCGCCGAAGTAGCGAATAAATTGGTTAATGTCATTGGTTCAACTGCGTCAGAAATCGACTGGAATCCCGATGCAACGCATCCGCCAAATGCAGAATGGTTGACTTTAGTTTATCAATATTTTTACAATATTCATCCCAGACATCTGTCGCAAGAAACAGTCGAAAACTTGAAAAAAGTAGCGCTGGTTCCGGGAAATCATGGTAAGCTTTATAAAGGAGGAACTGTTGATACTCCTTTGTTGCGCGGCGATCAAATTGAGGCGGAAACAATTGCAGCGGTAGAATATTTTGGGGCGACAATCGTCAAAGCACCGGCAAAACTTGAGGGCGCGATCGCACTATTTGCCGATCGCCACAAAAATCAGTTAGTCTATGCTATCACGGGCCCGGATATCCTAGACATAGTATATTGGCGGTGCGATCGAGGTTTGCCACCTTATGACGAAAAACATTATACAAATCTGCTCAATTTCCTGGCAAGTCGAGAGCAAAGAAATTACGATGAAACTAGGCAAAATAAGCTGCGCCAATTGCCAATTTACCCGACAACTTCCGGCGAAATAGTTTCTCTGAATAGTGAAAATGTCTACCTGACGGGCGACGGATATGAACCACCAGACATTGCAGGTAGTTTGCGACTTTTACGCTTAGGTAAAAACCGGGAATGGCTGCCGCTATTCCAACTTTTACAAGTGCCACTACTCAACCGCGCGAGACTGATTCGCGACTGTTTGTTGCCAGAGTATGCCTCGTTTTCGCCGGAAGAACAGTTAATCGCACTAACTTGGATTCGGGATAACTTGACTAAAGCCAGTCAAGAATTAGAAGAGGGAGGAGAGAATGCTTTTGGATTCAATGAAGAGCTTAAAAAGGCTCGTTTGGTACGCTGTAGCGATCGGAGATTGCGATCGGTCCAATTGATTTATAATCCTTTAAGTGAGGTAGTTAGAAACATTCTCGGCAATGTAGCAGCGATTCCAGACATGGAATTTTACTCCCAGGATTCTGAAAGTTGGCTGAATTTTTTCTCCGATTTAGGAATGAGGCAAAATCCAAATCCCGATGACATTTTAGCCTGCATTGACAATCTAATTCAAACCGCAAATCGAACGGGTGCAAGTGCTGTTACTGATAGCTGCATTGCTGTTTTCAACTATATTGTTGACAACTGGGATGCGCTCAAAAATACTAGAATAGCCAATAGTAACAAGACACTTCCAGAAGCACTTGCAGATAAACCTTGGCTTCCTGTCGAGGGAAATCCTCAGAAGTTAAGCCAATATTTCGGTGCTGCAAAACCTGAAGCGAGACTTTATCGTGCTAAAGACTTATGTTTCATTCAAGATGCTCCTTTAGTTGCTAGCCAAAAACTCATATTTGCTCGTCCTCAGCGGGATTTACTGAAGGTAGAAATCAGGAATGCCCTTGGTTTTGAGCCTGTAGAACCAAATACAGTTATTGACCACTTTGATGTTATCATAAAACTTTGGGAAAATGATAAAATTCAATTATCCAACAATCAAAAGACACAATTGCAATCAGTCGAGGCGATTTACAAGTATTTTTATGATACTTTGGTAAAAGGCGGTATTTCGGGCGATCGCCAGAGGCAAATTCAACAGCGTTTTGCTCACCGTCAATGTCTGTGGGATGAGTCTACAGGCAAGTTTTGGCAGCCAAAACACGCCTTTTTAGATGATGTGCCGTTTTTCGGAAATCGCCGCACAACCATAGCTAGTTCTAATTCCCATTGCGAAGTTTATCAGTTGTTAGGACAAAGGCGATCGCCCGTCGTACAAGACTACTTAGACTTGATCACAGAACTAGCAGAAGAGTACCACAACAACTCGTTAAATGAAGCCGATACAAACTGCACTATCCAGGTATTAAATCGCCTAGAATCTCAACAGTTTTTAGAGGGAGTCGCAGTGAAAAATATACCAATTCTTACCGCGAACAACACACTTTGTCCAGCGGAAAAAGTTCTCATCCCCGACGCACCTTGGCGCAAAGATTATATTGACCCCAACCGGATACTGCACGATTTAATTTCTGCTAAATTTGCTAAATCCGTTGGCTGTCTTTCTTTACTAAAAGATGCAGTAGAACGCCCGACAGAAGTAAAAACTTCTCGCAATACAAAAAGCTGCGATTGGTGTCTAGAATGGCAAAATACATTAAATTCAGCAGAATTTCGATCGGGTTTGCAGCGGTTGATTTTTCACGATCGCGAATCCGAACCAATTTTAGATTTAATCTGGCTCGCTCAAGCTAAAGTTTCCGCCGCCGCGAAGATTAATGTAGATTTATTTTTGAGCGATGAAACCAGAATAGCCACAGATATACCGGGCACTCAACACTTCGATGAGTTTAATAAAACTTTTCAGATTATCAGTAGCGGTAGCCGATATATTATGCTATGCTTTTTAACAGAAAGCGTTAACGCTAGACTCGGAGAATATACAGTTAAAAATTTGCTCCCGCTAGCCAGCATTATTGATGCGGAGCCTCGCAATATTAACAGTTTGCTAAACGAGTTGCGAATTAGGTCTTTACCATCGCTTGTTACTGCTACTGAATCGGAAAATCCAGAAGATCATATTAGTAAATCGGCGACAAATTCTAGGGGCGAGTCTTCAATTTACTGGGGCGCGTTTTGAGGGAGTAAGATTAAATGAACCGCGAGGCACGCGGACGCGAAGGAAGAGAAAGAAGAGAAAGAAGAAGATGCAATTCTGACTTCGTGATCTTCGTGTCTTCGCGGTTTAATCATTCCGATGCAACCAGATACCGCCTAAACTGAAAGGAAATCCGAGGCTGTGAAAAAAATTAGGATAGCTGTTAACACGTTTTCTAAGCTTGTGTTGAAAATATTTTTTTAATTGAGACGATCGATTTAAGAAAATTAGTTAAACGCAGATGGTTTTAAATTTAGAAAGTTCCCGGTCGCTGTCTCATAATATTCAGAAACTTTTGAGTTTTAAGTTAACCAACAGAATATTCAGCCCCCCGAATTCTTAAAGAATTCGGGGGGCTAACAGCTATGGTGTGTTCTATGAAACCTGCGCTACATCCATCACCAAATCCATCGCAGTCGCCGCACCCTCCACCTTAGCAACATCCAACAAAGTCTTCAAAACCGAATCAGGATTCAAACTAATCGAATCAATTCCCAACTCAACCAAGAAGCGAGCAAATTCTGGATAATCACTAGGCGCTTGACCACAAATTCCAATCTTGCGGCCATACTTCTTCGCGGCTTTAATCGCAATTTCCACCATCCGCTTCACAGCTTCATTCCGTTCATCAAAGATGTGGGCAACTAAAGCAGAATCCCGGTCTAATCCCAATGTTAGCTGAGTTAGATCGTTAGAGCCGATCGAGAATCCATCAAACACTTGCGCGAATTCATCAGCAAATATGACATTGCTAGGCAATTCGCACATCACATACACCTGCAAGCCATTTTCGCCCTTAACTAAACCATATTTCGCCATCTCAGCTAACACTTTTCGCCCCTCATCCGGCGTGCGACAAAATGGAATCATTGGAATCACATTTGTCAAGCCCATTTCATCCCGAACTCGCTTCAATGCCTTGCATTCCAAAGCGTAAGCTTCGCGGTAATTCGGGTCGTAATAGCGAGACGCGCCACGCCACCCAATCATCGGGTTTTCTTCCTTCGGTTCAAACTGCCGCCCTCCCAAAAGATTGGCATATTCGTTGCTCTTGAAATCGCTCATCCGCACGATTACTGGATTGGGATAAAATGCGGCGGCGATTGTACCAATTCCGTGGGCTAATTTGTCGGTGAAGAAATCGGGTTTGTTTTGGTAAAGTGCTGTCATTTCGGCAATCTTTTCCTTGACAGATTGATCTACCAATTCGTCAAAGTGAATCAGTGCCAGCGGGTGTGCTTTAATGTGATTGGCAATGATGAATTCCAGTCGCGCCAAGCCCACGCCGTCGCAAGGAATTGCTGATAAACCAAAAGCTTCTTCTGGATTACCGACATTCATTAAAATTTGAGTGCGAGTGCGGGGCAAATTGTCGATCGCAGTTTCTTGAATTTCAAAAGGAACCAAACCGGCATAAACTCTGCCTTCCTCTCCTTCCGAGCAAGAAATCGTGATTTCTTGTTTGTTTTTCAAGACTTTGGTAGCGTCGCCGGTGCCGACAATTGCGGGAATTCCCATTTCCCGTGCGATGATGGCGGCGTGGCAAGTGCGGCCGCCGGAATTGGTGACGATCGCACTGGCTTTTTTCATGATTGGTTCCCAATCGGGGTCAGTTTTGTTGGTGACTAAAACTTCTCCTGCTTCAAATTCAGCGATTTTGTGAACGTCTAAAATTACGCGGGCTTTTCCTTGTCCGATCGCTTCCCCAACGGCGCGTCCTTTTGCCAAAATTGCGCTGGAACCTTGCAATTTGTAGTTACGCAAAACTGTAGCAGACTTTTGAGATTGTACTGTTTCCGGTCGCGCTTGGACGATAAACAATGCGCCAGTATTGCCGTCTTTTGCCCACTCAATGTCCATCGGGGTGTAAGTTCCGCGCACTTGGGAGTAGTGTTCTTCTATTAGTACGGCCCACAGTGCTAATTGCAGAATTTCGTCATCCTCAATGGCAAATTTATCTTGTTCTGTTGCCGGCACCGCTAGGTTTTTGGTGTATTTGGAACCGCCAAGATCGTACACCATTTTGAGTTCTTTGCTGCCGAGGCGTTTGTCTAAAATTGGGCGAAAACCTTGTTTTAATGTAGGTTTAAATACAAAGAATTCGTCGGGGTTTACGGTGCCTTGAACGATGTTTTCGCCTAATCCGTAGGCGGCGGTAACTAATACGGCGTTTTTGAAACCGGTTTCGGTGTCGATGCTGAACATGACGCCGGAAGATGCTAAGTCCGATCGCACCATTTTTTGCACGCCGACTGATAACGCGACTTCAAAGTGGTCGAATCCTCGGAGTTCGCGGTAGGAAATCGCTCGATCGGTGAATAGGGAAGCGAAGCATTTGTGGCAGCATTCGAGCACGCTGGTGTAACCATGAACGTTCAGGTAAGTTTCTTGCTGTCCCGCGAAACTGGCGTCGGGTAAGTCTTCGGCGGTGGCGGAAGAACGCACTGCTACGTCTGTACTGTCGCTGTATAGATCGCACAATTTCTCGTAAGCTTGGGCGATCGCAGCTTGCAAGTCTTGCGGAAACGGCGTGTCGAGAATCAGTGTCCGCGCTTGCTTGCCTTTTTGGCGCAGGTTATTGACATCTTCTACTTCCAAGTCGGCAAATATTTCGCGCAATTTAGCATCTAAACCCGCCGACTCGATGAAGTAGCGGTAAGCGTATGCTGTAGTTGCAAATCCGTTCGGAACATTCACTCCTTTGGAAGTTAGCTGTTGAATCATTTCCCCCAAAGAAGCATTTTTGCCGCCGACTAAGGAGATGTCAGCGATGCCGACTTCCTCGAACCACAATACTAAGGCTTTGTCTTTGGGAATTTGAATCTGCTTTTCTTGATGAATTGTTAATTTTTTCGTCATTGCTTTTTCCTCTAAACTTCAGCTCAGTTCGGTCTAAGGACTGGAAAATTTATTGATGTAGTTTTGTTGCCAAAATGATCTCGAAATCTTAAGAACTCTTGACTTCAGAGTTGCGAGTTGTTAGCTGTATCCTGTCCGCCAATCATTAACAATCATTAACTGACCTTGACAGCTAGCTTGTCCTCGTGCTAAGCATCTTCTAGATCATCACTAAAAGTTTGATCCCCGGCTAGTACAAGTGAATTTGAGTGTAATTTTCGCGCTGATTATGCCATAGGCTGCATTAATCTATTTTTTTGTTGCCTCTATTTATAGAGTATCACTTTTTTAGCAAAATGCAAGATAGGTGCGAAAATTTTTCTGGGGTGCCAAAAGTAAAAACATGGCAGTGGCTAGGGCGTGTTTTCTGGTCCCGGAGCTCCCCCTAGCTGGGCCCCTACTCCCTTAAAAAGGGGGAGAATGAGCGTCTTTCGTTAACCCCTACTCACACCCGACTCCCTTGAAAAGGGGGATTTAGGGGGGTTCTGAATCTGATGGGAAAGATCGATTCAACTATTCCCAATTGTATATTTCAGCATTGAATTGTTTCTATGCTATAATGGTTAGTACGACTGCTTTACGATAAAAATCTGGGTGTTTATGATATCAGTTTTGAACCCAACCGCAGAGCGAAACGGCTTTAAAGTTCTTCTCGTCGAAGACAATCGGGCCGAAGCTGATCTGATCGAAGAATTATTATTAGAAACTAATGTTGCCAGAGCCTGGCCCCAAAAGCTATGCGTAAGTCGCGCCGATCGTCTCAGCAAAGCGCAGCAGCTTTTACTAAATGAAAAATTTGATGTCATTTTACTAGACCTTTCCCTACCCGACAGCCAAGACTTAACTACAATTGTAAAAATTCAAGAATACAGCGTAAATACTCCGATCGTTGTACTGACGGCCCGCAACGATGAAGAACTAGCCCTGCAATCAATCCAAACAGGAGTTCAAGATTATCTAGTCAAAAGAAAAATCGATAGCGAAGTGTTAATGCGCTCCATGCGCTACGCAATTGAGCGACAGCACAATCAAGAAGCTTTGCGAAAAAGTGAAGAAAAATATCGCTCGGTAGTCGAGAATTCCCTAGTCGGAATCGCCATTATTGCCCCTCCTTCTTCCCCGTCAGAAATCAACAAGTGCAACTGGCTAGAAGTCAACGATGCTTTGTGCGATTTGCTGGGATACGAGCGCGAAGAACTCTTGCAGGAGAATTGGGAGCAATTGAGTTTTCCTGAAGACAGACAAGCCAGTTTAGATGAGTTAAATAAACTTTTAGCAGGTACTGGCGACGGCTACGTTTTAGACAAAAGGTGGCGCAAAAAAGACGGAGAAATAGTTTATACTAGAGTTTCGGTGCGCTGCATCCGCCGCCCAGAGGGAGCGATCGACCGGATAATTCAAGTCGTCTTGGATGTGAGCGATCGCTACCGCTACGAACTCCAATTAAAAACATCAGAAGAGTTTTTAAAGCACACGATTAATGCTACTCCCGACCCAATTTTTGTCAAAGATGAGCGACACCGCTGGGTTCTATTAAATGACGCTTTCTGCGAGTTGATGGGAAAACCGCGACCAGAACTTATAGGCAAGTCGGGATACGACTTTTTGCCCCAAGAAAAAGCAACATTGTTTTTCCAAAAAGACGAAGAGGTATTCAGAACTGGCATCCCTGATGAAACAGAAGAACAATTTACAGACAGCGCAGGCAAAGAACGCATCATCTCGACTAAAAGAAGCGTATTTAAAACAACTGACAGCAGTCAAATGTTAGTCGGCACAATTCGAGATGTCACCGAGTACAAACGCCAACAAGCAGCTTTGGAACAAAGCGAAGCTAGGTTTCAAAAAATGGTAGCCAACGTGCCGGGAATGATTTATCAATTCCGCGTCGAGGCGGGCGGGAGAAAGTATTTGACCTACGTTTCTTCTGGCAGTAAGAACCTTTACCAGTTAGAACCGAAAGAAATAGAAAACAAGAGAGATTTGACTTATGAAACAATTCATCCAGATGACCTCACAGGCTTTGAACAATCGATCGAAATTTCAGCAACGACTCTGGAACCTTGGCAACACCAGTGGCGGCAAATTATCCACGGCAAAGTGAAGTGGCTGCAAGGCGCAGCGAAACCGGAAAAGCAAGCCAATGGCGATCTAGTTTGGGATGGTTTGGTGATGGATATTACCGAATTAAAACAAACTCAGCAAGATCGCGATCGCTTTTTTAGCATTTCGCTAGATTTGCTTTGTATTGCAGGTTTTGACGGCTATTTCAAACGCTTAAACCCCGCTTGGCAAACTGCATTAGGTTACAGCACAGCGGAACTTAAGGCGAAACCTTTTATAGAATTTGTGCATCCAGAAGACCGAGAAATAATCATAGCTGAATTGGAAACACTCAAAGGTGGCAACCCCGTTATCAACTTAGAAAACCGCTATCTTTGCCAAGATGGTACTTATAAATGGCTGTCGTGGACGGCATCGCCATTTGCTGAAGAAGGTTTAATTTATGCAGTTGTCCGCGACGTGACATTTACCAAACAAGCAGAAGCAGAATTGCGCCAAAGCGAAGCCACTAATCGCGCTCTTTTAAATGCCATACCGGACATCATGTTTCGCTGCCGAGGAGACGGCACTTTGCTAGACTTCAAACCCGCAAAAAACTTCCGCAATCTCCTACCGAAAAACATATTTATCGGCAAAAAACTAGAATACATATTGCCGGCAGCTTTTGCCAAAAAAATCTTGTCATACAACAAACAAGCTGTTGATCGTGGCGAAATTCAAATCGTAGAATATCAACTGTCAGTTAATGGTGAAATGTACGATTTTGAAGCGAGAATTGTGTTTTGTACGGAAGACGAAATTATCGCGATCGTCCGCGACATCACTCAACGCAAACGCTCCGAGTCGGCAATCCAGCGACAAGCAGCAGCAATGGCCGCCGCTTCCGAGGGCATCGGGATTGTTAATGCTGGCGGAGAGTTCATTTATTGCAACGCAGCTAAACTCAAAATCTACGGTTACGACTCTCCAGAAGAATTGTTAGGCAAAAGTTGGAAAGTATTCTACGAAAGTGCAGAACTGCAAAGATTCGAGCAAGAAATCATGCCCGCTTTAGTGCAGAAAGGTTGTTACAGCACCGAAGCTGTAGGATGCCGCCGCGACGGCTCAAAATTTCCTCAAGAACTCTCGCTGACAATGCTTGCAGGTGGCGAAGTTATTTATATTGTTCGCGATATTTCTGCTAGAAAAAAAGCCGAACTAGAGCTGCAAGATAGTCAGCGGTTCGCCGCAAAAATTGCTGAGGCTAGTCCTAATATTTTGTATGTTTACGACTTGAGAGAACACAAAGTTATTTATGCTAATGCTTCTATATTTCACATTCTAGGCTATACAGTAGAAGAGATTCAGGCAATGGGGGTGGAGATGGTTTCAACTTTGATGCACCCCGAAGATTTAATAAAAATGCCCAATTATTTACAGCAAGTAGAAACTGGCGGCCAAGGCGATATCTTTGAAATTGAATACAGAATGCAGCATAAAGATGGTTCTTGGCGCTGGATTGTCAGCCGAGATACTGTATTTATGAAAACAGCATCAGGTCAATTAAAACAAATTCTCGGTGCGGCAACTGACATTACTGAAAGCAAGCAAACAGAAGATGAAATTAAGTTGTTGCTGGTAGCAACTCAAGCAATTAGTCAGTCGGCCGACTTCGATCGCGCGATCGCATATATTTTGCGGTTACTGTGCAATGCGATCGGCTGGAATTTTGCCGAAGCTTGGATACCCGCGGAGGACGGTACTGTTTTGGAATACAGCCAAAGTTGGTACGCTAGCGACCAGAATTTAGAGGCCTTCGGACGCGAAAGCAATAAGTTTGTATTTGCACGGGGAGTCGGAGTGCCTGGGCGAATTTGGCTGACTAAACAAATCGAGTGGAGAGAAGATATATCGAATTGCGTAAATCCCGTTTTCTCGCGATCGCAAATCGCAGCAAAAAGTGGATTGAAAGCTTGTTTCGGAATACCAATTCGCGCTGAGGGAGAAGTGCTGGCAGTTTTAGTATTTTACCAGCGCCGCCCATCGACTCTAGAGAGCCGTATAGTAGAGTTAGTACAGGCAGTCGCGACTCAGTTGGGTTCTCATATTCAGCGCAAACAAGCAGAAGAAAAATTGCGAAAAAGCGAAGAACGTTGGCAGTTAGTTCTTAAGGGGAATCAAGACGGAATTTGGGACTTGAACCTCAAAACAAATGAAGTTTTTCGCTCGGCTCGCTGGAAAGAAATCATCGGTTACGCAGACAGTGAAATTGACGCTCTTCAAAGCGAATGGACTGAGCAAATTCACCCCGAAGATGCCTCGCGAGTCCAAGCTGCTATCCAAGATTACCTCGATCGCCAAACCCCGAATTATGCCATTGAATACCGTCTGCTTTGCAAAGACGGCAGCTACAAGTGGGTGCTGGCGCGGGCTCAAGCAGTGTGGGACGCCGGAAATCCCCTGCGGATGGTTGGTTCAATGACCGATATCAGCGATCGCAAACAAGCAGAATTAGCCCTATTGCGTGTCACTCAAGCCGTCGAAAGTACCAGCGATGCGATCGTGATTACCGACTTGAAAGGACGCTCTATTTACCACAACCAAGCCTTCATTCAGCGGTACGGCTACACAGTTGAAGAACTCAACCTTACCAATGCGGCCGAGGCGATGTACGTCCAACCTCAAATTTACAAACAGATCTATAAAACCATTCGCAGCGGCTTGTCATGGAGCGACGAAATTGAACTGAAAACTCTGAACGGTGAAGCAGTAACAACTCTGGTTCGAGCCGATAAGATTAAAGATAAGAATGGCAAACTTGTCGGTTCAGTTGGAGTAATTACTAATATCAGCGAACGCAAAAAAGCCGAAGCAACTTTGCGCCATAAATTAAAACGGGAGCGACTGGCAGTAGCCATGCTCGAACG
>Ga0316607_1000290_pt1 | contig 19815 bp, 27 predicted proteins | sample MIS2016062E_MG_FD_207674 | JGI IMG/M metagenome (GOLD analysis project Ga0316607, IMG submission 207674) | Microbial mat bacterial communities from Middle Island sinkhole, Lake Huron, Michigan, United States - MIS.2016.062E | ecosystem: Environmental > Aquatic > Freshwater > Lake > Sediment...
GTTTTTTGAAGTGTTATTCTCATCTTCAGCCGAAGTATGATCGTAATTTTTTATATAACCGTCTGAGTCAAATCCTGATTTTTCTATTAATCGCCCAGATCCATTTATATTTTTATCTATTAAATACGCATTTTTAAATAAAGGATATATTTGATTTTCATAAATTTTACCTACTTTAATATTAAATGTAGTAGTAGCTTCCTGTGGGGTTTCTGATACGTCTAATGTGTTTAGATAATTAAATTGAATTGATTCTAAATCAAATTCACACATTTCACATTTAATGACCCAGGTAGGTAATACACCATCTAAGACTGATAATACCATATCATCTACAGATCCAATACCTACTGAGTCTGACGGTACAGCATGATGAAATGTTCTAAATTCAGTTATATAAATATTTAATGTAAAATACCTCATCATATCTGGTAATATCCATCTTTGATATGTATCATCCCATGCAATTTTTTTATATAAATTTAATAAATGTGATACTCTTAAATCTACACCTTCTAACATATTTATAGTTAGCCTAACATCCGATAAAATTCTCTGACCAGAATCCGGCTTAATTTTTAATAGATCACTAACTCCTTCTATACTCTTGAAATACCATTGAAAATTAGTTTGTAATTCATTAAATTTATTTATGAATTCTGCTAACATTTTAGCTCTAGTGTATTCATTAGAGTCTATTAAATAATCTATAGAGCTATAGGTTTCCCTGTCATTTATATTATTGTTTCCTTGTCGACCAAATAACGGATGTGGCATAGTATCATAATTGAGTGTTCTATTTGTTAATTGACCAGCATCGTTGTAGGTTGAATCAAAATTTTGTGCAAACATTAGTTTAAAAGACATATAAGATGGCTGATCATATCTAGATGATAAGCTCCCAGATAATGATTCATCTACAGATCTAAATTTTTTATATATGCTCATTATTATTTATTATTTTTAGGATTAGATATTGGCATTACATCTACAGGTGTTGGCCATTCTCTTCTAGTTAATATAAATGTTTGTGAATAGTTTGAAATTATACTTCCTGAATTACCTTTATTCCAATTTATAGAGAATCCCTTTACATAATACCAACCACTATAAAATTTATCAACTAAATCATGACCCTTAGAATTCACATCTATTAAAGCGGCTTCTACTCTATCTGTTTTTACTATTGCAATAGGTATTTTATCTCCACGAATTACATTTGCATTTGTACCATTTACTGTAATATATACGTTTAATTTATCTAATTCTTTATTATTCATTAAGTTTTGTGCTCCTGCTCTAAGATAATTCTTATGATGATTGCCATCCCATTTTAAATTATCTTCATTAGGATTAGATATGGTATATTGAATTCCCATCCACGGTCTAGATTGATATAATTCTCTGTATGAATAATTAGCTTGCATTGATTCATCTGTATTTTTTGGATCTCTATTTGCTCTACCTCTTAATAATATATGACTAGTTGCTTTGTCTTCATCATATATTGGTTCTATATCCAAACTCCAGAATTTTTTTGCATCACTATCTAAAAAAAGAGAGTTATTATGTTCAAACATTTGTCCACTTGTTGTTGTTCCTATATCAAATGTTATAGAAGATGACCTATTTATAGGTTTCCAATTAGTTATATAAAATGATGAAGTTTTATAACTTACGTAATTTGAAAAAACTTTTGCTATTTCAGTTTGTGCAATTTTATTTGGGCTGGTACCAAATGTATACTCATGATCTATATTATTCAGCCACACAGCTACATCCACTTTGTCTTCAGATTCCATAAGTTGTTTATTAACATTTATGAAATTTAAATTATAATAAATATCTATCCAAACATGGAAGAATGATTTTTCATTTTTCCATGTTCTTTTTACTGTTTTTTGTATATATTCGGTTAATTTACTATGTCCACTTATCCAAACCTGTTTATCATCAGTTGCATCTTCATTTGTAGCAAAACCTAATCCTAAAAATTTTGCGCAGTCTTTCATTGCTTCCATAGATGTTCCTTCAAATGATAAATTAGCCATTGCGCTTAACATACTAGGTATAAATAACTGTCCAAAAAATGACATAGTATATTTTGATATGCCATTAGTATCGTTTTCACTTGAAATTACATTTGTTATAACAAAATCACATCTTATTATGGCTAGCATATCACTCTTATTGACTATGGCGACAGACATTATATCTCCATCTTTTACCATTTCTTTTGAAATAAATTTTTGATGAGCAAATGTACATCTCAAAGTTACAGTTGGAACAAATCCAGTTGAATCTATTGTGAAATCGTCAATTTCGGCAACAGAAATTATATAATCATTTATCTTTATTATTGGATATTGTATACCAGATAAATTTTCTACTCGTTGTGATTCTTCTGTACTTGACGCTCTAAGCGACAACTCATCTAATTTAATTTCGCTTTTAAATATTTTATATATTCTACTCTTTGGAGAATATTTATTCAGAGAATCTATATTTTTAATGTTTCTAGATGGAGGTCCAAATGTATAAGCAGATGACATATATTAAAGTATTATATTTTTATTTTTTATAGCTAACGCTAATAATTCAGATGTAGATACTCCGTTTTGTACACAAGTTGCAACACTTTCTCCGAAATAAACCCGTCCATTACGTTGAATTATCTGTGTTGTATTTTCTTCTGCAAAATTAGGCGGAAGAAATGTATTTTCTATTTGTCTATTATCATATTCTTTCAAACTTGCGCTTTTTGTTGGAATTTTAGCAGGATCTATATATTTATACGTATTTCTTATTTTGGCCAAATCTGTTTTATATCCAGATTCAGTTTTTATAATTTTTTCTTTGGCTCCATCTAAATTAGGAACTAAAATTAAATCACCGACATCTATTGAAAATGGATTAGAAATTCCATTAAATTTTAGAATAATTTCAGTATATTGTGTTGTATTATATACTGATTTAGATATCAAATCCGGACGCATAACATAATCTTGAGGTACCTTAAATGCAGTATAAGATAAACCAGGCGTAACTGTACTATCTAACATAGTTTGTGTGAGATCTCTTACTATTTGACCATCTGCTTTTGTGAATAACGGTTTATTATCAATTGAATTACTAAACATAAAGTACTTATTATTTTAAAGATTTTAACGCAACCCAATCAACAGATCTATATGAACTTCTTAACATAACGTTTTGATCATTATATATAGATGAATTAGGCGATATTGTTTGAAATTTAACATGTGCTGAATATACACTATTCTTTCCTGAATTAGATGTTTCAGATATAGCAGAAGGCCCTGATTTTCCACCGGACGTGCCAGATGACGATAAAAAGCCAACTATCGGACCGGCTGTTCCAGTTATGCTAGATTTGGCAGTGTATTTATCCACTTTAGTTTGTTTATCCGCAGTTCCGAGAAATTCATCTGGTAAATCATATATTCTACCCATACCTCTATTAAAAATAGATTGTATAGCATCTTTATCTCTGGGCATTCCGTGATCTAATTTAACCTTAAATTTAACACTAGTTGGAAAATCGTCGGGGCCAAGTTCTTCTCCAAATTCTACTTCAACTCCAGTACATATTAAATTCCCTATCATTGCAATTGGATTTAACGGATTTCCTATTGTCATATGCCATTCACCAACTGGCTCTCCAGTTAATAGTGCTTTTAATCCTGTTAAATATGGAACTTGTCCAGCGGTTTTTTCTGCAAGATATCCTGATAATAAATTACTAGTAGCCCCCGTTGTTGCTAAGCTTTTAATTGAATTTAATATATTAGTCATGCTAAAACCTTTTCCACTAAATAGATTGTCAAAAAATCCTGTCATTGAATCATTAGATGGTCCAACGGCTGTTTTGCCAGTTGTGATAAATTGTTTTAATGTGCTACTAGCCCAATCTACTGGATGTCCTGAATACCATTGTTCTATGCCTTTATCTCCACCAAGGAATGGATATTTTGCAGGATTTGCCATAAATCTGTGTTGACCACCAAAAAATACTGCACTAGCTGAACCAATTACCAAGAAATTACTAAGAATATCTAATAATATTGCCTTTGGATTAACACCACCAATTGGTCGTGACACATATTCAAAATCTAAATTTAATCCAGACCAATCAAATACTAAACCAGCTTCTCTCTTTTTTACTGAATCAATTCTATTTACAGGACCAAGTATTCTATTTTCATAAGGACCATCTTTATACGGATCTGGTGGGAGATTTCCACTGTTCATTAAAAGTTCTGGATTGAAATTGCCACCGGCAACATTTAATACTTTTGACATAGTTGATAATGATCCGAACATTGACCCTGGTCCCTTTTCAACATCAGTTGTTTCTTGAGCGCCTACTTGCCAAACATCAGATTTAACATCAGTCCAATTAACACCAGTTGTAAATTTTAATAAATCACCCAATTTATTGCCTGTTTCTTCTCCGAAATAAGTTACAGCAGTTGCCATAGGTGGAAATAGTACTTTAGTTCCTGCATTAGACTCTCCATTTTTAGGCGGTCCAGTTACACCATCCATACCTGGGAATTTCATATTATCTAGTATTGGTGCACCAAATCTTCTTAATGTAATTAATCTGTTATTTTCTATTTTTTTCCAATGTTTACAAAATACAAAATCAGTGAAATGATAAGGAGTTCTACCATAAGGATCAGCATTACCCCAAGATACTAAAGTAGATGTAGTAGGCAATGCTGAATATCCAGGCATTGAACTATTTTGTTCACTTATTGCTTGATCAACTTCATACCATTTTCTTTGGCCTCTCTTATTTACTAAATATTCACCACCAGCCGATCCATAAAGTCTTGTTAATGAGTATGTATTTATCATGGATGGTATACCAGTATAGAATAAATCTTTTTGATACGCTGCAATATTTTTAGCCGCCTCTTCTTCACCTTTGCTTTTACCATCAACACCCGCACCAATTTTTGCTTCTGAAATAGCAGCTGCATTAGAAAAATAACCTCCAGTTGCCGTAGCAGCATATCTTGTAGAAAATGGTATTTTTATTTCCTCTTGTTCAGATGCTGATCTAAATAATCTTTGTAATCTTTTATCAAACGGTCCACCTTTATCAATCGAGTTATTATCAATAGTTTCCTTCGATCTATCATTAGCTTTTTTCTTAGCAACAGCATTTTCTTTTTGCAAACAATTGCCGAGAAATGATTTTGCGTTAGGCAATTCATTTATATGAACCCACTTTACAGCTCTTATATATATTTCATTTTCATTAAAACTCTCGAGATCAGCTTGATTCCATCCATTTTTTATTTGACCAATAATATTTAGACCGTGTATTTGGTCAGCAGGATTTTCTGATTGATATCCTATTAATCTTTGCTTGTATATTTTATTTGTCGCAACTCTGAAACACATATAATCTGGATCCAAGTATAAAGATAAAAAATCAATATATGATATTATTGAAGCCACTATCTTATCTATTTCAGATTGAGATTTAACTTTATCACTCATAATAATTAGTATTTTATTTATATATCTACCAAACAAATCAGGCTCGACATATGTCGAGCCTGATTTGTTTTATTAGAATTTTATATCTATATTATAATTAGTATTTCCATTTTTATGTTATTTTCCAGATCTAGGATCAAACGTATGACCACTCATTTCACATATATCTCTAGCTTCAATTAATCGAATTTTTTTTATTGAAGGAAAAAATATTATCTCATTAAAATATTCGTATAAATTATTGAGTTTTGGCATATTATAATCATCCATTAAAACTATTTCGGTTATGTTTTCAATATCATTTAATGAATTAAACAAATTTGGTATTACACATTCATTTAGTGTTGGATTAGAATAAATTATACCTCTTATTCTTTTCGACTTAGAATAAGATTTAATTAGATTATTTATTTTTTTACTAACAATGAACGCACCAAAATCATCTATAGTGCTATATGTATAACCATACTCTTCTAATATTTCAGATACATTTATTATAGAAAACAATTTTAAATTTAAAAAAGATCGTTTTAATTTTGTAGTGCCTTCTGTTGTTATATAAAATTTCATTTAATCAATTTAACTATTATTAATACTGGAATTTGCTTCATTTAAAGCATCAATATACGGAATAGATTTAGTTTTTGCAATATACTCTGCTCTCGATTCAGTTATGTTTGAATTTTTAACATCACGTTGTTGTTGTAGATAACTCAATACCCCATTATTGAATTCCTCTTGTTTTTTTCTTCCATTTTGAATATTTTCTGCAATTCTTTCTAATTTTTTATTCAAAGGCTGTTTTGCATAATATTCAGTAAGTTTTAATTTTCTTTCTACGTTTCTTTTTTCTTTTCTATTCATAAATTTAAGTATTAATTACTGTGTATATTAAATTTGATATTATTATTTATTTAAACTATTAATATAAAAAAATTGAAATAATCTCAAATAAGACGCTAATAATAAACAATTATCAGTAGCTATTATATCATTTGAATTTACTAATTTGAATTGTATTTCTTTATTTGCTTTATCTAACTTTGTTGGAATAGATAAGTTTAAATTAGTTATGTTTACACAATACAAAGATGATCCAATATTATCTATTAAACTGGTTTTAATTTTGCCTAAATACATCCAATTATTAGCATTACTTACATTAACATTTGTCAAATCAAACAGTAATCTATTAGCTGTGACTAAATCCGTTTCATCGTCTATATTAATTATACCATTTATTAGAGAATATTCTAAATTAGAAGATATTAAATTTGTACTATTAATTATACCAATTTTATCTAACATACCTTTATCTAAAGTATATGGAATCACATATATATTTTGTTTTTTATTAACTATATAAAATCTCCCATTATAATCTATTACATCTTCTATGTCATTTGAATATAATAATTTAGATTGAATAATTTTATTCATATATCTCATTTATTTTATTAGAACTATTGTACATAATTCTTAAAGAATTTTTAATAGCATCTTTTATAGCATCAACGTTAATATCCTGGATTATATATTCAATTAATTTATCTGCTCCTCCATCGAACGATTCTGTTATAACATTAAACAAACTTATAGATGGCAAAGATATATTTAATTCCATTTCTATTATTTGATCTATTTTTTTACTTTTTGAGATCATTATATATACTGGGTCTAAATTATTCGCAGAAGACGTGATAGGTGATGTCTGAGCACTTATATTATCATTTAATATAGTTTCATTAGCTTGTATGCTACGTTGTTCTATAACACCGAAACTTGATGTAGAAGCGGCAGTTGGCATAGGTGGCATTAATTTAAATATTTTTCTTCCTTCTACTAGAGGTTGGACACATACATTTTCCCCGTCTGCGTTTGTCGCCCAAACTTCTTCTTCTCTACCAACCCAAGATTCTTCAAATTTCCAACAATTATTAGGATTATCAATTTCTGCCATAAGTTTGCCAGTGACATCTGTGATATTTAAATTTGATACAAATTCTTCATTTATTCTTGATCCATCTTTAAAACAAATAAAAATTATACCATCTTCTGATATAATTTTATCATAAATCATAATATCACCTTTTCTATCACCACCAATCCACTGAAAATATCTAACTTTATTATTCATTGTTTTATTTATTTATTCTTATATTTTTTATTGTCACTTTTTTGATATTTACTTTATATAACGATGAATCGATGATATTGATTGAAATATTCTCTTTGCCAGTCGAGCTCGAATCCTTGTTCTGACCAACTGATATAATCTTCTCTGAATGATTGAAGAACTTCTTCAAAATGTTTATCATAATTTCCTAAAGTAATATAATTTAAACGTTTGGCGGGAATAACAAATGTATGATAAGTATCTTTAATACGCCAATAATATGAATCTTCAGGATATCCACCAATGCCATATTCTATAACTAAATTTGACACCCACCCAACTGGATTTACTACTACTTCTTTTACAAATTTTAAATTTGTAAAATTGTAACTATACGGCATATAATATGGTTTAAATATTAGAATTATTATAAATATTGCTTACATCAGATTTAATGATTGTATCTGATTGTGAATTTATTTCCGACGAAGAATAATCGGAATTAGCAAGTGACTTATTATCAGGCGCAAATTTTCTAGCTGCTAATAAAGCAGAAGCTGCACCTATAAAAATAGTACATTGTTGCATAACATTTATAGTTTCAGGAATTTTAAAAATATAACCTATTATCGCTGCTAAAAATCCTATACAGCCTAATAAACCAACTATCACACCTATAAATGCTGATGCGCTAGTTTTTCCATCTTGGTTACTAAAAATTTCAGCAATAACAAATTTATCTCTTCTACTATTCATACCCTTTTATTTTATATATCTAGGTAGAATAGTAGAAGAAATATTCAATTTATTTTATAATATCCACAATTTTAGTGGTGGTAATAGATCTAATTTCAAAATCAAATCCACTTAGTTCCACATTAATTTTAGCTTCTACATCAGTAGGCGTTATCGCACTTACTATGTAATCTTCACCTCTTTTTTTAATTTTGCCCTTTTCATCGACTTCTTCGATTTTAACTGAGCATTTAAAATACTGTTCCATACTTATTTAGATTTTACTTCTTTAAATTTAGTGCACTGGATGGGGTTTAAACCATCAAATTTTATTTGGTATATATACCAAACTGAAGAATTTGCCATAATTGATGGCGTCATTTCATCTTCTCTGTAACAATTTTTCCAGATTGGACTATGTTTCATATCCTTTCTTAACTCATCCTTAATAGGACTCCACACAACTTCTGTAATCATATGTTTATTTGTTTAAAATTATTATATATTGTTTTGTATTAAAGGTTTTATATTATTTATCGAAACTTCCGGTTGACCCGCCAAAATTAGTTGTTGCTGTAAATAAAGAACGTTCCATTACCTCATCTGGTAATATGTCATATTGCATTAATGTTCTATTTACTTTGTTACATTTTTCACAAACCATAACATCAATAGGTAGAATTTCTTCTTTACCACTAGGTGATAAGAGAGCTGATATTTTCTTAAATACTATAGCTTGTCTAAATATAATTCCACCACATGAACATTCAATGTTTTTTGATTTCTTTAACATATCTGGAGTTATTCTAGGCGCTGAGCCAACAGGTCCATTAATTATACCTTTATTCATAATGATGTTTTTTTGATTATTTCGTTTTTATAAACAAATGAAAATTCCCCAAGTGGTCCTTCTATATCAAGATAAGAAACATACCATTTATCTTTTGTACCAGGAATCTTATTAATATTGCCAGCACCATCAACTTTAACATAATAATCTTGAGTGATATACATATTCCATTTCAGAGATAATATTTCTTCTCTTGTACAGACTTTTCCCAAAAAATAGCTATTCAATCTATCTTCAAATATATTCTTATTTATAAATAAAGGAGATTCAATCCGCATTGCATTGGTGTATATAACATATAATTTATTAAAAAGACGTATATCTTGAATTGTTACAGATTTATGAGTCCAACCCAATGAACTAACAATTTTGTCATTAATCTCTACCATTATTTTCCGTCTTTAAGATTTTCAATTTCAGATTTTAACTCTGCTTCAGAAAAATTGAAGTAATTAGTTGATATGGTACTGAATTTATTAGATGAATCTTTTAAATCAGCTCCTCTAAAGCTTCCTGAATATAAAGTTGCTTTTGACATATTAGTCATCATATCATGTTTATTTAAACTAACGCTTTTTGACATACTAATAGAACTGCCTGAGCTAATAGCATCAATATCTGCACCTAAAAATAAAAATTCCCATTTATATACTGATTCTTGATGTTTAACTTTATCTTTTATTTGCATTAATTTATATTCTTTTGACGAATTTTCTTCACCATCAGTTAAAATAATCATCATTACTTTTTCTGGTCGCTTACTTTCTTCCATATCAGCAAATCTTTTACCGACAGAATCAATTGCAACACCAATTGCATCAAGTAACGCCGTCATTCCAGATGCAACATAAGTATCAAAAATATTATCATTAACTTCTTTTATATTCTTACCTTCTAATTCTACTTTATAGTCAGAACTAAATGTAATATATGTTAAAAGAGCTTCTCCGGGAAGTTGTTTTTGTGTATTAAGATATTCTTTTAATGCACTTACAGTAGATAATCGTACATCACTCATAGACGATGATCGATCTACTACTAAAATTAATTCTGTTAAATTTTTTTTCATTTGTAATATTTAAATGTTATTTAATTCTTATATAATTTATGTATAAATAGGTTTTATTTAATTTAAAACAAACAAGTACTTTTATTTTTTCTCTGGAAACATTCTACCCGCAAAAAACATATTAACTAACGCATTTCTAACATTATCATACTGCTCTATTTCACCCATTTCATTTAATAATTCATCTGCTATCGAATAAACTACTGTCATTTCGGCACTTTCACCTGTTACAGTTGGAGCAAGCACATCTATTAATGAATAAATTCTTACCACAATTTTATCTAACTTATTTTCCATGTTTTAAGATTTTTAAAATAAACAAGTACTTTTATTTTTTACTATATCAATTGTTTGTTTAATATTATTTTGCATTACAAATTTTTCTGTAGAATACGGCCGTTTACCTTCAATTATAGCAACGCATTCTTTTATTATATCTTCGCATGTAGTTACAGGAGCATTCTGTGTAAGTTTTGTATAATCTTTTTTATCATATATCTGAAAATCATGTGGCATAGCCATTAAGTGCATATATTCTCTAATGTTCATTCTCCTATTTTTTATAGGATGAACATTTCTTTCCATAAGTTCACCAATAACTGCGCATACATAATATTTGTCTAGAAGAAGAACTTTATGCGTTATTCTAAATCTTTTTCCCATACTTATTTTTTTGATGATATGAATTACATCCCTAAGACATTTTTGATCTACTTCTTCTCTAGTTTCTACATAATCTTTAAATTCTAACATTAAATCATTTTCCAACAGAAAATCATAAGATCCTATATGTTCTTTGAAATCTAATAATACTCGTCTCCAGTCTTCTCCATATTTCAATGTTAAAAATTGTGTGATATCATAATTTGTAATATCATAATCATCGCAAACATATTTATCCTGTAATGTCGCAAATTCAGGAATGATTTGTAAATAATCTACTAAATTTAATCTATCTTTTTTAATAAAATTTAATATCGGCGCATATTTAGTTTTACACATAATAACATATGTTCTTGGTCTATGTTGAGGTATACCATGCAACATAGTATCTGTCTTAAAAAAATTAATAGAGTAATTATATTTTAATGCAATATCTTTTAAATTATCTCTACAATTACAACCAACGCTAGTAAACATTCCAGGAGCATTTTCAAATACATAAATCTTTGGCTTAATTTTATCTAATATAAACTCTGCACATTTGTACATCCAATCATTTACTTTAGAAGCTAATCGTTTCTCGGGAGACAATTGTGCAGACATCGATAAACCCGCGCACGGGGGAATCGATGTCACGATATCTATATTTTTATATTTTTCACAAATTGATACATCAAAATTTTTATCTAATTGATAATATGGAACATCTATACTTTTCTCTTTTAAATAATTTAAATATAAACTATCATTAGCAAGAAACGCTGAGAATGAAAAAATTGCTTCCGGTTGAGAACCCAAAACATTACTTGCAGCTATTGGAAATCCTCCAATTAAGGGTACGGCGGATACATGCTTATATTTATTTTTCATACTTGCCATTAATTATTTTTGTAACTACACCCTCACATATATTTATATCATTTGATATATTTTTAGTACTTATTTTATTTAAATTCATTTCTTTAACTTTATTAATAATTTCTAATGTTATTTTTGTATTATATCCAACTTTACCTTTATTACCTGGTTCATGTCCTTTTAGCTTATTTTTCCAATCAGCATGTTTTTGATCTGCAATTTCTTTACCATATTTTGCCAACCATATACTATATACTGATCTGCCGCTCATTGGATTCTTCTTTCCCATTTGAGACGAACTCATATTATACTGATAATCATTCGATTGCATAACATCATTTCTTTTTTCTGAATGCCAAGTTTTTCTTATATTTTCAATATGTTCCTCCGATAAGTTTTTACCTGTGTTCCATGGTTTATTACCTTTTTTCCAACAGCCAGAATTATTATCTAAACTTTCCTTTAGACGTTTTGTTCCTTCTTCTATTCCATATTTTTTTAATATCCATTGTTTCGGAGAATGTTTATATAAAGTTCCATTAGGCAAGCAGAAATTTTTATTTAAAGGGTCGTCCCAATGTTCTAATATTAATTCAGCTTCTTTTGATATCGCATCATAGTGTGTTGAAAAATTTGTGTGTAATATTTCTTTAACTAATTTTGATTTATCTGGTTTCCATGTTACCATAGATCCTTTGTATTTATAATCTTCTTCTGGTGAGCATACACACTTTCTTGAACCATAATAATATTCACCTGTATCTGGGATTTTTATTATATAAACGTAATGGTTCATACGTTATATAATGTTTTATAATCTTTTAATGTAATATGTATATCTCCTGTTTTAATATAATGATCAATTAAATAAAATTGTTTTTCATATATGTGTAAACTTCCTACATTCCATATAATTTCACCAAGTTCTATATTAAGCCGGTCTGTCATTCCTTTTGCTATATAAAGTTGCCATTGATAATCATTACGAAAACCTGCCCAACCATCATTGGAGCGCATCGAAACATAAGTTACTAATTTATTGTCTCTTATGAAATATTGCACTGTATTAGTACACATGAAATCAGATCTACCATTCTTACAAAAATCGTATTGCATTGAAGGTCTGGTGTATATCATAATGGCTCGTCTAGAATCTGGATTACGTACTAATTCATTATAACAATTTTGATATTGGTCAAAATTATCTGGGTGATTGATACACCAGCCATAGTTTGAATTAATAAATCCATCTTTATCAGCAACTTGTTTCCAAATTTTTGGTGTATTATTTAAATCATTAACATTTAAAGATTCAGAAAAATACCAATCTATTTCATCTTTAACATATTCGTGATTAATTTCCCCAAATATACTTTCTTCATCAACAATAAAATGTGCTCCAATTATTTCTACTGTCTTAACTCCAGATTTATCTGTGACAAAATCTTTATTTAAAAATTTTGAAGCAAATTCATTTCTTATATCTAATACATTATTTTTTGTTAATATTTTACTCATTTCTTTCTTAAATTATAATAGTTCGCTAAAAACCATTCATATGTTGTTTTTATACCCTCAGTTAAATTGGTTTTATGTGTCCACCCTAGATCGTGTATTTTTTTAACGTCTAATAGTTTTCTTGGAGTACCATTTTTAAAATTAGAGTTCCAAATAATATCACCTGTATATCCTACAACATTTTTTATTATTTCAGCTAATTCACTTAATGCAATATCTTCACCTGTTCCAACATTAACAATTTCCGGACTGTTATAATTTTTTAATAAAAATATAGTAGCAATTGCCATATCTTTAACATAAAGAAATTCTCGTTTAGGAGTACCATCTCCCCATAGTGTCACAGATTTTTCTTTGTTTATTTTTGCTTCGTGAAATTTATTTATCATTCCAGGAATAACATGAGAATTAACAGGATCGTAATTATCATTTTCACCATATAAATTAGTAGGCATAATTGATATATAATTACAGTAATATTGTTTATTATAAAGCTGACACATTTTTATTCCTGCAATTTTTGCTGTTGCGTATCCAATATTAGTTTCTTCTAATTCGCCAGTCATAAATTCCGATTCATTTATTGGTTGATTAGCAAATTTTGGATATATACATGAACTACCAAGATAAACAAGTTTTTTTACGTTTATTTGTCTACATGCTTCTATTACATTTACTGATATTTGAAGATTTTCTCTGATGAAATCTGCACTTTGAATATCATTAGCATAAATACCTCCGACTTTTGCCGCAGCTAATATTACATATTCGGGCATGTGATATTTAAACGCAGATATAGTTTCTTTAAAATCAGTAAGATCTGCAGATAATCTAGATAATGTTAATATATTAGTGTAACCTTGATTTTTTAATTCATTAACAATAGCCGATCCAACTAATCCTTTATGGCCTAATACTAAAATTTCACTATTCTTTTTCATATTTATCTAATTCATTTTTCATCATAATTTCTACTAATTTTTTAAATGTAACGTTAGGTTCCCACCCTAGAATTTCCTTTGCCTTAGATGCATCTCCTAATAGAATATCAACTTCTGCTGCTCTATAATAAATAGGATCCACCCCAATTACTAACCTATCATTCTCACCATCCCATAAAATATCTTGGCTTAACTCATTTTTAGACCACCGGAATCTGTTTGGAATATATAACAAACATTCATCAATAAATTCTCTTATTGTATGAGTTTCTCCAGTTGCTAATACAAAATCGTCTGGATTTTCTTGTTGCAGCATTAACCACATGCCCTTAATAAAATCTGGCGCATATCCCCAATCTCTTTTAGCATTTATATTGCCTAGATTAAATGATTCTCCTGTGTTTAAGTATTTTATTAGACCTTCAGTAATTTTCTTTGTGACAAATGTACTACCTCTTCTTTCACTCTCATGGTTAAATAAAACACCGTTAACTGCAAATAATCCATATGATTCTCTGTAATTTTTTACAATATGATATGCGTATAATTTAGCAACTCCATACGGGCTTCTTGGATTAAATGGTGTTGTTTCTTTTTGTGGAGTTTCTAAAACTTTGCCAAAAAGTTCAGATGTTGCGGCGTTATAAAACTTAGCATTAGGAACATGTTTTCTCATAGCTTCTAACATATTCAACGTACCGATAGCATCAGTTTGCGCAGTATATCCAGGGACATCAAATGATACTTTAACGTGAGATTGAGCACCGAGATGATATATTTCGTCTGGATTAACTAGATGCATTATTTGATCTATTGATAATGCATCTGTTATATCTCCGTAATGTAATTTAAGTTTATGAAATATGTGATCTATTCTTTGCGTATTAAATGAAGAACTTCTTCGTATTATTCCATGCACTTCATAATCTTTAGATAAAAGAAATTCAGCAAGATACGATCCGTCCTGACCTGATATGCCTGAAATTAAAGCTATTCGTTTTTTATTTGGATTTTTCATTTTATGAAATTTAATACTGTGTTTAATATTTGTTCATTTGGTAAGTATTCTCCTATTCCATTATCTACTCTCAATAATAATTTATTGATAATACTACTTTTTTCATGGATAGATTTAAATAATTCTATTTCTTGTGATTTTTGCTCTAAGTTTTTTGCGAATGAATTTCCATCTTCATTATTCATTAAGAATTCTGGATCTGCAATTAAAGTAATTAAATAAGTGTTTACAAAATTTATATATCGAGATTCAAACTCTTTAATTCTATGAGCAATAAACTCTTCTTTGTATTCTCTATATAATATTCCATAAACATATTCACCTAGATAATATCTATTGTAAATTATTTTATTTTCATAATAATTAAATTCATTAAATTCAGTATTATGAATATATTCATTTAACTTGCCTTCTTTAATAAAACATTGCATTTGCCATTTATAAACTTCATCTAACTTTATTTTTTTTGGTGGTTTTCCACAATGCCTAACCATAATATTATCATACTCATAAAATTTGCATATGCCTTCTATTAATGTAGATTTTCCTGTCCTATCTAATCCTTCGATAATCAGTGTCTTCATATATTTATAATTTTAACTATTTTGGCGTATTAGTTTAATTTATTTTATTAAATTTGATAAAATAGTTTTCTACATTAAAAAGTTATATAATTATTACGTTAAACATTTTATATAACAAAATGATTAAAATGGTTTTAATAAAAAAAGAAGACTAATTAGTCTTCTTTTTTGTTAAATTTTTTTAATAATTCTTCGATTATTAACATATCTGGATCAATATCTAGATTTAAATCGAATATATTTACTATTTCGTCATCTAACATATCTATCATTAAAATTTACCACATTATTTTTCCTTGTTTAAGAGTATATCTAATTTTTTAGCATTTTCTTTAATAAGTTTCGTATCATCATCGGCATCATTTTTTGAATTTACAACATTTTCTATTTTAGGTTTATTTGACTCTGTTAATAATGTTCTAACTTCTGAATATCCTAATAATAATATGACAACAACAATGGCTATAGTACCAATAGCTATTTTTGGATATTTTCTAAAGAAATTATATTCTTCTAATTCTGTGCTAATTTTTGCTTTAAATAATTCCACCTCGTCTTCAATATCTTTCATGCGAGTTAAGTGTTGTGGACAATTAATAGTTTGCATAGCATCATTCATTTGAAGATTATAAACATTATCTTCTAATTTTGTAACTCTACCATTAGTTTTTTTTACTTGAGCATCGATGCTCTCTAAAGTACTTTTAATTCCCGAAAATTGTAAATCAATTATAGCATGTACAGATTTAAATTTTTCGTTAATTAATTCTTTGAAATCCTCTGTATTATCAGACATAGAATGCGTTATTTTTATTATATATCTTATGATCTGGAGGAAAAATGTATTTTTGTATTTTTAATCAGGCAGTGTCATTTTAACAAATTCATAGACCTCATTTATATCATCCAATGAATATTTTTTTATATCTTCTAACGTTTGGATTTTGATTGCATTATCTAAAATTTCACCATCATACTTAATCCAGATTCCAAGATAATTACCTTGTTTTGATTTATTAAATGATATTAACGTACTCCACATATCATCAATTATAGTAAGCAACGCATCTTCAGATCGATTGAAATCTAAATTTTCTAAATTAACACTTATACTAGATCTAATAACGAATTCCATAGATTTAAGTTCCATATTAGAATCATCTTCTATCTCCATTAGAGACAATTTTATGTTTTGAATTTTTTCTACATTCATATATTTATGGTAAAATGTAATAATTTTATTATGATTGTCCAGTTGATAAAGGAGCAATATTTACTCTTCCTGTACTATTAGCTGTACTTATAAACTTATCATCAATTATATTATCCCCAGATACTTCTTTTGTATTATGTACTATATCTGCGTTTTCATTTGTTTTAGACAAGTTAACTATCGTTGGCGATGTTTCTGGAGCAACTGTATTGAATGTAGCTTGCTCATCCCAGAAATCTTTTCCATAATTAATACTAAGTTCTTCTTGAGCTTGAATCGGTCTAGTTGTTACAAAATACATTTGCCTATTACTTCTATTATATGCATATTCTAGGTTTGGGTTTTCGGAATGTTTATATAATGATCCATATCCAAGAACTACGCCATATTTATTTTTATCTTTTTCTATTTCAAATATATAATTCTTTAAATTTGGTATAGCTTTTGCTTCCACACCTACAAATATGATAGGACATATTTCTACAATTTCACCTTTTGCAAATTGTGTTTTAGAATACATGACAAACTCTCCATTCGGTCTTTTGGAATATTCTACTCTATTTATATTGAACACTTCCTTTCTTGGTGTTACAACACCAACTTTGTCAGATAATCTTATATTCTTTTTCTTTTCTACCTTATCAACTGTTTTATCGTAAGGATTAAAAAAACCTTCTTTAAGTTGTTTTATTTTATATGTCATTTTGATTGTATTTTTTAAATTTAGAAAAGCTAATAAAAGATTCGTTAACTTTTCTTTGTTTATCCGCTACTTCAGGAAGATATTTTCTAATATAATTGAATAATTTTTTAAATTCATCGACACTCATTTTTCCATTAGCTATTTTATGCATAACAGATGTAAATTCAGCTTGTCTTTTTGGTGATGCTAATATATATCCTACTTTATACGCTAAATCGCTTTCACTACTAGCATATTTATAATAATCTACTCTATCAATTTTGCTTCTTTCTATAATTGATTCAAGATTATATATAGCTGAATCTAAAAATTTTTTACCTGTTATAAATTTTTCAGTGTATAATATAATTCTTCTATATTCAGCAAGCAGCTTTATTCCACGCTCTACCATTTCTTTATCAGCCATACGTTCCAACACAGTTATGTTAATTTTGTTGGTGTATTTAATCAAATCTTTCAAATATATTGTTAATTCATCCAATAAAACATGTTTTTCATCATCATCAACGGATGAAAATTTTTCCAGATTATCTACTATTAGTTTTCGATAATGGTGTGCGTACTTAAAATAATTTTCTGTGTTTGTTAAAACTATACTATCTCTCTGCGTCATCTTTTATATTATTTAAAAATCATAATCAATTTCTGGAAGACCAACACTAACAGGTTTGAACGTTTTCTTTTCAACATGAGTTGCTAATTCTCCAATATTTACAGGTGCACCAAGTTTTGGAACTATAGACCCAGCAATTTTTAAATAAGGTCTAATGTATGATGTTGGGCTTGCTGTAATTTCCATAGTGTAATTACCAAATACCAGAGCACCACGATAATCTACTATTGTTGCACTATCTATATCAGTTACTTCAATTTCATTATCAAATATAAGTAAACCTTTTTCTGATATAGGATATCTTCTACCAGGAGCTCTTAATATTATTTCAACTTTATATTTATTATCGTCTATATCAGTAATTGAATGTACTCTAAAATCTAATGCATGAGCACCATAAGAATATTTGTGTTCTTCGATATATGATTCTAGTTCGGCATTTATTTCATCTAATTTATTCAATCCTGCGTTTCCTAATAATTGTAATAATTTTTCATCAATTTCCATTTTTTTCATTGATGATAATTCTACCCATTTTGCTTTAAGCTTACCTTTACCTCTATCCGATAATTCAACATTTAATATAAATCCAGGAGAATCAATTCTTTTATCTATAGCATTTGTGTAACTATCTAAGACTTTATCAATATATGCGTTAATTTTCTTTAACTCATTTTCTTTTAGAGATGCTATATCTTTTTTATAACTAATAGCTAAATTAACAGCTTTATCATTAGTTTGAGTAGCTTCTGTTTCTTTTAAATTATCTTCCTTAAATTTTTGAAAATTCTCGTATGCTTTTTCGGCAACTAAAGCTATATTTTTTTCAAAATGCTTTATTAAACTTAAAGATTTTTTTTCAAACCCCTTTAAGTATGATTTCATTACAGATTTAGCTTTTTCAAATCGCATGACTCTAGGTATAAAGGATTTAGTTTTATCTATTAACGATCCGAATATACCTTTTTCGTCTTCATTTAATCTAAGACAGAATTCATCAAAACTTTCAAATTGTATATTATTCATGAATTATTATTTTTTTGTTTTTATATTTCCAGCTGCAACATTTTTTTTACTGACTTTATTGACTGGTTTTTTTTTCAACTTGATTTTTTCTTTTAGATTTTTGAGAAGATTCGGTATTTTGAGGTAAAGCATGCGTTACAGAACCTCTTGATGAAGTATCAGCTGTTTTAATAGCTTTTTTATTTTTTGGGGGCGATGCAACTGGTAGCTCCTTATGAAATTTCATTTTTGATGCTATAGCAATTGGAACAACCTTTGTTGTTTCTTTACCATCTTTGCCAATTTCTTTAAACTTCATTTCATTTTTATCGGACGATATAACTTTCAACGTACGCTCTTTACCATTAAATATAAATGTATAGGTATCACCTGG
>Ga0316607_1000291_pt1 | contig 19811 bp, 13 predicted proteins | sample MIS2016062E_MG_FD_207674 | JGI IMG/M metagenome (GOLD analysis project Ga0316607, IMG submission 207674) | Microbial mat bacterial communities from Middle Island sinkhole, Lake Huron, Michigan, United States - MIS.2016.062E | ecosystem: Environmental > Aquatic > Freshwater > Lake > Sediment...
CCCTTTCCTCCCCCCGTCGTCGTCAACCCCCAACCGCAACCAACAATCGCAATTATCAACCCAAAAATAAAACTCTTAATCACCACAGTTACTAAATCCCAAGGCCCCAAAAAAGTCCGCACCGATTCCAAAAATACCGACGGTTCCAAACCATAAAAAACAGCCGCTACAAACAGCCCACCAACAATCCCCACCGCCACCGAAAAAATCGTTAAAATCGGCAGCATTACACAGCAAGCTATCACCCGCGGCACTACTAAATAATCAACCGGATTTGTTCTCAACATATACAGGGCATCTATTTGTTCCGTCACCTGCATTTCGCCTATTTCCGCTGCAAAAGCCGAACCCACTTGTCCCGCCACTACGCCCGCTGTTAAAACAGGTGCTAATTCCCGACAAAATGCCAAAGCAAAAGCACCTCCCACCGCACCTACCGCCCCAAACCGAATCAATTCTCTGGCTGATTGAATGGTAAAAATCATGCCGGCAAAGAAGGCTATTAGTAGTACAGCGCGCAAAGAATCTAACCCTACTGTTACTAAATGCTCCATGATTTTGCGGCGGTCAATTTTGCCACTCAGGATTCGCAATAGCACTTGGCCGCCCAGAAACAGGGTGACAGAAAACCGCTGAAACCACCTGTTGTTAAAGGTTTCATCTAAATGCCGATCGCCCTTTTCTTGGTATTTTTTAACCAATGATTTAGATTTTATATCTAAGATTGCTGCACAATAACTAATGTTAGATCCCCGATTTCTTAAAGAAGTCGGAGATCTGGGTATTCCTAACTAATTATTCGGTCAGCAGCAAGTCAATAAACCGATCCAACTTCTGATTAGAATTGCCTGCTTGCTCCTGGCCAATTCTCACCAGTTCCGATATATTTTCTTCGGAAGCTTCATCAATTGGTATGGGTTTTTCATTACTCAAATCTGGATTAATTCTCAAATATTGATTGGGCTTTTCAATGGAATCAAAAATTTGCATTAGTTGATAATCGACAGTTTCTGAAACTCCGGTAATCAGGATATCCATCAAAGGCTGAACCCACTCTAATTGACCCCAGTTTTTCACTTCTTCGTAGGGATATTTTTGTTGAGCTGATCCCGTCCCCAGCGATAAGATTACCATATCTTTTGCAGTTGGGCCTCTGTCGGGGCGTTCGTCGGGAATCCTGAATTTACTTCTCACTTCTGCATAGGCACAAAGTGCGGGATTGTTGGCGAATACTCCCCCATCAACTAAAACGTAGGATTCGTTTGTCAAAGAGCGGATTTTGGGAACTTCAAAGTAGGAGGGAGCAGCCGATGTGGCTCTGGCTACATCTCTGATAAAATAGTCTTCTTCTGGATTTGTTTTAGCATCTATTTGATTGAAAAAGTGAGCTTTTCTCCTTTCGATATCGTAACTGGAAATTAAACAAGGTTTCAGCAGTTCGCTGAGTTTGCAATCTCTAAAAGTTGCCCCCAAAAATAATTCTAAGCGATCGCTCGGATATTTTTCATCGATCAAACCATCTAGGGAATAGAGTGTTTGCCAAAAGGATTTCTTAAAAACATCGCGGCCACTATCGATCGAAAAATTAACAGCGTCTTGGGCCGACCACCGGGGTCTGTGGGGATTTTCGGCATCGGGACACAAATAAATGCAAGTTAAAATCCCTCCCGCACTTGTGCCGGCGATTAAATCAAAATAGTCCGCTATTCTTGCATCGGGGTTGTCACTTTTCTGTTGCAGCTTTTTTTCAATGCTAACTGCAACTTGCGCGGGGATAATTCCTCTAATACCGCCTCCATCTATGGATAGAATTCTGGTATATTTAGCCATAACTGTTGCCTCTTCCTAAAGTATAAAATCTTAAATCTCAAATAGAATCACTTGGCTAGCTGTCACCATGTAGCGAAAAATGTATTCGACAATTTCTATGTAATTGTAGGCGGCTTCGGGGGAGTTTGCCCAGACTGTAACGCCGTGATCGCGAATTAGCAAAGCGGGTACTGCTGGCCGCGAAACGGCAAAGGCTTCGGAAATCTCATCAGCTATTTTCGGCACTGACAAATAATTTGCAAATATGGGCATCGACACCTGCGGGTTTTCTTCCCACACCCCCAAACCTTTTAGCATTTCAATACCGGGCAAAGGTACTGCATTTCCTGCTGTTAAGCGAGAGACTAATTTTGCTTCGATCGAGTGTACGTGATAGCAAGCTTGCGCCTCTGGAAAACTATTGTAAACAGCTAAATGAATGCTGTTTTCTGCTGAAGGGCGACTCTCGGAAACAGGCTGTTCGACAATATCGCCGTCTAAGTTCATTCTGATAAAATCTTGATCGGTTAACTGCCCTTTTGGGCGGCCGCTAGCAGTAATCCAAAAACTGCCATCGTCTAGGCGGGCCGAAAGATTGCCGGCTGTGCCCACCATCCAACCTCGATCGTAAAAATGTTTAGCTGCGGCAATTAAATCTGCTCTCAAATCAACACTCATTATTCGTAAATCCTCAGTTGTTTATCTACCTTTTACCTGTACACTCCTGGACGCAAATTTTCATTTTTTACACTATCCATAGTAGTAAGGTGCGCAATGCGCACCCTACAAATAGGGTTTCTGCGTCCAGGACTGGTTGAGTTTTAATTCCATTTTTGGGACAAGTTTTCTCGGACATCAAAAAAATTATCCCATTTAATATAAGGCTTTTGCTGTGAGTCTAGATACTCGGCCAGCCGATCGCGCGCAAACACCGATGAAGCCTGCAATGCCATGTTAAAATCCGTCAGGGAATCTCCGATCGCCACCTGTGACTCGGCCTCGTACAGCCCCATCACCCGCACCTTAGACACCAATTCCGTATCCCCTTCAAACTCTGCATTTACTTGCAAGCGAGGCCCCGTCGCGTCCAGTTCCACAGCATAAATAGCGCTGGCCCGATCGACCAAATCGCCCATTACTGTTTCTACCATCACCCGCAGGCCACCGGAAACTATCACAAAATCCACCCCTTTAGCATCCAAAAAATCCAGCAATTCTACCAATCCCGATCGCATCAATTTCCCCCTGGAAAATTCGACAATTTCCCCATAACATTCCGAGGGAATCGACTCCAGTAACTGCCGCACTCCCGATCGCAAACTCAGCCTTCTAGCATACATTTCAGGCATCAGTTGGGATGATAATTCCGGCGCGAAATGCTTGAGCATTCCCACAAAAGTTTCCTCAACGGTGATCGTGCCGTCAAAGTCGCAGAATACCACCCGTTTCGGGTTGGGGATCGTCGATTTTTGCTGAGCCTTGGTCATTGTCGATCTCACAAGAGAGAGAACGTTAAAAGTTTACAGAATTGGTGGTAAAATGTCTAGCGAAAAACGCTGCGATCGGCAAAAAACTCACAGAAGACCGCAGTTTATTGGCGATCGCCAGCTGGCTTTTATGCAGATTCTTCGATCGCTTCTTTTGCCTTCTGCTGTTTGCTGGTTGGCGAAGGTCGATCGGACTTAGCCAGCAAACAGATTAAATTATCCTCCTCAGTATTAATCAAGCCTTTCGATCGCAACTTACCCATCAGCCGCGTCACCGTCACCCGCGTCGAGCCGATCGCACTGCCAATTTGAGAGTGAGTCAGAGTCCAAGGTAACCGATAGCCGCGAACCACATTCGGTTTGGCCTCACTTACATAGGGTTCCCCGAACTCTTCAATCAACAAAGTGAGAAATCCCAGCAAGCGGTCGATCGTCCGGCGTTGTCCCAAAGTGCTTAGCCAGAGCAGTTTCCGCTGATGCTGGTAGCGAAACGCATCCAAAATTTCTCTGCGGAAGTGAGGCCAATTATCCAAATCGTGCCAGTACATCCACACTACGTGAGTTTGGTCAGCGTGGGCGTAAGCTTGGAGGGTAAACGGCGACTGGGCCACCAGTTCAAAGGGCTGGCCGGCGCCAACGAAGCCCAAAAAAGCTTCTTCAGTCGCTTCGATCTCTGATTTTGACGATTTTGCAATGGCGCTGACTTGAGCGCGGCCTACGAGCCGCACAGAACCCTTCTGTACTAAATACAGCAGTCCCGGTCTGGCTGGAATTCGCTCGTCTTTGCTAAAAGTCCGGCAGCGGTAGTGTTCCTGGGCCCAGTCTATAATTCGCTGCCAGGTGATAAACGGTCGATCAATGGTTTCTGGAGGTGTTGAAGTTGATTGCATGGTGAGGCTTGGGGATATATTTAATCAGTGCGTGGTGTGATCTAAGAGCAGCGACCGCCAACATCTCGATACAAAGTGAGAATTACAAACCCCGATCGAGCTTGCACCAGCTTTGCTTGTTGTTGTCAGTTTTACCTAAAAATTTAATGTAGCAAAAAATACATCAAAATAGTTGAATCCAGCAAAAATTCCTGCCAATTTGGCAAACGCTTCGACTACGCTCAGCGACCAGATAGTACGCTCAGCGACCAGATAGTACGCTCAGCGACCAGATCGCCGATGATTTCGATACAGCCCTGGTTGTTGATGCCGATCGCCAGAGATGATCTCAAAATATGATATCAAACAGGATCAGCAGTTTGACGTACAAATATAGAGCAATCGGTAACAGTATAAGAGTTATGAATACGGTCAATAACTGGAAGTTTCGGGAACTCACACTCAAAAGTTGGTTGAACAGGAGGCTGCGGTATGCGATCAAAGAGGCGATCGGCATTGTCTATCAGCCTGGCAGTGGCGGGCTAGAAGCCCACCCCACAAAAAACTTGATTTCTTGTGGAACAGGCATCTTGCCTGTTACTGGCAGTGGCGGGCTAGAAGCCCACCCCACAAAAAACTTGATTTCTTGTGGAACAGGCATCTTGCCTGTTACTGACATTGGTGCAACATCTGGGTTAAAACTGACTAAAGACACCTGTCGCCATCAAATTCCGTTAAATCGGGCTAAAAATAGCACGCGAGTGCTGTATGTATCTGCGATCGCCCTCAAATTGGCAGAGTATGATATCAAAGAGTATCAAAGAGTGTGGCAGCAGACACCACAAGCAATTGCCACACGGTTAGTCGAAACCCTGCAACCGCTGTGCAGCGGAGATTTCACCATTGCAGTCGCGCCGTCGGGGATCATTCAGTTTGAGTTGACTGATCTAGCTTTAGCCGTCTGGTTGCAGCGTTTAGCTCAAACTGCCCTACCACTTCCAGAGTCTCAAATATTATCTCCTGTTGTGCCGGTCGATCGACTGTTTCCCATTCAATACAGCCACGCCCGTTGTTGTTCTCTGCTGCGAATGGCCCACCGCGATCGAATAATTGCGATCGTTGAATTCGATCGGGCTCCAACACCGCAAATTTGGTCGCTTTCAGCCCCAACTCCCATCCCCTGGCTCGACGAAGATGGGCGACTGCGGTTAGTACATCCAGCAGAATACAATTTAATCTCACAACTGTTAGCAGTGCTAGACAGTTTAGCTCCTATTATTGAACAGTACAACGACGAAAAACCCGTCAATTATTTAAAATTAGCTAACAGTTTGAGCGCAGCTTTTCAGACATTTTACAGCCAGTGCCGGATTTGGGGAGAAGTGAAAATAGAAACACCAAAACTCGCTCAAGCTAGATTAGGTTTAGTATTAGCAACTCAATCTTTGCTCAGGTTTATACTAGAAGATTTATTAAACGCTGTTGCTCCCTTAGAACTTTGAAGAAGGAAGAAGGAAGAAGGAAGAAGGAAGAAGGAAGAAAGCACCAATGCCCGCTTGCCCGCTTGCCTTGAATACCCAGCTCCCCGACTTTTTTAAGAAGTCGGGGAGCTAAAAGCAGAGGATTTTACGTTTGGTTTCGGGCAAGTTTTGTTTTTCCAATCACACTGATAAAGATCTTCTTTTTGCCAGCTTAAAGGAATTTCTAACAAATCGCGAGAACCCGTCATCCCTTGACCGATAAATATAAGCAGCGCGATCCAATTTAAAACCGTGTGAATTTTCCACCAGCCGTGCGATCTATCTTGATAAATTTCCGGTGCTGCTAGGGAAAAAACCATGATCAGCGCCGCAGCGAGGCCGTAATAAAAATGAGAAACTAGCCATTCGTCTTGCTACAGTTCTTAAATATGTGGCTGGGAAATTAGGCAAGAGTGTTGTACTTGTTGACCCGAAGGGGACTTCTCAACGCTGGAATTGTCTCAACAAAGTACCTAAAGAATTGTCGGACAGATGGCATTCTTGTCAGTGTGGTGAGGAACTGGATCGAGATGAAAATTCAGCCAAACTTATCAAAAAGAATTGTACTGAGCGGAGTCGAAGTATTGGCTTGGGTTACGAAAGTGGCGGTGGTTCTACGTCACTCAAAAAAGCCCTTGCAAAAAGGGAAAAAGCAGCCTGCGGTCTAACGGTACAAGTTGACCGTCAGGTTCGTTCATTTAGGATAATATAGTTTTAGACATTTTTCTGAACATTTGTACTGTCGGCTGTCAGACCGGCTGCCTCGATCGACATTAATGAAATCAATTTCTGCGGTAAATTTGGCACAGATCCAAGAACTAGAAAGCATTGTCGGCACTGCTGGCATCTCTTGCTGGCAAGATGCAGGGGCTTTTTGGCAAGAAAAGCTCAAAAGTGCGATCGCCCCCGACACCGACATTGACTGCATTGTTTTTCCCCACACCCAAGCAGAGCTCGCGGCAGTCGTCGCTTGTGCTTCCCGAAATCCTGCGGGTATATTAATTTGCGGCAACGGCAGCAAAATCAATTGGGGCGGCTTAGTTAAATTAGACCCCCCTCACCCCGCCAGGGAGCTTTCAGAACCGCCTTTATTCAGCTCTGTAGGGGCGATCGTGGCTGTGAGCACGGGACGCCTCAATCGACTGATCGAACACGCTGTCGGCGATTTAACGGTGACTGCGGAAGCGGGGATGAAGTTTGCCGACTTGCAGCAAATTTTAGCCGCATCAGGTCAATTTTTGGCGATCGATCCAGCATATCCACAGCACGCAACCTTGGGCGGCATAGTCGCTGCTGCTGACGCGGGTTCCCTGCGACACCGCTATCGGGGCGTTCGCGATCTACTATTGGGAATTAGCTTTGTGCGATCGGACGGCAAAATTGCCTCATCCGGGGGGCGAGTAGTTAAAAATGTCGCCGGTTACGACTTGATGAAACTATTTGCCGGTTCCTACGGCACATTAGGCGTGATTTCTCAAGTCACTTTCCGAGTTTATCCCCTCCCAGTCGCCTCTGCAACAGTCGTGCTGATTGGGGAAACTGATGCTTTAGCTCAAGCCACTCAAATCTTATTATCTTCTGCTTTGACTCCCACAGCCGTTGATTTGCTATCACCTGATTTAGTAGCAAAATTAGGTTTAGGAAAAGGCAAAGGATTGATCGTAAGATTTCAAAGTATCGCAGCAAGTGTTAAAGCACAATCTACTCGCTTGTTGGAAGTTGGCGAAAAGTTGGGTTTGCCAGCAAATATATGCGGCGAGAATGATGAGAATCAGTTATGGCAAACATTACCAGAAACTATCTGGAATTCTGCCCAAAACTCAGCGATTATTTGTAAAATAGGAGTCAGACCCTCGGAATCTGTCAAACTAATTGACGAATTGCCAATACAAGATGCTCTGATTCATGCAGGTAGCGGTTTGGGGGTTTTACGGTTTGAGACTGCCACTGCGGAAACGCTGTTGCAGGTACGCAGAAGCTGCGAAGCCAAAGGCGGTTTTCTGACTGTCTTAGCAGCGCCGATCGCTCTTAAGCAAGAGTTGGATGTTTGGGGCTATACTGGAAGTGCGATCGCTTTAATGCAGCGGATTAAACAACAGTTTGACCCGGAAAATATTTTGAATCCCCATCGTTTTGTTGGCGGCATTTAGTTTAATGTTTTTAGTAAGGACTTTAGTTTTTCTTAAATCCCAGTCTAAATCCATTTGTGAACTAGATTTGTTTTTTAACGAACCGCGAAGGCGCGAAGAGCGCGAAGGAAGAGAAAAGAAGGAAGGACTAAAGTCTTTACTGCAAACCAAAACAATTAGGAAATATATGCAAACTTCCGAAAAATCTACACTTCCAGGCGACGAGTTAAAACCTGCTAAGTCAAGCAATTTTCTAGCACAAAATCCCCATTTACAAACTCCAGAACTACAGGGTTTTGATGCTAATAATCCGCCGAATCCTCAATTAATTGATACTTGCGTTCACTGCGGTTTTTGTTTGTCTACTTGTCCGAGTTATCGGGTACTTGGCAAAGAAATGGATTCCCCTAGAGGCCGCATTTATTTAATGGATGCGATTAACGAAGGCGAAGCACCTTTAAATGAAGCAACTGCACAGCATTTTGATACTTGCTTGGGGTGCTTGGCTTGTGTGACAACTTGTCCGTCTGGGGTGCAGTACGATAAATTGATTGGCGCAACTCGTCATCAAATAGATAGAAATTACGATCGCACTTTCTCCGACAAACTAATTCGCTCTATCCTGTTTAACTTCTTTCCCTATCCTAACCGATTGCGACCTTTGCTCGCTCCGATGTTTCTCTATCAAAAATTGGGAGTGCAAAAACTTGTCCGTTTGACTGGTTTGTTGCCAAAAATATCTCCCCGATTGGCGGCGATGGAGTCAATTTTACCGGAAATTACGATCGAGTCTTTCCGGGATAATTTGCCCGATGTCATTCCAGCCCAAGGAGAGAAACGCTATCGAGTTGGGATGATTTTAGGCTGCGTACAGCGACTATTTTTCTCGCCAGTTAATGAAGCAACCGTGAGAGTTTTAACGGCGAATGGCTGCGAGGTTGTGATTCCCAAATCCCAGGGATGTTGTGCCGCTTTACCCGAACACCAAGGGCAAACTGAACAAGCAAAAGTTTTAGCCAGACAAATGATTGACAGTTTTGCAAACATGGGAGTTGATGCTGTCATTATCAACGCGGCTGGTTGTGGTCATACTTTGAAAGAATACGGTCATATTTTAGCAGATGACCCGGAATATCGGGAAAAAGCTGAGGATTTTGCGGCCCATGTTAAAGACGTGCAAGAGTTTTTGGCAAGTGCGGGTTTGACTGCAAAACTTCATCCTTTGATTGACGGAGATTTGACGATAGTTTATCAGGATGCGTGTCATTTACTGCACGGACAAAAGATTAGTTTGCAGCCGCGTCAACTGCTACAACAAATTCCGGGTGTGAAGTTAAAAGAACCTTTAGATGCGGCTTTGTGCTGCGGGAGTGCTGGCGTTTATAATATGTTGCAGCCGGAGGTTGCTGAGGAGTTGGGACAGCAAAAGGTTGAGAATTTATTGAATACTGGCGCTGAGTTGATTGCTTCGGCGAATCCTGGTTGTTCTTTGCAAATTAAGAAGCATTTGGAATTGCAGGGAAAATCAGTTACTTTGATGCACCCGATCGAGCTTTTGGATTATTCGATTCGGGGGGTGAAGTTGCAGAGGAATTAGTTTTGTAGGTGGGCAATTCCCACCCTATTTTCGATGCGCTTTTTTGTGAATGAGATTTTTTTTAATGAACCGCAGAGGCCGCAGAGGGCGCAGAGGAAGAGAGGAGGGAGCAAATCGCACTTTTAATTTGACCAAAAGTGCGTGAAGCGTAGCTATCCCGCAGGGAATCGTGCTTCTCACCCCTTCCTAAACAGCTAAAATTACATTAGTCAGTTGTCTGTTGTTAGTTGCTACCAATAACAAATAACTAATAACTAATAACTACTGACTACTTCTAACCTCAAAAAATGCACCTGTCCCGAAGCTTCCGCTGCCACAATTGTCACCCCATCGGGTGCAATAGCACAAGATTTCAACGCACTATCTCCTCTGAAACTAGCAATTACTTCTCGACTTAACAAATCCCACACTTTGAGAGTATTGTCGTCCGAAACAGAAATTGCCCTGGTTCCCATCGTCGCCACGGCTGTTATCGTATCGGCATGACCAGCCAGAGTAAAGGCTTCCTTTCTACTTGGCAAATTCCACACTTTCAAACTTGTTTCTCCCCCGCCAGAAATTGCAAATTTTCCATCTTCCGTAACTGCTACAGCATTCACAAAACTGTCATGACCTTTGAGAGTGAAAAGTTGATTTTTTACTGCTAAGTTCCACAAATCAGCACAAATATTCTGTTCTTGACCCAAACTCCAAACTTTCAGAGTTTGGTCGCCGGAAGCAGAAATTACCCGATTGCCGTCAGGAGTCACCGCAACAGCTTTTATCCCGTCGGTGTGACCTGTAAAAGTAAAAAGTTCCTCTCCCGTTTCCAAACTCCAAACTTTAATAGTTTTGTCTCCAGAACCAGAAATCGCCATCCTTCCGTCTGGAGTAACGGCAACAGAATTAACCCAGTCTGTATGACCAGTGAAAGTAAAAATTTCCTTGCCAGTTTCCAGATTCCAAACTTTAACAGTTTTGTCGCCTGCACCCGAAATTACTCGCTGGCTATCTGCTGTTATTGCGATCGCTTTTACCCAATCTTGATGACCAGTAATCGTGAAAATTTCTGCTTGTGTTTCTAAATTCCAGACTTTAATGCTGTTGTCGCCAGAACCGGAAACCATTTTAGTACCGTCCGCAGTCACTGCCAGAGCATTTACACAGTCATCATGGCCTGAAAATGATAAATTTTCTTTTCCTGTTTCTAAGTGCCAAACTTTTAGCGTTTTGTCTGAGGAACCAGAAACTATCCGCTTCCCGTCCGCAGTCACCGCCACAGCATTCACCGGGGCAATATGATTGGTAAAAGTGAAAAGTTCTGCTTTTGTTTCCAGACTCCAAACTTTCAGTGTTTTGTCGCCGGAAGCAGAAATTACCCGCTTCCCGTCAGGAGTAACTGCCACGGCTTGAACGAAACTGTCGTGATTTCCTAATGTAAAAAGTTGCTTTCTCTCTGACAAACTCCAGACTTTAACAGTTCCGTCGTAACTGCCGGAAATTATTTTTTCGCCGTCGGGAGTAACTACCACAGCTTTTACCCAATCTCCATGACCGGTCAGAGTAAAAAGTTCTGTTCCAGTTTCTAAACTCCAGACTTTGATGCTGTTGTCGCCCGACCCGGAAATTAATCGTTTGCTGTCAGGAGTTACTGCTACTGACTGCACAAAACTGGTATGACCTTTGAGATTAAAAATTACTGCCCCTGTTGACAAATCCCAAACTTTAATACTGCCGTCCCAGGAACCGGAAATTACTCGCTGGCCGTCGGGAGTTACTGCTACAGATTCTACGGCAAATGTATCGCCGACAAAGGTAAAGAGTTCTGTTCCAGTTTCTAGATCCCATATTTTAATAGTATTGTCCCAAGAACCGGAAATTACTTTAGTGCCGTCTGGTGTGACTGCGACAGCATTGACATAGGTAAGATGACCTTGGAGGGTGAAAATTTCTGCTCCTGTTTCTAAGTTCCAAACTTTTAAAGTGTGGTCGGAAGAAGCAGAAATTGCCCGCTTGCCATCGGGAGTTATTGCTACACATTGTACCCAATCTGTATGTCCGGTCAGAGTACGCAGTAATCTCCCTCCAGGACGGGTAAAGCTGGGTGTTAGCGGTCGCAGCCAGGGTTTTTTCTGGCGTTTTGCTTGTTCTAGCAGTGCCTGAATTTCGGTATTTTTAAAGCTCATCAAGCGGGCAATTAGTTGGGCGGCTAGTTGGGTTTTGTCTTGGGTTAGAATGTGAGCGGAAAGCCTAATTGCTTCTTGGATTAATTTGAGGGTGTCTGCTTTTTCGTCTGAGGTTAAAATATCGGGATTTGTTGCTAAATCGTAATCTTCTATTAGTGGCTGTACTCCCGATGCTGACAGCTTAGCTTCGATAAAATTATAATCTGTTAGCAAGCTGTATAATTTTTCTGCGTCTGAAGTTGCTGCTAACTGACTTGGCAGGATTTCCAGACAGTGTGTCTGTTCTCCTGGCAGCATCTGATCTAAATCTTGTGTAAACTCGCTCATAATTTTGTGGATTTATTTGTCAAATGTATGCGATCGCTAGCTGCACCTTGCTGACCACCCGATCGATCAACTTTTATCTGATCTTAGCATGACATATTTAAGGACTATTTGCTACCATCGCCCTTGTGGCAACACTGAGCTGCTATGGAGACAGCAAGTATTTGGAAAATTAATCAAGTGACATCAGACACAACAATTAAAAATTAAAAATTAAAAATTAAAAATGCTCTTTTTTGATTTATAATTAAACTGGTCGGGATTTCGGACCTCAACCCAACTGACAATCTGCTTAACTCAGAACTCCCGGAAAGCTTTGCAGGTGCGCCCCCTTCCTTTAAAATATACAAAATAGATAAGTATTAAGTTCAGAGACAAAATTCATGGACGCGATCGAGTTTTTCGAGTTAAGTGCAGGTAAATGGTTTTCCCAGCGCACCGTACACAATCTACATTCAGGGGAATTGCAGGTAGGCAAATCTGACCTAAAAATAGAAATACTGACAGCGACTGATCCAGCAGTCGTCAAACTTTGCCAACAGCACTCGATTAATCCTGCTGCCACTGGGCTAACTAGCCTGCGGGTGACTTGGGATGATGTTCCCGATCGCACCAGTAGCAAACAAGTCGGTTCTACAATATTAGCGATCGTACCCAATCCCGACAACCCCAGCGAAGGCCAAGTCCTCCAAGATAAGAACACCAGCCGCTATGTGATGGGCGCAGATGATGTGCTGACATTGATTACAGAATCCGAAACCATCCATGCTGAAGAAAGGCTGTGGTATCTCATGCCGAACCTCCGACTGCGTACCAGCGTTGTCAAGCAAACAAACGGTAGGGAACAGGCATCTTTTTGTTCGGAAATTCGCATGGGAGTAATTGTGAAAAATTAACAGTTAAAAACAATTCCCAATTCCCAATTCCCAATTCCCAATTCCCAAAATTCACAACTTCTTTCTTCTTTCTCCCTTCTTCCTTTTGCCTTCTCGGGCAATGGCTGTTAATTTCGAGTGAAAATCAGTGTGTTTGACTGGGGCTATTTTTGCCACCGATTTTTCGGCAAATTCCCGATCGGCTTCGGCTTTGTCTGCCACCGCAGTCACTGCCAAATCTTCTTCATAAATCACAACTTCCGCAGTTTCCCCCGTGGGGACTGCGGAGGATGCTTCTATTTCCTGAGTCTTGATCTCTGGGAATTCTAGATGTTGCACCCGATCGCACTTTGGCTCTGGCGGCGGCAACAAATCTAGTTCTGGGACACCGAAATCCGATTCAGCCGTCGGCAAAAATATCTTTTCCTGCGTCTGTTTAGCATCACTTTCAACCGTTAAATCTTGAGGAAAATTGTTGCAAACCAAACGTTCAAACTCGCCATTGAAATGATAAAGAGGTTGACCCAGCCGCTGCCACATACTCAATATTTGTTCCACAGAAACAGCTTTGTAGCGACCTTGATATAGCGCTTCAACCACTGCTAAACGCAGCCATTGGCGGGGATATTTGGTCAGCCATTCCATCACCAATTTCTCGGATTTGTAGCCACCTAGGTCAAAACCGTAGTGAAGCAGCAGAGCCGCTGCTTGTGCAGATATTGCTGTCACTTCTGTCATTTGTTATTTGTTATTTGTTATTGGTTATTTGTCATTTGTTATTGGTTATTGGTTATTTGTTATTGGTTATTTGTTATTTGTTGGTGCCAATAACCCATTACCGATGACCCATTACCGATGACCAATTACCAAATTGAATTAATCCGATCGGCGCACCCCTCCTTCTACAGTTCGCACGTCTCCTGAAAAAGGTTCGGGAGTGCCATTCCAGTTGAAGTCACTAATCCTAAAAGTCAGGCTGCCCACTTGACGCTCTGGATTAAAACGCAAAATAATTGCGTAGCTGCGGCGGCTGTATTCCAAAGTGTAATTTGTGCTGATTGCTTCCCTGCTTTCTAAATTAATCGCACTCTGAAATCCGACTCGAAATGGTCCGTAAACTTGCTGCACAAGTCCAAAAGACAAGACTCTCAAATCTACCAAGCGATCGAACAAATACGGCGATATACCGTCCCGCCCTACCTGGGTGTAAGTCACGTTAAACCCAGTGTAGTCGAGGAAAGGGCGGGAAAAATGACCGAATTGCCCTTCAACGCCGACACTGCTGGCGATCGAATTTTGCTGATCGCCACTGCTGTAATAACTGCCAACGCCCCTAACTCCCAAAGCCAATTTCACGAAAGGAATCACCGGGTTCCGCGTGTATTTCAAACCCTGCGTCGGAGTGCGCGGTAGTCCTTTACCCTCCCACAGGTTAAAGCCACGACTTAAGGCGGCGCTGACTTGCAAGCGGCCGAGGTCGATGCGGTTGTTTTCCCGCACGGCTTCGAGTAAATCTGGTCGATCGGTATCAGCATTGATCAATTGATAACCGACTTGATAGCTGAGATTGATACCTGAGCTTCCCAGGGGAACTACCGGGGAAGAGAGGACAGCCCCGAGGCTACTTTGGACGGTTTGATAGCCCAGAGAACCGTTAAACAGCCGATCGCGGTAGCTATATTCCCCGGCGAGAGTATGAGTGCCGATCGACTGTCGCAGTCGCAAATTCCCCCGAAAGTCGTTTTCAGCCAAATTCGGGAAATTATCAAAATTCAGAAAGATCGCCGATCCGTCCAGTCTGGTACCTGGGCCCAGCGTCGCAGCCAACTTCGCTTTCAGCCCGTAGTTGTCCATAAACAACGGATTGCCGCCGTGTTTTTCGATCGCCCGCTGAATGTAAAACTGAGGAGTCAAGCTCAGGCGTAACGGCCCATTTTGCAGTACCTCAAAGGCACACTCAGCGTACAAACCACCCCGATCGCCCCCATCGAACCCAAAAGTCAAGCACGGGCCGTTATTACGCTGGCTATCAAACACTTGCCTGCGGGGATACACAGGTATTTTCAGCCGGTTGTCAAACACCAAACGAGGTTTAGTTGTCACCAGTTCCTCAGCCGTAGGCGAAATCCTTGTAATCGTCGCCGTCCGGGCCCTGTATTCCAGTTCTGGCGGGGAAAACGGGTCATTAGTAAGCCGAATATTAGTTGCTACCCGCACCCCATCGGGTCGAAGTTCGAGGCGTTCTGCTTCAAAGCGGACGCGGTTAACAGCGCCGGTAATTTGAGGGGCCGCCAATTGTCCACCAGCACCGATAGTCACTGTAGCAGCACCAGAGGACTTTACCCCCCGTACCGGCTGCTGGCTGGTAATCCTGTCACTCAGCGGCTGGTCAAGAATCGTCCCAGCACTAATATCTGTCGGTAGTGTCGGCGTCAAATCGGTACTGGCGGCGGGCAGGAAAATTTCACCCCTGGCTTGTTCAACCTCCCCAGCATTCAAGCCGAGATTGAACACCATCCGCTCACCGCGCACTACTTGCTGGCCGCGGGTATAGGCGACTTTACCGGATGCTATCACTTGGCGGGTGACTAAATTGACGATCGCCCGATCGGCATCAATCACCGTCTGCCGGAACCGCACCACCACATTACCAGTTGCCGTGACAATTTGCTGCTTGTCATCAAACTCCTGGCTGTCAGCCTTAACTTCAATAATATCTGCCGGGAGCACTGGAAAAGGTACCGTCCGCTGGGACGGCGAAGTGCGCTGTCCCGGCTGAGCTGGTTTCGGGCTTGGTTTGGGGCTTGGTTTAGGCGCAGGCTTCGGTACTGGGGCTGCTTCGGGAGTCGGAATCTCGAACTGCTGTGACCCGCCCGGTGAGGGTGTTGGAGTAACATCAGGAACCGGAATCTCCTGCTGTTCAGGAGAATTATCTTGTAACTCCCCTCCTGTGTTCTCTTCCATCTTGGGCGCCTCTGCGGTTCGTTCCCCATTCAAACTACGAATAGGATGCGGAACCGGCCACAAATAGTAAGTAGTAAACGCAGCATCTTTTTGGGCTTCCCCGCTTTCGGGTTCTCTAACTAAGCCTCGATTTTGAAATCCCACTGTAGCAGCGCCACTTTCCACTGCTGCTACGGGGTCTATGATTTCTGAAGGCTGACCGGCTTCTACGGTTGGGCCCAGGAGTAGGGCTGAGGGTGTGGGTTCCGGGGCTGGTGTTGGTTCTGACTGAACGATAGCTGGAGTTGATTCCGGTATTTCTGCGGAGTTGTTGCGGGTGTCTCCATCGCTAGCCGCGACAACCAGGGCGACTTTTTTAGGCTGGGCGATGTAGATGATGGCAGAGGGTTCGGGTGGCGGTACCGGATAGGGCATAATTACAAAATGTGAGTCAACCGATTTTAGATTTTAGATTTTAGATTTTAGATTGAAGAAATTAAAAATGCTGGTGAATGCTTTTTGCTGGTCTGTGGATTTTGGTTGAATTCTTAGATTGCCGGTTCCTTGGTTTTGTGTGGAATTAATTTTTGCCAGACAAATCATTAAAAATTTTTGCATCTAAATTTTTGCATTTACAAAGCAAGCCTTTAAATATTAATCCAACATCCAAAATTTGCAATGGTTGCTGATAGCGGGCCGGAAGATGGCTGTTTTCAGAACTTACTTTCGGCATAAACTAACCTCGCTTGCGGGCGAGGTCAAGTTTTTTCTAGATATTTTTGGGAAGTGGGTCGTCTGCGGTAGGGGCTGCGGCGCGCCCCTACAATGCGGGCGAGATTACCCGTTTATTCCATGTCTCTGCGGTTGGGGTTCCGGGCCGGGTCATTGGACAAAAATCCAAATATGAACAGGGAAGCAAAGAATAGGACAACTATATTAACTACGATTTTGAGGGTTAGCACTGTGGGAGTCTCCAAGAATACGATAATGCTGAGTTGACTTGCTGCCGCTGTTGCAGCAACTTTTTTATCATATGCGAAAGATTAGTCAATTTTATCTTTGCTGTTGTTGATTTTTGGCAAGTTGGTTTTTGCCCATTCCCAGACTTCCACCGCGATTGTTTCTAGGCGCAGCATGATTTGATCCAGCCATTCGAGCACTTGTTCTAGCGGGTGCTTAATGTATCCCACCGATACTGCTTTTGTTTCTAAGTAGTCGCCCTCCTGTTTGGTGTCCGCGCTGTTGTTTTGAGGTTCCAGGGCCGAAGCTGTGGTGCTGGTGGCTACGAATCTGCTGGTTTCCACGGTTGTGACTGCTGGAGACTGGCTGATTTGTGCGTTGTTCGGGGCTGTTGGTTTTTGCTGTTGAGTTCCTGTGGCTGCGACTACGGAGCTCTTTTTTTGAGTAATTGTTAAATCTGAGCCTTTTTGGGGTTGACTTTTTTCCACTTTTGTGAGCAAGCTTCGTTTTAGCTGCGCGACCAGGGCTTGAATTGCTTCCGGGTAAGGAGAGGTGCGGAGGTTGACCGATCGACCTTCGGGCAATGTTTCTATTTCTTTGCTCTCATGGTTGACTTTTGTGCTGAGTTGTGATATAGGCTCTTGGGCTGGGGAGGGCGGGCCCAGAGGCACCGCCCCTACAGGCGCTGGTGCTGGCTCCCCAAATAAGTCTTGCCAATTCAGCCAAGGTCGATCGCTCTCCACCTTCTCCGTATTTATCTTGTTTTGTTGTTCTAAATAATACTTAATTGCTACGGCTTTCTCAGTATTATCACTGGCTGCTGTTTCTTTGCCGAGGAGCTGGTCTACTGACGACCAAATCATGTTTTCGATGTTTCGAGCGTATTTTTCGAGGATTTCGCGGGCGGAAGGGCTTAAATTCGTGTTGGGGCTGGCTGGATCAAGTATTTTTGCCGGCTGATTTTCTGTTAAGGCAGCGGTGATTTTTGATACTGGCGGCAAGCTGAATTCTTCCAGGTTGGCTGCGGCGCGATCGACTAATGTGACAAAGGAGAGAATATTCGCAGCTCGATCGAACTTACCATTAAAACTTGTTTCTAATTCTGAGGTATTTTGGTCGATCGAATTCGCTGCGGCAATTGCTTGTCGATCGACTTTTAATCCTGCTATTTGAGCCCTGGCTTTTTGAGCTAAGATTAAATTGTCATTAACACTAGCATTAATTGCTTTTTTGACCGCAAAGATTGATTCTCCAAACTGATTTCTTTTCACCGCAACCGGGCTACTTTGTACCCAAGTCATCAGTTGCCAAAAACCGCGAACCGGCGGAAGTTGAGATGTTCGCGCAGCCGACTCTAAACCCAGATTAAATTTTAACTCTTTTTCGGCAATTTCCCGCCGTTGTGGCCCGGAGTTGGCGACTTCCCAAATTATTCGCCCTTCGAGAAGTTGCTGTTGCTCAGGAGTTAAGATATCTAATATTTGATTGGAAGTTCCGACTAACACCAAAGTGCGGGCTGGTATAAAAGTAGCGATTCCTTGAACTTGCGGTTTATTGGCAATTTCTGTGGCATCGCTTAATTGAGTTTCTAAGGCTGAAGCATTTTTGAACAGTGATAAATTTGCACTTTTTTCTTGACTTTGTGACACAGGCATTTCGCCTGTGATTTTTTGTGCCTTTGTGATTTTTCCGCTCAATTGCATTTCCGGCTGCAACTGCATATCCGCAGCAACTTTTGCCGTCGGTTTTGGTGGATTGATTAAAAACGAAAAGCTTTCGGTAACTGTCGAGATTTGTGATGGTAACAACAAATTTTCGGCTATGTGCAGAATTTCGTCGATCGCACTTTCCCCCTCAATCTCCATCTCTAACCAATTTTCCGACAAATTGGGAGTTTCCTCCTCGACAAATTCCTGCAATTCCGGCAAATCTACTTTTTTGGTTGATTCCCGCAGTTGTCTGCCCAGCATCCGCGAACTTTGCACAATCAGGTAAACTGGGTAAAGCAGAATTTGCGTTGCGTTAAGCGCAGTCAATCTCACTTTTCGCCAAGTTCGATCGCATCGATCGGTGACTTGGCGAGACTGTCTGGATATAAAATTTAATAGTCGGCTTTGATATGGGCCAGTGTTACCAGAGGACATATATTTAATTTGAGAGTTAAGATTTGAGATTTTTTCGGGAGAGTCGATCGACATTCGCGCCGGATTGACTAAATTTTACGGTAAAATCAAGACTGGATATTAATTCGAGATTGCTGCACTTGGACTAACAACTGCCCTAAGCTTGGGCTAGCTTTTGACAAATTGCATCCTGTGCGAACCCTATTACAAATTTTACCGAAATATGAGCGCTTCTGTACCACCTGCTAGCAATAATATTTCTGAATCTATCGCAAAGTTGCGCCACCTCAGTCGAGTTGAGGTTCAATCTGGCTGGAGATATTCGGATTGCGACTCGGCGGTGGATTATGTAAATATTTGTAACTGGCAAGTTGCCGAACTTAACGAGAAAGGGCATATTGCTTGGCCCTCTGGTAAACAAGTTTTACATTTGGGACAGCATTTTCTAATTCCTAACAATTTGCACGGCTATCCTGTGACTGGTTTGCGCTTACTGCTGGGCTTGACTTGGTGGGCCGAAGATGCTCAGATTTTTGTCAACGGCGAGTTAGTTGGACAGGGAGATTTATTTGATTGTTCCGATCGTGTTTTGCTGACAGATTCCGCAATTCCGGGAGATGAATTTTTAGTAATTTTACGGTTAGTTAGTCCCGGTCATGATTCCGGTGCTTTGGTGCGATCGATTTGTTTCTATGAATCTGCTGATTCTGGTCTCGACCCTGGTTTTGTGGCTGATGAATTGGAGATTTTGCAAAATTTTCTGACTCGCAATTTGGCAAATTTAAAATTCCCATACTCCCCTAATCAAATAGTAGCACATCAAGCGTTTATTGTAAAGAGGGAAACGCTGAAATCTGAAATTGCCCGGGAAGTTGGGTTGATTGATTGGTCGGTTTTGTGCGATCGACAAAAGTTCGATCTTTCTCTTGCTGTTTTACGGCAAAATTTGCTGGGATGTCTGCGGGATGTTCCGAGGGATTTAAAGGATGGAACCACAGAGAGCGCAGAGA
>Ga0316607_1000292_pt1 | contig 19775 bp, 18 predicted proteins | sample MIS2016062E_MG_FD_207674 | JGI IMG/M metagenome (GOLD analysis project Ga0316607, IMG submission 207674) | Microbial mat bacterial communities from Middle Island sinkhole, Lake Huron, Michigan, United States - MIS.2016.062E | ecosystem: Environmental > Aquatic > Freshwater > Lake > Sediment...
GGCGACGGCAGGGGGCGCAACCTTAACCCCTTCCCTAACCCCTTCCCTAACCAACACCCCCACTCAGACCCCTGCGCCAAGTAAGACCCCAACGCTCAATGCAGTAGAGTTGACGGCGACGGCAGGGGGCGCAACCTTAACCCCTTCCAACACCCCCACTAACACCCCGACCTCTTTCCCCAGCACTGAAGCTGAAGTTCAGTCAGCCCAGAGTGGGAACTGGGATAATCCTAGCACTTGGTTGGGCAGGACGGTTCCCCAGAAAACCAGTGTGGTCAAAATTAACAAAGGCCATGAGATTGCCCTTGGGAAGGATATTGAACTCAAAGAGCTTCAGAATGAAGGGACGCTGCTAAGGGCCGATAATGGAACCCTCAGCATTGTTGTCAGTGGAATGCTGGTCAATCGGGGGGAGATCGCAAGTAAGGATGGGGTAGCAAATGAGCTTAATCGCAATGGGTCTGACCTTGATTTGCAAGGGAGCATCCTCCAAAATGAAGGGACCATCAAGGCGGGAAGTGGTGCTGCCGCTGAGAATGCTGAAACCTACGGCGGGGATGGGGGTAACATTCAACTCAATTTTGGGCAGCTTGTGAATAAGCCAACGGCGTTTATCCTGGCCGGCAATGGCGGCAATGCAAGCAAAGGTGAAACAGGCGGTAAAGGTGGGAACATCTCCCTCAAAGGGCAGAAGGTTGCCCAACCTTTCTTTCTTAGCAGCGCGAGGCTTAATGAGGATACTCCCAGCCAGACCTTAGTCAATGAAGGGGGCATTCAATCCGGCGCTGGGGGCAATGGGCAACTCGAAGGTGGAAAAGGAGGCGACTTAGAGCTTACGGCTACGCAGCTTGCCAATAACGCTACGGGCCAGATTGTGGCGGGGAGTGGCGGAGATTCAACCGTAACGGTGGGCGATGGCTCTGGCCTAAGTGGCAAGATAACGGCCCGCAGCGATGGAGCCATTTCCAATCAGGGGGCCATCACGATTAAATCAAAAATCTCGGCTTTGGATCTTTTGCAATGTCAGAAAGGGCTATTAAGCAAGACTTGGTGTAAAAAGGTCATGCAGGAGAAAGAGGTAGAACAACAGCAACTCAAGCTCGTGGTCATCCAAAAGCACAGTTCTGCGGGGAACATAACGAATACGGTCTCGCTGGGGGGTAAAATTAGCGTGGCGGGAAAAATTCAAGTTATGGCTGCCAGTGGGGAGAGCCAGCAAGTCGCGGGCGGGATTAAAATTTCAGGCAGCGATACTTCAATTGAAGCTGGCAGTTTGGAACTCGCCACGGGCCCAGGGATGACCATTAACTTAGTTGATATGGCCTCTGGCGCAATCAATGTAACTACTGGGGTAACTTTGACCACAGGCCTTGGCGGTGCAATCAACCTGCAAAATGTAACGGGGGTCATCAGCGCGACCAAAGTAACCTTGGGGACGGAGAAGGTTGAGACGGGCAACAGCGACCTCAAAACCATTATCGGGGAGAATGTGGAGCAATTGCCGTCCCAAACGTTGGGCAAAGCCAGCTTTGGGCAGACTGCTTCCCTTCACACCGTGCCAGGGCAAGCCCTTACAACGACGGTCACGCTCTACAACGATAGCCCTACCCAAAATATCTACACCTTCACGGTGATGATAGAGATTCCAGACTGGACGGTGAAAGGTCTACCAACGACGCAGATCATCAATAGCTTTGCCGCAGCGGATTTGCAATTGGTCATCAGCCCGCCGAGCAAAGCCACCATAGGGGACAGAGCGTTGCTTGTTCTGGTCGCCCAGGCGCAGGGCGACCCTAAGTTGGGAACGTCAGCTTCCTTCAATCTCGCGGTGGAAGCTCCGCCTGCAATTACCCCCACCCCCACCATGACTTCCACGCCGAAACGGACTCCTTCGCCGACAGTCACCGTCACGCGGACTCCCACCCCCTTCCCCACCCTGACGGCTCCTTGTACCTGTCCTTTGATTTGGTTGGCCCAAGGCAATTGTGAAAGTAGCAACCTTACCCCAACCTCCGTCCAAAGTTCGACCCTTGACCTCAACACCTTCTACAAAGTCCGCGACTTGCTCCAGAAGGGAGCAAAAGGTCAGAAGTACATTAAGCTCTATGAACAATATGTCCCTGAGATCACCACTCTCTTATTCAAAGATTCGACCTTCCGGGCCCAAGTTCTGAAAACCTTGCTTCTGTGGCAGCCTAAGCTCCAAGCTTTGGTCGCAGGGCAAGGGGCGAGTCTGCAAGCAACGGAGAACCTTATTACAGCCGATATGACCCAGGCCGCCGAAGCTTCCCTGCAAGCCTTAGCCGCAAATGGCAGCTCTGCTTTGCAACAGGTTGTAAAGAATGAGATTCTAGCAGAAAATCCTCTCGCCCAGCTAGTTGGCAAGACCATGACCCAAGCGCAGGAACAGGTTGCCCCTGTCGGTTGGCGAAACTACCTTCCCCTTATCATCCGCTAGGCCTTCCCCTTTTCCTTCTTGACCAAGCCAACAAGACCTTTGCGGTTGCCAAAACTGCAAAGGTCTTTTCCTTCCTTCCGTCAACCGTTTGGCGGAAGATAGGCATCTTGCCTGGCCCTAACCTAGGCTGGAGAGCTTGGGCTTACGCCTTGTGGGCAAGCGAGCAAGGCCTTACCCCCGCCGCTTGACGACTTCTTGCCTAGCGGTTATGATAAAGAAACGACTTCCTTGTCTAAGGTAGGAAAGGTCTATGCTCTTCACATTTTTGGGTACGGGAACCTCAATGGGTATCCCTAAGATCGGTTGTCGCTGTGCTACTTGCACTTCTCAAGACCCCCACAATAAGCGGTTGCGGGCCTCGGCGTTAGTAGAAGTCAAGGGGCAAAAACTTCTCATAGACGTTGGGCCTGACTTTCGCGCTCAGGCCCTGACGGCCCAGCTTGACTACCTTGATGCGGTCTTGCTGACTCATAGCCACTTTGATCATATTGGGGGCATTGACGACCTGCGCCCCTTAACGGACCTCAAATCTATGCCGATCTACGGTGACCATCGAACGTTGGCTGACTTGCGGGAACGGTTTAGCTACGCCTTCACAGCAAAGGCTTCTGAAGGTTCGACCCGTCCTTACATCGAACTTATCTCTGTAACGGCCCCTTTCTGGGTAGGGGATGTGAAGATTATTCCCTTTGCGGTCCAGCATGGGACTTGGACCATTACGGGCTATCGCATTGGGAAGCTCGGCTACATTACGGATGCCAGTGAGCTTCCCTCTTCTTCCCGCACCTTGCTCCAAGGGTTAGACGTGCTTGTCCTCAATGCTTTGCGGTTGGCTCCTCACCCAACCCATTTCAGCTTTGCGGAAGCCCAAGCCGTGATTGCTGACCTTCAACCGCGCCAGGCCTTTCTGATTCATATGAATCACGCCCTTGAACATGAAACGGCCAACGCTCAATTGCCACCGAATGTAACGCTTGCGTATGACGGTCTGACGCTGGAGATAGATGATGAGTAAGATTCTGCGGATAGGGTTAGATGTACGGCTGAATGCTTATCGGCAGGGAGGGATTTCTACCTATACTTTCCACCTTCTCAACGCCCTGGCCCCACTTCTGTCTCACGAGAAGCTGCTTACTTTGCAACATTGGAAGCATTCACAGCCTCTGCTCTTAGCCCCCAATGTGCAAAGGTTGCCCCTTTTCACGCCCCCGCATCATCGCTGGGAACAATGGACCATCCCGCTTGAAACGCTCCCAATGGGCCTTGATCTGCTTCACTTCCCTGACTTCATTGCCCCTAAGTATTGCCCTTACCCAACCGTTGTGACCATTCACGACCTAGCTTTCCTCCGCTTCCCTGACCTTCTGGATACGGCTGCTTCTCGCTACTATCGCCAAGTGAAGGAATCCGTAAGAAATGCCAAAGGGGTGATAGCGGTTTCGCAAGCTACGCGGCGCGATATAAGCAACCTTCTTGATCTGCCCGCCGAGAAGGTCGACCTGGTCTACGAAGCTGCTGCGCCAACCTTTCGTCCTCTTACGCTAAAGCCTGGAGAAGTTCGGTCTTTGCCGCAGCTAAAGGGAGAAACCACGACGCTCAAAGCGGGAACCTTTGCCTTGTTTGTTAGCACCTTAGAGCCGCGCAAGAACTTACCGACCCTTCTGCAAGCCCTACGGATTTGCAAAGATCGGCAGCCTGGGGAAAACTATCACTTAGTCGTGGCGGGGGGAAGGGGATGGCGCGAAGAAGCGATCTTTGAGACCCTTATCGACCTTCGTTTGACCGAGGATGTTACTTTCTTAGGCAGCGTTTCGCCCACTGACTTGCTTTGGCTCTACAATGCTTGCCGCATCTACGTCAACCCTTCTCTGTATGAAGGGTTTGGCTTACCTGCTTTAGAAGCCTTAGCTTGTGGCGCAGCGACATTGGTCTCAGACGGAGGAAGTCTTCCAGAGCTTGTGGGGGAAGCAGCGTTGATCATTTCCGCGCTAGATATAGGGGCATGGGCCGAAGCATTGGCTAAAGTATGGGGCGATGAGGGGAAGCGGCAAGACCTTCAGCAACGGGGGACAAAAAGAGCAGCCCTTTTCACATGGGAAAGGGCTGCGCGGGAAACAATCCAAATTTATCAAAGAGTTGTTAGACAGGGAAGCTAAAGGGCCGTTTCGTTACCTTCACTACCTTCTGCTGGCACGATCTCCAGGTAGACCATCCCCCTCCTGCGCCCCAAAATACTGATGACAAAGTCAAAGATCTGCTTAAAAAAGCCATACTTCTGATCTAAGGCCGCTTTCGCTGCTTCCCCTTGCTCGACAGATAAAATTTGCGCTCGCCCTTCAACCGTCGGCCCAAAGGTCTGTGAACCATTTTGGTTACAAGGGGTTAGGGTCACCCGCGGATTATTCCGAATCCGCTTGGCCTTCCCTGAATCCCCCTCCGTAATAATATAGAGCTTCCCCTCAACAAGCGCAAACCAGATCGGCGTACCTACCCCTTCCCCACTTTTGCGAAAGGTTGTCAGCAAGGCGTAACGGTGATCTTGTAAGGTTGGAAAGGTCATTTTTTCCTCATCAAATAGATTAAATTAAGAGTACCGCCAGCGCGTCCCTTGTGGCGTATCCTCTATGGTTATATCCAATTTGCTCAACCGTTCCCGCAACATATCAGCTAACGCAAACTGCTTGGCTTGCCGCAACGCGACCCGCGTTTCAACGAGAAGGTCAATGAAAGGTTTAGCCGCGAGGTTGTGAATCGTCGTTTGTTGCAATTGCAACCCCAATACTTCAGCTAATTCTCGCAACGTATCCTGCGCCGCAATGAAAGGTTCACCCCCAACCCCCGTATCACGAGCGATATTGATCACCCGTGCCAGGCCAAAGAGCGTCGCTAAAGCATTGGAGGTATTGAAATCTTCATTCATCGCCGCGATAAAGCGTTGCCGTGTATGCTTCACCGCCGTTTCGAGCGCACTGACTGAATCCCCCGTTGTTACTATCCCCGAAGCTGGCTGCAAAGCACCCAATAACCGTTCACGTTTGCGAGCATTGTCTGTCGCAATTGTTGCATTATAAGTTAGAGGACTGCGATAATGACTATTTAAGACGATCAAACGAAAGACATCGGCATCATATTGCGCCAGAAAATCCTCGATTGTTACAAGGTTGCCCAGCGATTTAGACATCTTTTCGATCAGCCCCGTCTGCTCATTAACCAACTGAAGCATCCCGTTATGCAGCCAATAACGGGCAAAATCCTTGCAGGTAAGGCTCTCACTTTGCGCGATCTCGTTTTCGTGATGCGGAAAAACCAGGTCATTGCCCCCGCCGTGAAGGTCAATCTGCTCCCCAAGGTGCTTCAAATTCATTGCGCTGCATTCAATATGCCAGCCAGGGCGACCTTCCCCCCACGGGCTAGACCACGAAGGTTCTCCAGGCTTTGCCGCTTTCCAAAGCGCAAAATCGGCAGGCGACTCCTTGCGCGGGTCGATCTCAAAGCGCGTCCCGCTCAACATATCGGCTACGCTGCGCCCCGATAATTTGCCATACTTCGCAAAACTTTGCACCCGAAAGTAGACATCGCCCTCCGCAACATAAGCGCTGTGCTGCTCGACCAAACGTTCAATAAATTGAATAATCTCAGGCATCGTCTGCGTTGCCCGCGGATAAGCCGTGGCAGGTAGCACGTTTAGAGCTTGAAGTTGTTGCAGAAACTCTTGTGTATAATGTTCGGCAAGTTCTTGCGGATTTCGCCCTTGTTCATTAGCTCTAGCGATGATTTTATCATCTACATCGGTGAAATTGACAATATGGATAACTCGATAACCCCGCCATTCGAGATAACGGCGAATGACATCGAAGACAATCGCAGACATCGCATGGCCAATATGCGCGTTATCATAGACGGTCACGCCACAAACATACATCCGTAAGATTCCAGGTTCAAGGGTTTCGAGGGGTTCAACCCGACGGGTCAAGGTATTATAAATTTGCACAGTCATTCCCTATTTTTCCTAACCAAGCTAAATGCCTGATCCCAAGATGAATTCCTCTTCTTCATCGAGAATCGCCCATAAACCTGGTTGTAAAGCCAGATGTTGTTCGCTTGTGGTGGGAGTTGAAAGGGGTTCGACCCTGGCCAACCGAGTTTCCAATTCCAGAATCTTATCATAGAGATTGCGGAGCATTGCGCCTTCGGGGTCGGGCAAATATTCTGTCCGCCGAGTCTGGCCTGTGGAAGGGTCTCGCGTCGCCAAAACGCGAGCGGGCACGCCCACGGCTGTCGAATGCGCGGGAACATCCTTCACCACGACTGCGCCCCCGCCCACCCGCGAATGTTCGCCAATCGTAATCGCGCCCAGCACGCTGGCCCCCACGCCAATCACCACATTATCTTTGATGGTCGGGTGGCGTTTGCCAGGCTTGGTACTCGTGCCACCCAACGTTACGCCTTGATAAAGCATCACATTATCGCCAATTTCAGCCGTTTCGCCAATCACCACGCCCATTCCGTGGTCAATAAAAAACCCGCGCCCAATCTTAGCGCCAGGGTGAATCTCAATTCCTGTAAAAAAGCGGGTAATTTGCGAAATTAGGCGCGGAAAGAAAGGAATCCCGTGTCGCCGCAAGGCATGAGCAAACCGATGGAAAACAATCGCGTGAAGGCCAGGATAGAGCAGAACCTCGGCCAAACTTTGGGCCGCTGGGTCATTTTTGAAGATCGCTTGAATGTCGTCGCGGACGAGTTTGAAAGTAGCTGAAAAGAACATAAAAAAACCTCTCGTGATTTCAAGGTCTAAAGTTCCGAACTAGGCTTGCAGTTTCGGGGTACTAGTAGCTAAAACCTAGCACCCCGGAAGACATAAGCACTTTAGCTCAAAAACCTTGCCCTGCCGAAATCGCCGAGAGGCCTTGCTTTTCTGGGGAAGAGAACTCAAACTAAGGAGTTGGCTTGGCTTCAGAAGTTGGCTTGGCTTCAGAAGTTGGTTTGACTTCAGAAGTTGGTGTAGAAGTGGCCCCATTACTGGTTTCGCTAGTTTCACTCTTTGAGCTTTCATTCTTTGCGCTCTTTGAGCCTTCATCTTCTCCACTTTTCGGGCTTTTACTGGGCACTACGCCCGTTTCGCTCTTCCGACTATCCGTGATATACCACCCTGATCCTTTGAAAACGATTCCAACGGGCTGAAAAACCCGCCGAACCGCGTTCCCGCAAGTTGGGCAGCTTTGCAACGGACTTTCTTTGAAGCTTTGGAACTTTTCAAACTGCGTCGTACATGAATCACAGGCATAGACGTATGTCGGCATAGTTTTCCTAACTGCTTGAAATTAAGACTTTAACCTTAGGCTAAGGCCCATTGTACAATAGAAAGCGCGATTATGCAACCGCATTAAGCTAAGGCTAAAGAACTTTTTCAGCGGGATAATTCGGCAGCCAGCCCATTACGCGCCATTCAGCATAGCGGGCCTGCATCATAAGCCCCAAATCCAAAGAATTCTTCGCCGCCAACCAATCTAACGCATGTTCGCCCTTTGCCCCTGCCGCCGCCGCCCCAGTGGCCAAAGCTGCGTTGACCCCAAGATTGATGTAATCGCGCAGCCATTGATAAACCCCTTCAATTCCTAAAACTTGGGGCGCAGCCGACAAAACAACAGGATATTTAAGCAACATTTGCCAGATAATCTGATTATAATCGCTCAAATACATGCGATCTTGATAGAATCGCAGAGCCAAATCAGGCCCCAATTCTTTCAAAACCCCTAAAAAGGCATTCTGAATCTCGTTGACATTATGCGGTTGACCCCAGGGTTGCATAAAACGACTAAAAACCCAGCTAAACGAAGAGTTAATTTGAAAGGCGGTGGTATGACAAAGATACTTTGGCTCAAGCTGATTAGCCGCTAAGGTTTGTTCCAGGAGGCTTGTGGTCCGCGGAAGATTACGCACGTGGGCCCCAAACCCACAATACGTTAAGGGACTCTGCTGGGCCGCTGAATCCCCTACGGGTAAAACCCCACGCAACAGTGGCGCATCTTGTTTTTGGAGGCTATGTCGGCCAGGAATATAGCCATAAACGGGTTTGAGATGCCGAAAGTTTGCGCCAGGTTTTTTGTAGCTTGGCAGCAAGGTGAAATAGTTTTCAAACAACTCTAAGAGCGAGAAAGCGGGCCTTTCGCGCTTGACTTGCTGCCCATTTAAGGCTCCATAGTAAAAGACATAGACCGTTAGCTCATCTTCGCGCCCAGGAAACCCCTCCCAAATGAATTGACGCTCACTTTGTGTATCAGCAACGCTAATTAAAATATCCCCAATCGTCGGATTATGCTGATTAGGCTGATTACCAGGTTCAAAACCTGTTGCAGTAGTCCCGACGGTGGGGCATAAACCTGCAAAAGGCCGCCCTGCATTTTGCAAAAGCGTTAAAGGCGAAGTGCTGCCCATGCCATCCACGAGCAAGCGGGCTGTATATTTCTCGCTTGAAGTTGCTTCAAGCTCAACTTCCACTTGCATTGGCGAGGTTTGAGCAACGCGAACTCGACGAAATAGCCGATGATCCAAGATTTTACCGCCCGCCGCCTCGATCTTCTGGCGCATTAACTGCAATAAACCTTGAGCATCAATCGCAACATTCAGCACACCAGGGAGCCATAACTCATTTTGCGGCATTTTGCTATAGGGACTATGATAAAAGCGAACAATTCCTGTGCGATATTCGCGCATTATCACGGTTGCCAATTCGTCCCAATCCATCAGGCCCATGTCAACAAGAGCTTGCAATTCTGCCCGACTGATGTTCCATTCCCGATGCGCTTGCCCAACTAAACTGCGGTCAAAAACCAAAACTCGTCGCCCATAACATTGGGCCATTGCGGCAGCGTGCAAAAGCGCCAAACCTCCACCAGCGTAGATTAAATCATAGTCAAACGCTTGAGCAGTTAGATTCGCCGTTGTTTCATAAACGTCTTTAGCATATTCCCCATTTAGAATACCTTTCCATTCAGCTTCTAACACCTGAATTCGGGCTAAATGGTTAAGAGCTTGCATCTTTTCAAAGTTTTCGATGGTCTTGGGATACAAATCATGCAAGTCAATAGCAAGCTTTGGCTTATGGGCAAATGCTGGCGATGCTTGATTCAAGGTAAGCGCGGCCCCATTTTGTTGTTCAGCAGCAAGAGGAACCGCAGCTATAGCTACTTTCTCTTCCGCTTTTATCTTGATAATGAGCCTTTCTTGCAATAACTTGCTTAAAGTCTTCTTGCAATGCTCACTAAAAAGACCAAAATAACGTTTATAAGTGAGATATTCCCAGGGCCAAATGACAGAAGGCGCTTCTAAAACCAGCCGAATGATAACGTGCGTTGAAATCAAAGCATCGTGGAGGTCTAATTCTAGCGTCAGGCTTAAATCTCGCTCTTTTACAGGCGTTATTTGCCATTGAAGCTGTTGCTTTTGTGGGCTTTCGAAGGAAACCGTATATCTCTTTTGGTCAAATTGCCATAAGTCCCCAATTTGCTTAGTCTTGGGGACTAAAGCCAGCCAAGTTGTGGGATCACTGAGCAAATCCTCACAAATCGCTAGGGGAGCAGGCAATTCTAAATAATTCGTGTAGTTAAAACGCATTCTTATAGTCCTGTTATTCCCGAATTACCCCGACCTGCTCTCTTAATGCGTTCAATAATTCCCCATTCAGGTTTAAAAGCAGTGCGGGTAAAGCCTAAACCTTGTTTAGCGAGAAAGGCTGAAGCTTCCCAGCGCGAAAATTCCTCTTCATTCACCGCTTCTTCTTGCTCATCCATAAGATAAGCTGAAACAGCAGCTAAAGCGGCGGCGGACTCTTCCTCGGTTGGGCGCGGATTTATCGTAATCATTAGGATTCCTTTTCTAACATCCTAGTCTTTTGACCATTGTTTGTTGAGCTTGAAGCTCTAAAGTGTCGTCTAAAGGGGAAAGCGTAACTGAAGCATCATATTTACGGCGCAAGGCTTGCAAAATTAAATGGTCAGCTAGTTGCGGATTCTTGGGCAAGAGCGGCCCATGGAGATAACAACCGATAATGTTGCGATAAACTGCGCCAGCCTTGCGATCTTCTGCATTATCGCCATAGCCAACTAAGACCTGCCCTAAGGGTCGCACTTTTGGCCCGTGATAGGTGCGGCCACTATGGTTTTCAAACCCAACAAAGGGCAAAGCATGTTGCTTTTCGGGCTTTTCTAAAGCTCCTGAAACAACACAATTCCCGATCAAACGCTTTTTGCCGCCAATTGTATGGACATCGAGAATGCCTAAACCAGGTAGCCGTTGCCCATCGTGCGTGAGAAAATAGTGGCCCAGCAATTGATAGCCACCACAAATTGCCAGCATCACCAGCCCATCTTCCAGCGCATTTCCCAGCTTTGCGCCTTGCTTTTTGAGGAAATCATTCGCAACTAAAGCTTGTCCGCTATCTTGGCCACCCCCAAAAAAAGCAAGATCGCATGTTTCCCAAGCAATATCTGTGTCAACATCCACGGGAATGACCTTTAGAGAAATCCCTCGCCAAGCACAACGTTGGGCTAAAGCGATGATATTTCCGCGATCTCCGTAGATATTCATCTGTTCAGGATAGAGTTGGGCGAGGATAAGAGTCTGTTTTAGAGGCATAAGCTGCTACGCTCTGACTAACCAATCACCTTCGGCCACCCACTTATAAGTCGTCAATTCGCGCAAAGCCATCGGGCCTCGCGCATGAAGTTTTTGGGTACTTATGGCAATTTCTGCGCCCAACCCAAATTGGCCACCATCGTTAAACCGCGTTGAAGCATTGACAAAGACCGCCGAACTATCAACTTCTTGAATGAAACGCTTGATAGCAGCCCGATCTTGCGAAAGAATCCCGTCGCTATGCCCCATACTGTGCTGGGCAATATGTTCAAGTGCTTCATCTAAAGTATCTACCAGGCGAATTGACAAAATTAAACCCAAGAATTCATTACCAAAATCGCTTGCTTGCGCGGGAATAACCTTCCAATTCGCAGAATCTGGCGCATTCTTCAGAATGGCCAACGCTTCAGGATCAGCCCGCAATTCAACTTGCGCCTTATTCAAAGCTTCAGCGACCATTGGCAAAAGCTGAGACGCGATTTCACGGCGGATTAAAAGCGTATCTAGCGCATTACAAGCACCTGGCCGTTGAACTTTGGCATTAAAGATGATGGGAACCGCTTTTTCCAAATCGGCTGTGGGATCAACATAGAAATGACAAATCCCAATTCCGCCTGTAATCACAGGAATCGTAGCATTTTCTCGACAAAAACGATGCAAACCTGCGCCACCGCGAGGAATAATCATATCTACATATTGGTCAAGCCGTAGTAATTCGCCAATTAGCTGACGGTCTGGGTCAGTAATGCTTTGAACCGCAGTGGCAGGCAAATTTGTCCGTTCTAAAGCGATATTCAAGGCGGCTGTAACTGCTTTACAACTTTGTTGAATATCACTTCCGCCGCGCAAAATAACTGCATTGCTAGTTTTGAGGCATAAAGCCGCAACATCTACGGTAACATTAGGGCGAGCTTCATAGATAACCCCCACAACCCCAAGCGGAGTCCGCTGTTTATGCAGTTTTAGGCCGTTGGGCTGCGTCGAAGACTCAAAAATCTCGCCCACAGGATCAGCTAATTCAGCAACTTTGCGCGTATCAGCCGCTATCGCCGCCAAGCGCGACGGGGTAAGCAACATACGGTCTAAAAGGGCTTCGGTTTGCCCATTTGCCCGCGCCGCACTCATATCAAGCGCATTGGCCGCTAGAATTTCGGTCTCTTTTTCATGCAAAACATCGGCAATAGCGTGCAAAGCAGCATCTTTTTGCGCTCGCGTCAGCCGCGCTAACTCTTTAGCCGCTTGCTTCGCCTGCTGACCAAGGAAGTTGAGATCAGTGGTCATTGGTTTTATCCTTTTCGTTTAGTTGCATTTGGTTGGCTTGCTCCTGCTTAAACCGTTCTCTAGCAATGGCTTGCTTAATTTGTGAGATTTGTTCCTGCATTTCGCCCTTTTGCCAGGCCAAAAAGAGGAAGCCTAAACTGCCAAAAAGGCATAATTCAGCTAGGAATAAGAAAGGAAAAACTGTTGCAAAGTCGAGGGCGAAAACTTGCAGAAAAAGCATGATCAGAAAGAGCCAAACTGCGCCCGCGCCCCCAAAAAAAGCCCGCCGTTTATGAGAGCCGCTGGGGGCCCGTTGCGCTTGCTGAAGGAGCAAACCGATTAGACCAACAAGAAGGATTGTGCGTAAAATGAAAAGAAGCATTGCTTTGCTCCACTTGCGTCATCCCAAACTTTCAGTTCCCTAGTATATCATAAATCTTACGGCAGGATACCCAGGAGCTTGAGCAAAGGGAGGAATGCTGCTCCTTTCTTTTAATCCAAGGCAACTGAAGTAAGGATAATAGCCCTATGCACTTAACCCTAAAACTCAAACTAAATCCAAGCCTTGAGCAACGAGCAATTCTGCGCCAGACAATCCAGCGGGCCAATGAAGCCTGTAATTGGATTAGTCAATTGGCTTGGGATAATCAAACCTTTAGGCAGTTTGACCTCCATAAACTGGTTTATTATGGGGTGCGCCAAGAGTTTGGGCTAGGCGCTAATTTAGCTGTGCGGTGCATTGCTAAGGTAGCTGATGGTTATAAGCTAGATAAGAAAACTAAGCGCGATTTTCGCTTGTTAGGTGCAATTGCTTATGATGCTCGCATCCTATCCTACCAGATGGATCGGCATATCGCATCTATCTGGACATTGAATGGACGAGAAAAGATTACTTTTCAATGTGCATCAATCCACGAAGGGTTGCTAAAATTCCAAAAAGGAGAAAATGATTTAGTACTCATAAAAGGCGAGTTTTATTTGTTGGCTACGGTGGTGGTAGCTGAACCAGAACCCAGGCTAACCATAGATTGTTTAGGCGTTGATTTAGGCATCGTGAATCTCGCAACTGATAGTGATGGAAACGTTTATAGTGGGCAGCAAGTTGAGACTAAACGGCAGTGGTATCTAAAGAGAAGGACTGCCCTTCAAAAGGTAGGAACTAGATCAGCTAAACGCCACCTAAAACGGCTAGCTGGTCGCCAAAATCGCTTCCAAACTAATACAAATCATGTAATTTCGCGCAGGTTAGTTACTCAGGCTGAACGCACGCATCGAGCAATTGCCCTAGAAGACTTAACGGGCATTCGTTCGAGGACAAGGGTTTTGAGAGCCGAGCAACGCCACCGCCACTCTAATTGGAGCTTCTTCCAATTGCGCCAGTTCGTTACCTATAAGGCTCTTTTGCTTGGCATTCCGTTGGTCTTAATCGACCCACGTTACACCAGTCAAAAATGCAGCCAATGTGGGCATACCGAACGCGCAAATCGAGTTTCGCAAGCCAGTTTTAAGTGCAAAAAGTGTGGTTATACCTGCAATGCGGATATGAATGCCGCAACTAATATTAAGTGGGCTGCCGTCAAGCAGCCTCTGGTGTCCAACCTTCGGGTTGAGATGCAAGCCCAGGCGTTTTAGCCCTGGGTAATTGACATTTATCCATAGCGGAAATGAACGATAGCCATACCATCTAGCTGCCAGGTTGTCAAATTGCGGCCCGCAAGGCGGAGCCTCTGAAATGCACGGGGACGGGTTTTTGGGGCTTATTCGCAATGAAGCGCAACATCTGGTAAACTAAGGCTTACCTTTTTGGCTCGTAGTCGCCAAAGAGGTCGCAAAGTAATTTTAAAGATGAGGTGAAAATAAATGCTGAAGCAATTACGCAGTTTGCTCGTTTTCTTGGGTTCAATGCTGCTCCTGATTGGAATTCAAGTTTTGGGGCGTTTTTTAGTCTCGGTCTATCGCCGACGGTTGCAAATCAAACCGCCTGAATCGCTTGCTGACCCCGATAGCCGCTTTATCAAAGTCAATGGAATCAACATTCATTACAAAATCTTTGGAAAAGGAGAGCCAGTTTTCTTACTCATTCACGGAAGCATGCTCAGTCTTCACTCTTGGCGCGAAGTATTTGAGCCTTTGAGCAAATTTGGCACGGTGATTGCTTTTGATCGCCCGGCCTTTGGCTTGACAGACCGCCCACTTTTGAGCTATTGGAGCGGCTCAAGCCCGTATGGCCCCGAAGCCCAAGCCGATTTAACGCTCGCTTTTCTGGACGCGCTGGGGATCAAGAAAGCCATTTTGGTCGGCAATTCAGCGGGTGGAACCCTCGCTTTTCTGGCGGCCCTCCGCCACCCAGAGCGCGTTCAAGCCCTGATCTTGGTGGCTGCGATGATTCACAGTGGCTATCCCGTTCATGATCTGCGACCTTGGCAACAAGCGGCTTTGCGTAAATTGGGGGCAGTGGGGCCCTTTTTGATTAGCCTGATCCTTCCGCTGACGTTTGAAGCGGCCCTTAAATCTTTTTGGTTTGACCGAACGAAACTTTCTCCGGCGCTTTTGGAAACCTATCGCAAACACCAGGAGGGCAAATATTGGGCGCAAGCGTGGTGGGAATTGATTTTGGAAACCCATGCGTTAGCTTTGGAAGAGCATTTTGCCCAAATTAAGACCCCGGTGTTAGTAATCACGGGTGACCAAGATTATGTTGTGGCAACGAAAGAAAGTATCCAATTAGCGCAAGAGTTACCTAACGCCAAACTAGAAATGCTTGCAACCTGTGGGCATTTGCCGCACGAAGAAAGCCCCTCCGCGTTTGTGGAAGCGGTGCAAAACTTTTTGCCCACAATCAAATAATTAGGCTTTCAAATGCTTTTTGGGGTTAAAGCCAAGGCCAGCTTGCCACTCTCTCCAGGTTTATGCTATCATACATTCAAAGGGTTAAGTAGAGCAAGAAGCGTTTGAACCACCCGTTAATAAGCTAAAGCTTGAGTTAATCAAATGCAAACCACTGATATGATAGAAACAAAGCCAAAAATTGTGAGCCAGCTTGGTGAACGCCTGCATCAAGCGCGGGAAAGTAAGGGTGTTTCGCTGGCCCAAGCTGCCGCTGCAACTCGCATTATTCAACCCTTGCTGAAAGCTTTGGAGGAAGGTTCATTTGAGTTATTGCCGAATAGCATCGTGGCCAAAGGTTTCGTGCGAAATTATGCCGACTTCTTGGGCCTTTCGCCCGAAGAGATGGTTGAACTCTACCGAACCGAGCGGGGCTATTCCAATCCCATTCGTGTTGTGCCCACCACCATAATGCCTAAAGCCCGTTCGTTTGTCTTACCCAGTTTTTTTGGGGTTTTCTTTGTTACGCTGGCCTTGGTTGCGCTAACTTATGTGGTCTTGAATGCGATCCATCCGCTTGGGGAATCCAGTCTTGCGGCCAAAACAGCGGCGGTTCCCACGCTGGTGGTGGCCACGCCAACGGCTTTAGCTGCGGCCCCAACCAGTTCACCCTTCCCGATGGGCTTAAATAACCCTCCGGCTCCAGGGCCCAGCCCGCTGCCCCAACCCAGCCCAACTCTGAGCGCTCCCATCGTGGTGGATGTCAGCATCAAGCCTGACGGCGGTGATTCTTGGTTGCGGGTGCAAGCCGACGGGATCGTTGTCTATGAACGCATTATGCGGGCGGGCGAAAAAGAGGTTTTTAAGGCCCAGCGCCGAGTTGCGATTCGTAGCGGCAACCCAACCGTGGTGCAAGTAAGTGTCAATGGGATGCAACCTGAAGCCTTAGGGCAAGTTCCCGGTGTGCCTGTCAATTGGACGTGGCCGCCGCAATAGGCTAAAGTTTAAGGAGTAAAGTAAATGGCTGTTGAAAGTACCTTTGATCTTGTTTCTGAGTTCAATTACCAAGAACTGATCAATGCTGTTGATCAAACGCGCAAAGAAGTTTTGGCCCGCTATGATCTCAAAGATAGTAAAACGGTTCTTGAATTAAGCAATAAAGAACTGATCATCACGACGGATGGCGAACTTCACCTCACGAGTGTCCGTGACATCCTGGAAACAAAGGCTTTACGGCGCGGTTTGGCGCTCAAAATCTTTTCCTACGGGAAGATGGAAGGAACAGGCGGTTTACGGGTGCGCCAGGTGATCACTTTGAATCAAGGAATCAATGCTGAATTAGCCAAACAGATTCAAAAGCTGGTGCGCGACAAATTTCCCAAAGTCCAGGTGCGGATTCAAGGCGAAGCGCTGCGTGTCGGGAGTAAGAGCAAAGATACGCTTCAGGAAGTGATTGTCTTTATCCGTGAACATGAAGCAGAGTTTCCCGTTCCGATTCAGTTTATAAATTATCGTTAAACGCAAACCAACCAAAGCCCAAGCACCTGGAAGAAAACCACGTAATGCCTAATTCAAAGTATCGTTGCCACCTTTTGACGCTCGGTTGCCCCAAAAATATTACGGATAGCGAGGGAATGGAGGAAATTCTTACATCCCAAGGGCATACGTTGGTTGATAATCCCAGCGAAGCCGACGTAGTAATTGTCAATACTTGTAGCTTTATCGCGGCGGCTAGGGCGGAAACGGCGGCGGTTTTGCAGGAGCTAGGTCGCCAAAAGCAGCCAGGGCAAAGGTTGTTGGCCGTCGGCTGTATGGCCGCAAGTCACCCGGATTTGCTCCGTACCTTACCTGAAATTGATGGAACCCTCTCGACGCATCACTGGCCACAGATTGGCGCGTTAGTCGCGCCACCCGCCGAGCCAGGTGCTGAGACTTATACGGATTGGCGAATGGCTCCCTTTCGTCGTCAAAAACAAGGCCCTTCAGCTTTTCTGAAAATCTCCGACGGTTGCAACCTTCAATGCGCTTTTTGCACCATTCCCCACTTCAAGGGCCCGTTAAACTCAAAACCTCCTGCGACGATTGTCCAGGAGGCTCAAGAATTGGTAGCTCAAGGGGTGCAAGAGCTTATTTTAGTAGCCCAACATCTAACTGCTTATGGCCAAGATTTAGGGCTTCAAGATGGGCTGGCCTGTCTCCTTGACCTCCTTTGTACCAGTTTACCAACGGATGTTTGGTTGCGCCTGATGTATGCTTATCCGCAGACCATTACGCCTCGGCTCATCACAACGATGGCTCACTACCCACAGATTTGCGCCTACCTTGATTTGCCCCTTCAACATGCTCATCCTGAAACCTTGCAGCGGATGAATCGCCCATCCAATATTGCTCAAACGAAAGAAATTATTGCTACGTTGCGGGCTTCAATTCCCAATCTAACGCTCAGATCGACTTTTATTGTGGGTTTTCCAGGCGAAACACGAACAGAGTTTCAGACGCTTCTCGCTTTTCTGAGTGAGCTAAAGCTTGACCGCGTGGGGGTTTTTCGCTATTCTAATGAGCCAGGGACTCCAGCAGCGAAACTTCCGCACCAAGTTAGTCCCAAAATCATCGAGCGCCGTTGGCAACAAGCGATGCAATTGCAACAAGCGATCTCTTTGCGCCGCAATCAAGAATGGCAAGGGCGAAGCTTGTTGGTCTTGGTCGAAGGCCAAGGAACAACGGAGGACGGTCAACCTCTCAGTGTGGGGCGCTCCTTTCGGGATGCACCCGAAGTTGATGGGCAAGTCTTTATCTGGGGCCAAGCACCTCTCGGCAAACGGGTCGAAGTTCAGATCACTCACGCTACCGAGTATGACCTTTGGGGAAGGATTAGCCCCCCTTCCTCTGCGCTATAGTTCAGCGGGAGCCAACCCATTGGCCAAAGGTAGGTTAGCTCGCAGCTGAATGGCCTTTTGTAAGCGCCTAAGCTCCGTTGGGTTGTGCTTCACGAGGTAATCAATCATATAGTCAATGGCCATATCGCTATAGTCGTCCAGCAGCCCATCTAAAACTTGGCGCACGACCATCGCAACAAACTCATCTTCCGTAATGGAAGGTACATAGACGTAGGCCAGCCCCTCGCGGTGCCGGTTCAAGACACCCTTCTCAGCCAAGCGGCTCATGGTGGTCATCACGGTAGTGTAAGCAATTTCGCGCTGAAGGGCCAGTTTGCGATGGATCTTCTTGACGGTGCTGCGTTTTTCTTGCCAAAGTAAGCGCATGATTTCGGTTTCTAAGGGCCCAAGCACTTTGACGAGACCATCTTTCTTTGGGCTGAACCGAAGGCGTAAGTTGAGCGGCATAACTTTTTGCTACTTTCTTTGTACTCAAAAGGAAGTTCACTTCAAAATTGGAACTAAAGGCCTTTAGGGAAAGATCTCACTATTTCGTTTGTATTCAGCTCAAGTAGCTTTTTTAGGTAGAACATTGAATCTGGCAACTCCTCGCTTTAGCAAGAGTAGTTAATTATCACACCTTAGAGAACGCAGTGTGTAAGGGTTTTTGCGAAGGGAACTATGACAACGAACGATCTTCAAACGGCTATTCAAAATGCCATGCGGGCCGCTTTTCCGTTGGCGGAGGAGCGCGTTGCGCCCTTCTTCGCCCTTCAGGAATATCATTTAGGCTGGCGCGACCAGCACTTGCGGCCTGCGGTTTCGGCTCCGGGCAAGCTGCTGCGCCCGCAATTTGCGCTGTTGGCCTGCCGAGCGGTTGGGGGCCAAGCGGAGCAGGCTTTGCCGCTGGCTGCTGCACTTCAGTTGATTCACGATTTTTCGCTCATCCACGACGATATTCAAGACCAAAGTGAAACTCGGCGGGGGCGCGAGACGGTCTGGAAGCTTTGGGGAATTGCCCACGGCATCAATGTGGGGGATGGGATGTTTACCGTAGCCCACCTCGCTTTGCATAAGCTCTCTGAAGTTGGGGTTGATCCCGCTTTGGCTTTGGAAGTTCTCAAACGCTTTGATCAAACGATTCTCACGATTTGCGAAGGGCAATATCTTGATATGAGCTTTGAGGGCAAAATTGAGATCAGCGAAACTGACTATTTAGCGATGATCAGCCGCAAAACTGCCGAATTGATCGCGGCGGCGACGGGTTTGGGCGCACTTGTCGGGCGCGGAAATGCGGCCAATGTGCGGGCCATGTTCAATTTTGGGCAAAGTCTGGGGTTGGCTTTTCAGATGCAAGATGATATTTTGGGCATTTGGGGCGAGCCTGAAGTGACGGGCAAACCTTTTGCGGCGGATCTTTATCGGCGCAAAGTGAGTTTGCCGATCATTCACGCCTTGCATAATGCGGCCCAGCGCGGCGAATTGGAACGCATCTATCGGCGACGGCGGATCCGTGAGGCCGATGTTAAAAGAGCTTTGGAAATTTTGGGGGCCGCAGGGTCACGGCAATATGTCGAAACGGTAGCCCAGCAATATCATCTTGAAGCCTTCCAAGCGCTTGAATCGGTGCAACCAGGAAATACGGCGCTGGCGCAAGGGGCTTTGGCTCAAATGCACGCATTGGCGGAGGGGCTGCTTGGGCGGCAAACTTGAGCCTGCAA
>Ga0316607_1000294_pt1 | contig 19746 bp, 11 predicted proteins | sample MIS2016062E_MG_FD_207674 | JGI IMG/M metagenome (GOLD analysis project Ga0316607, IMG submission 207674) | Microbial mat bacterial communities from Middle Island sinkhole, Lake Huron, Michigan, United States - MIS.2016.062E | ecosystem: Environmental > Aquatic > Freshwater > Lake > Sediment...
TTAGTAGGAATGAGTCTCCAATCTCCCATCTCAAATCTCAAATTTAAAATCACCGGAGAACCTGTATATGCAGCTAAAAATAGTGTGGGAGTCGGGCAGCAACGATCCAGAAAATGCCGAGATTCTCGATCGAATCCGTCAGTGGTGGGCCAACCTCAACGGTAAAGAAATCACCTGGGTGGAGCGACTGATTCCCCTTGGCGGTGAGAGCGAAATCCACTGGCACCCTCAGCGTTTTGACGAAAAATTTGTCATAGTTAACCCCGACATAAGCTCTGACACTCTCTCTTGGTACAAACCTGATTCTCCTGTGGAACGGAATACCACCGTTCATAAACTGGAACTCGATAACTTGCAACAGCAATTGTACGTCTATCCTCAGTTGGAATCAGAACTGGTAATTCGCATAGGAATCCCCGCAGTTAAATATCAAACACTTGACTTGAATAATCCCGAAATCGCCTTGGGTGAAAATAATATTTTACTGCTGTGGGATGCTGAACAAGAACTTGAAATAAAAATTGCCCTCAGTCATGAAAATTTTGCGAAACTTCAGGAATTGCTAGCCCAACGTCCCCAATAAAAGAGTTGATATGACCTGGATTCCGGCGGTTTTATCGATCGCCTTAGTTACCTGTAAATATCTTTGCTAAAACCCAGCCCTACAGTCTACAAAAAATTGTGATTTGGTCTGAATGCTGTCAGCAAAAACTACCTGAATAATCGTCCAGTGAATATCCCGATTAACTAAATGATGACTCCGCAGCTCAAACTAGAAAAGTAAAAATGGCAGAATCAAAGATGGTAATCAACAAAGAAAGTATCCATATTTTAATTATTGACGACCAACCCAACAACATCAGGTTTCTCTCAAATATATTGACGCAAGAGGGATATAAAGTTCAGTGTTATCTTTCTGGAGAAATGGCAGTAAATGCTAAATTTGCTTGTTTTCCTGACTTGATTTTACTTGACGTTGCCATGCCGAGAATGAACGGCTATGAAGTCTGCCAAAGACTGAAAGCCAACGAGAATACCCGCGAGATTCCGGTAATTTTCCTGAGCGTGTTCAATGAAACTTTTCATAAAGTCAAAGCTTTTGAAGTCGGGGGCGTTGACTACATTACTAAGCCTTTTCAATTGGAAGAAGTTTTAGCACGCATCGAAAGTCAACTGACTATTCAACAGCTATCGAAACAATTAAAAGAGCAGAATGCACAACTGCAACGAGAGGTAGAAGTTCGCAAAAAAACAGAAGAAGCACTCCGGGAAAGCAAAGCAAGGTTGCAGAAATTGGCGGTGAATATACCGGGAGTTCTTTATCAATTTGTGAATACTTCATCAGGAAAATTAAATTTTGAATATATCAGTTCTGATTGTAAAGATATTTACGAATTGGAGCTAGAAGAGATATTGAAAAATGCGGAACTATGCTTCAATCAAAATCATCCCGATGACCGACAATTTTTGTCAACAACAATTGCCACTAGCGCTCAAACTTTAGAACCTTTTGCCTGCGAATGGCGGATTGTTACGCCGTCAGGAAAACTCAAGTGGCTACAATCAAAGGCTAGATCTGAAATGCGTGACAATGGAGATATTGTGTGGTACGGCGTACTTTTTGATATCAGCGATCGCCAAAAATCAGAAATAGAAACTGCGGGAGCTAAAGCAGCCTTAGAAAGGCAAATTCAGCGAGAATTATTAATCGGAAAAATCACTCAGGAGATGCGTTCTAGCTTGCAGCCAGAGCAAATATTTCAAACAGCGGCAACTCAAATCGGTCAGGCATTTCGGGTGAATCGCTGTTTAATTCACACTTACGTTACTAACCCTCAAGTCGATATTCCTTTGGCGGCAGAGTATCTGGAACCGGAATGCGAATCAATTCGCAATGTATCAGTTCCGATTTGGGGCAATCCTCATGTCGCACAAATGATGCTGCAAGAGCGGGCGATCGCCTCTAATAATGTTGATTTAGAGCCTCTTTTGCAAGCAGTACAACCGATTTGTCGCCTGGTGGGTTTGAAATCAATGCTAGCAGTTCGCACTTCCTACCAAGGCCGCGCAAACGGCGCTGTCTGCTTGCATCAGTGCGATCGCTACCGGGAATGGACTGAAGATGAAATTGACCTTTTAGAAGCTGTGGCGGCTCAAGTAGGTATTGCGATCGCCCAAGTCCAACTGATCGATCGAGAAAAACAGCGGATCCAACAGCTCGATCGACAAAATCAACAGTTACAAGCAGAAGTTCGCACCCGCATCCGTGCCGAACAAGCTCTGCAAGAATCTGAAGCAGAATTGCGGGCGATTTTTGCGGCGATGACTGACTTAGTTTTAGTTAGAGATGCGGCAGGGCGCTGCATTAAAATCGCCCCGACAAGCTCGTCGAATTTGGTTAAACCTTTCAGCGAAATGATGAACAGAAACCTGCAGGAATTTTTGCCGGAATCTGTAGCTGATTTGGTATTAGATGCTATCCAACAAGTTCTCAAAACTCAGTCAAGTATCAATGTTGAATATAGCTTTAGTGCGGGGGAGCGCGAAGTTTGGCACGACGCTAAAGTTTCTCCGCTTTCGCCAGAATCAGTAATCATTGTGGCGCGAGATATTAGCGATCGCAAACTTGCAGAATCCGCACTCCGATCGAGTCAGCATTTCATTCAAGCGATCGCCGATGCTAATCCCAACCTTTTGTATGTCTACGATTTAATTGAACAGCGCAATATCTACAGCAACCGCCAAATTTCTACGATGCTGGGCTACACAGCCCAAGAAATACAAGATCTGGGTACAGCAATGATGCCAACGCTGCTCAACCCCGAGGATTTGCCAGCCTTTTTGGAAAATGTCAAAAAAGTGGAGCGAGCCAAAGACGGCGATGTCATTGAATGTCAATACCGAATGAAACACAAAAACGGCGAATGGCGGTGGATGCACAGTTGGGATACAGTATTTCTGAGACAAACTGATGGTAAACCTCAACAAATTTTCGGCACGGCTAACGACTTCACAGACCGTAAATTAGCCGCCGATAAACTGCTAGAATCACAGCAAAGAATCTCATTTTTATTGCAGCAAACGCCCATCGCAATTATTGAATTAAATCTCAATTTAGAAATTATCACTTGGAATCCTGCTGCCACCAAAATTTTTGGCTACAGCCAACAAGAAGTTATCGGTCAAAAAGTCCCCGATTTCCTCGTTCCAGAAAAATGCTACCAGCAAATATCTGAACTTTTAAGCAACAATATTAATGCGGAATTTGGGGCCAGTTGCACCACAAATCAAACTACAAAAAATGGTAAAACTATCGTTTGCGAATGGTATAATAATCCGCTAATTAATGAAAAGGGTAGAGCGATCGGCATTGCTTTAATGGCTGTAGATATTACCGAACGCAAGCAAGCAGAAACCGCACTGCAAGAAAGTGCTTTGCAGCAAAGAGCGATCGCCAGAACTATTGAAAGAATGCGCCAGACGTTAGAGATCCGAGATATTTTTCACGCCACAACCCGAGAATTGCGGCAAACCATGAAGTGCGATCGAGTCGCCATTTATCGTTTCAATCCTGATTGGAGTGGCGAATTTGTCGCCGAATCCGTTGACAGTAACTGGATTTCCCTGATCCAAGAACAGCAAAACGACCCCAACTTCACTAAAGACTCTTTAGAAAGCGAAAACTGCCTAGTCCAAACAATCGATAGCACCTTAGAAGAAGTATGCGATACCTATTTACAAGAAACCGAAGGCGGAGCCTACAGGCGAGGGACAGCTTACCTCTGCGTCGAAGACATTTACCAAGCAGGATTCGACTCTTGTTATATCCAATTGCTAGAAAGATTTGAAGTCAAAGCCTATATTACTGTACCCATTTTATGCGGACAAAACCTCTGGGGATTGCTAGCATCCTATCAAAACTCAGCGCCCCGCCAATGGAGCGAAGCTGAAATCAACGTCGCAGTTCATATAGGCACGCAGCTAGGAGTAGCATTGCAACAAGCTGAATTGCTCGCTCACACTCAAAGACAGTCAATGGAACTAATGAAATCTCAAGAAACCGCCGAAGTTGCTAATCGTGCCAAAAGCCAATTTCTAGCTTCCATGAGTCACGAACTCCGCACGCCTCTCAACGCCATCCTCGGTTTTTCCCAAGTTATGGCTCGCAACAGTTCCATCACTCCAGAACAAAAAGAATATATAGAAATTATCAACCGCAGCGGCGAACATTTGTTGGAACTCATCAATGATGTTTTGTCAATGTCTAAAATAGAAGCTGGTCAGATTACGCTCAATGAAAGTCGCTTCAACTTCTATAACCTGCTCAACAGCCTTAAAGAAATGCTGCAACTAAAAGCTCATTCAAAAGGCTTAAAGCTAATTTTTGAATTCGACTACGATTTGCCACAATATATTCAAACAGATGAAGCTAAATTGCGGCAAGTTTTAATTAATTTCCTGGGAAATGCCATCAAATTTACTCAACAGGGAACTGTGACTCTGCGAGTCAGAAGTCTAGGAGACAACCATGCAGCAGGAGATGAAAAATCCCAACTGTATTTTGAAATTGCCGACACCGGCCCCGGTATTTCTGACTCCGAAATTCCTACATTATTTAAGCCGTTCGTGCAAACAGAAACAGGCCGCAAATCAATGCAAGGAACAGGGCTGGGATTGCCAATCAGCCAACAGTTCGTTCGGATTATGGGAGGTGATATTGCTGTTGAAAGCCTACTCGGTAAAGGCACAACTTTTACATTTAATGTCCAAGTTAATTTGGTAACAGCAAGTGACGAACCAGAAAAATCTAGCACCAAAAAAGTCATTGCTTTAGAAGCCGGACAGCAAATTTATCGGATATTGATAGTTGAAGATATAGTCGAAAACCGCCAACTGTTGATCGAGCTTCTCAAACCGTTGGGATTTGAAATTCGCGAAGCAACTAACGGTGCAGAAGGTATTGCTTTGCAGTTAACTTGGAAACCGCACCTGATCTTGATGGATATGGTGATGCCAGTCATGGACGGGTATGAGGCTACAAGGCTGATCAAGCAAACTCCACAAGGTCAAGAAACCATCATTATTGCCCTAACTGCTAGTGCTTTTGAGGAGCAGCAGCAAGTAATTTTGTCTACAGGTTGTGACGATTTTATCTATAAACCCTTTCGGGAAGATGTACTTTTTGACAAGATAGCACATCACCTAAAATTGCGTTATATTTATGAGGAAGAAAAGTCATCTAATTCTGTGTCCCCCCTGATACCTCCCAAAATTTTGACCGCCGAGGATTTGAGTGTAATGCCCATACAATGGGTGGCCGATTTGTACCAAGCAGCACTTTGCGTTGACGATTGTCGGCTGATCGCACTGATCGAGCAAATTCCTGAAAATGAGGAAAGTCTCGCTAAGATACTAACTGATTTGGTCGATAATTTTCGCATAGATATCATCATCGATTTAATTCAAGTATATTATGATGAACGACCAGCCACTGCCAGGGACCTGTAGAAATATTCTGATCGTTGACGATACGCCGGATAATTTGCGACTTTTATCCACTATGCTTGCATCCTACGGGTATCAAGTTAGGAAAGCAATTAGCGGTAAAGTTGCTTTGCAAGGGGCGCAAATAGCTCCCCCCGACCTAATTTTGCTAGATATTAATATGCCGGAAATGAACGGCTATGAAGTTTGTCAAAAGTTAAAAATAAGTGACAAGACTAAAGATATTCCGATCATTTTTATTAGCGCGCTAGATGATGTATTAGAAAAAGTAAAAGCTTTTCAAGTAGGAGGAGTGGACTATATTACTAAGCCTTTTCAAATAGAAGAAGTTTTGGCCCGCGTAGAAAATCAACTTTCTATTCGTTCTTTGCAATCAAAACTTCAACAACAAGCTAGGGAATTGCACGATCGCAATTCTAGATTACAGCAAGAAATTGCGGAACGGCAGCGGGCTGAAGAAGAAATCCGGTTTTTGCTGGAAACTACGCGGGCGATCGGCGAATCTGTGGACTTTCACTCGGCTTTAGAAGCAATTTTGCACCAAGTTGGCGAAACTATAGGATGGGATTTAGGAGAAGCTTGGATTCCTGATACATCAGGAATTGTCCTGGAATCCAGCCGGGGTTGGTATGCCAGCAACCCCGGCATGACATCATTCCGTAGCGAAAGCGAAAAGTTGACATTTCCCCTGAATATAGGGCTACCGGGACGAGTTTGGGCATCTCAGCAACCTGAATGGGTAGAAGATTTTTCCCAGGCGGGCTACCCAGATTTTATCCGAACTCAAATAGCACTAGAGACAGGATTTAAAGTAGGTTGTGGCGTGCCTATTTTAGTCGGTGATGAAGTATTGGCAGTGCTGGTTTTTTTTAAGATTTTGCCATGTATAAAAGACCAGCGATTCATAGATTTATTTAAGGCGATCGGCACTCAATTAGGTTCTTTAATTCAGCGCAAACAAGCAGAAGAAGCGCGGCGAATTGCTGAAGAAAGATATCACAGTATCGTAGAAAATGCGATGGAAGGTATTTTTCAAAGTACGCCTGATGGAGGCTATCTCAGCGCTAATCCTGCTTTGGCAAAATTGTACGGTTACGACTCGCCCTCAGAGTTAATTTTCAGTGTGAAAAATATTTCCGATCAACTTTATGTTGACCCCGATCGCCGCCTCGAATTCATTGCTGCTATGGACGCGGATCATGCTGTGTCTGGGTTTGAATCTATGGTGTGTCGCCAGGATGGTCGGAGAATTTGGATCTCAGAAAATGTCCGCGCAGTTCGAGATTCAAAAGGTGAGTTGATCTACTATGAAGGTACTGTTTCTGACATTACGGAGCGCAAATCAGCCCAAGAAGCGCTGAAGGTTCAACAGGAACAAAGTGAGAAATTGCTGTTAAATATTTTACCTAAAGCAATAGCAGAACGATTGAAATTAGAGCCCAGCACAATTGCTGACTGTTTTGAAGAAGTAACTGTTTTATTTGCTGACATAGTTGGCTTTACTGAGTTGTCGGCTAGAATGTCTCCTACGGAACTGGTAAAGCGATTGAACGTAATTTTTTCCCACTTCGACCAGTTAGCTGAAATGTACGGTGTGGAGAAAATTAAGACTATTGGTGACGCTTATATGGTAGTTGGGGGGTTGCCTACACCGAGAGAAGACCACGCTGAGGCGATCGCCCAAATGGCCCTGGGAATGCAAGCAAAAATAGCAAAGTTGTCCGCCGAAACCGGGGAAAAATTAGCAATTCGCGTCGGCATCAATTCCGGGCCAGTAGTTGCGGGAGTGATTGGGGTTAGCAAGTTTACCTACGATTTGTGGGGAGATACTGTGAATGTGGCGTCGAGGATGGAAGTTACGGGATTTGCAGGCGGTATTCAAGTTACTGATGTTACTTATGAGCTTTTGAAAGATCAGTATTTATTTGAGAAGCGTGGTGTGATTCCGGTGAAAGGTAAGGGAGATATGATGACTTATTGGCTGCTCGAAAAAAGGTAATTAGTGGGAATTGGGCATGGGGCATGGGGCATGGGGCATGGGGCATCGATGTACTCTCGTATTGGTAGTCACTCTATCTGTAGGGTGCGCACTGCGCACCTTACCAAGTAGTCACTCTATCTGTAGGGTGCGCACTGCGCACCTTACCGCTACCAATAGTGTTACAAAGCAGTCACTCTATCTGTAGGGTGCGCACTGCGCACCTTACCAAGTAGTCACTCTATCTGTAGGGTGCGCACTGCGCACCTTACCGCTACCAATAGTGTTACAAAGCAGTCACTCTATCTGTAGGGTGCGCACTGCGCACCTTACCGCTACCAATAGTGTTACAAAGCAGTTTTGGCGTAAGTCCTGTATGATGAAAGTAGTTAACGAAACTTTACATAACAGCCGTGACTGCACAACAATTAGTATCTGCAACCAGCTTTGAAAAATTAATTTGGACTTGGAAAGGTCACAAAATTCAATATACGGTTCAGGGAACCGGCCGCCCTCTCATCTTAATTCACGGCTTTGGGGCTTCGATCGGACATTGGAGACAAAACATCCCCGCACTAGCTGCCGGCGGCTACCGAGTATTTGCTCTAGACTTGCTGGGATTCGGTGCTTCCGCTAAACCAGCTCTCGATTACACTCTGGAATTGTGGGAAGAATTGCTCACAGATTTCTGGGGGGAACTTGTACAGGAACCGGCTGTTTTTGTCGGGAATTCGATCGGCGCTTTGTTGAGTTTAATGGTAGTCGCCAACCATCCAGAAATATCAGCCGGCGCAGTCTTAATTAATTGTGCCGGCGGACTCAACCACCGTCCAGATGAACTTAATTTCCCGCTGCGAGTGGTGATGGGGACTTTTACTAAATTAGTTCGATCGCCCATTTTCGGCTCATTTCTGTTTAACAACATCCGCCAGAAACACCGCATCCGCAACACCCTGCGCCAAGTTTACGGGAACCGCGAAGCCATCACCGACGAACTCGTAGAACTCCTGCACGCCCCCTCCTGCGAGCCCGGAGCTCAACAAGTTTTTGCCTCGATTCTGACAGCCCCAGCGGGCCCTCAACCGTCGGAATTGCTGCCCAAAGTCGATCGCCCGTTATTGGTACTTTGGGGCGCAGACGACCCCTGGACACCGATCGCAGGTAGTAAAATCTATCAGGAATTGGTCGATGATGGGCGATCGGTTAAATTTGTTTCCATTCCCAACACGGGCCACTGTCCCCACGATGAGCGGCCCAGTGAAGTCAATTCTCTGATTTTGGACTGGATGGCCGAGTTGAATTGAGCAGTTGCAAAAATCATCCTTCTCCTTTGTGGGGAAGGGTTTCAAGGTTTGGATTTCCCCCTCTCGGACGACTTGGCAAAAAACTTTTGTAAAAAGTCTTGACAGACTTTGCTGAGTCGGCTAGAGTGATGGACGTGTGAGGAGCGAACCAGTAAGAACACCGAGACGAAACACGGCCAGTCGTCGGTGTTCTTTCTGTTGAAACCCATTTTTTAAAGTTTTAAATTATCTAAATTCCCATCCTGTAGGGACTGTAGGGGCGGGTTCACCAGAATCCAATAATGCCTATCGAAAATATCTATAAACCCGCCCCGACTGCGATCTAAGTCGGGGCGGGTTTACTATATTGTTAGTTTTCGGCAATTATTGTTTGTAAAACCCGCCCCTACTGTATTTATGAAGTTACGATCGATCGCCCAAAACAAATTGTTCGATCGCAGCAGCCACGCCGTCTTCCTCCACATCCGGCGCAACCCAATTAGCACCAGCCTTCACAGCATCGGGAGCATTACCCATCGCCACACCCACGCCCGCATAAGAGATCATTTCCACATCATTAAAATTGTCGCCGATCGCCATCACGTTCTCCGGCTGCAACCCCAACAAATCCTCCGCTATATACTGTACTGCTGCTCCCTTATTCGCCAAAGGATGAGTAGCTTCAAAAAAAGTAGCAACCGATCGAGTTAAATACAGTTCCGCAGGCGTGTAGCGCTGGCGCATACTGCTGAGCAAGCCTTCGAGCACCTCTGGAGTCTCGCACAAAGCTAAAACTTTAGTTGGTTCGCCTGGAAGATCTCGGCGCAAGTCTTTAATCACAGTGTGTTCAATACCGGAACGTTCAGCGTAAAGTCTGGTAGCGGCGGTAAATTCCGGCACGTAAAGTCGATCGTTGATGTAGAAATTGATCGAAAGGAGCGATCGTAAATGCGGTTCTTCAAAATGCTCCAACAATTCCAGAGCCCTTTGTTTCGACAGTGGCTGGTGGCGGAGCATTTTTTGAGTAGCTGGATCTTGAATCCACGCACCTTGGTAGCAAATCAGTGGCAAAGTTGAGCCGATATCCTGGTGAAATCGTAAAGCCGATCGATACATTCTACCCGTAGCGACTGCTACTTTGACTCCCCGCGAGCGGGCTGCCAAAATTGCCTGTTTGACCGGTTGTCGGATCTGATTTGACTTTCCTGCGATCGTGCCATCGATATCCACTACCAGTAGTTTAATCTCTGCGATGCCAGCACAACTAGAGACGGCGGCTGGGTTTGAGGCAGCTAGATTCTGCATAATGGTTTTTTGATTTGAGAATAGTGATTTGCACGCACTCGTTTATTTTGGCACTGTGGCGATCGCAAAGCGCAGTTTTTGATTTTTTGAAGGCTAGAATGTAGATTAGGAATTCCGCAGAGCATCTATCTCTAGTTTTTTGTAGGAGTAATCTCCCCATAATTTCCCTGAGCTATGGGGAGATTCAATAATCTTCCTGTTGGAAATTGAGAATATTTTGATGCCCAAAAAAAATCAAAATAAACTGCATAATAAAGGACTTTTTGAGCCATGAATTATCAGCACGACGACTTAGTAGCAGCAGAAAAAGCGCGAGTGACGGGCAATATTCTGGAAGCAATGGAATATTACGATCGGGCAATTCAAGGAGCGCAAGACAACGAAAACATCCACGAACAAGGATTAGCAGCAGAATTAGCAGGAGCATTTTATCTATCCATAGGAAGAGCAAAAATTGCCAAAATTTACTTGACAGAATCGCACTCTTGCTATCAGCGCTGTGATGCCAAAGCCCAAGCAGCGCATTTAGAATCAAAATACCAGCAGTGGCTAACTTCTGTCTCCATTCCAACTAATATTGATCACAATAATTTGCAGCAATTTAATCAGAATCTCGAAGAGTTAGTACAACAGCGTACCTCCGAACTATCCCAAACTTTAGAAGACCTAAAATCTACCCAAAATCAACTGGTAGAATCGGAAAAAATGGCAGCCCTCGGCGGGTTAGTTGCAGGTGTTGCCCACGAAATCAATACTCCGATCGGCATTGGCATCGCCGCCGCCTCGCTGCTAGCTGAAAAAGTCACAAAATTCTGCGAGATTTACAGCAACGGTCAAATTAAACGCTCGGAGTTAGAAAAATTTCTGGATATCACGATGCAAAGCAGTAATATGATATTGGCTAACCTCACGCGGGCGGCCGACTTGATCCACAGTTTTAAAGAAGTGGCAGTCGATCAGTCAAGTGAGTTAAAACGGACTTTTCCAGTGAAAAAATATCTCGAGGAAATTTTGACATCCTTAACAGCCAAACTGAGAACAACTAAACACAAAGTAGAGGTTAATTGCGATGAAAATATTGTCCTGGACAGTTACCCAGGCCTGTTCTATCAAATTGTGACAAATCTGGTGATCAACTCCCTAATTCACGCTTATGAGCCAAACGACGAAGGAGTTCTCACCTTTGATTTTCAACTAGATGGCGAGCTGTTAGTATTTCAATATGCCGATAATGGCAAAGGCATTACCCCAGAAAATCTCAGTAAAATTTTTGAACCTTTCTTTACTACCAAAAGAGGTCAGGGCGGCACTGGATTGGGATTGCACATTATTTACAATCTCGTAAATCAAAAACTTCAAGGCACAATTAAATGCCAAAGTCAACTAGGTCAGGGCACAAAATTTTTGATTAAATTTCCCGCTCAAATTGGGAATTAGTTATTATACTAGCGTTAATAATAATATTTAGGAGAAAAAAATGTCAGAAGCTAGTAAAAAAATCTTCGATGCTGAAGACGAAGAATTAATATTTATCGAAGAAGATCCCCTGGAAGAAGAACAGATAGAATCCAGTTGGAAAGTATTAATTGTAGACGACGAGATCGAGATTCACAAGATTACAAAACTGGCATTACAAGACTTTAAATTTGAAAATAAATTCATAAATTTTATCAGCGCTTACTCAGGCAAGGAAGCCAAAGAAATAATCAAAGATAACCAGGACATAGCATTGATTTTGCTCGATGTAGTTATGGAAACGGAAGAGGCAGGATTGGAAGTAGTTAAATACATCCGCGATATTTTAGGCAATCAGATAGTGCGGATTATTTTGCGTACTGGACAGCCGGGACAAGTACCAGAAGATGTAGTAATTGTCAGCTACGATATCAATGATTATAAAACCAAAACCGAACTGACTAATAAAAAATTATTTACCACAGTAGTAACAGCACTGAGATCATTTAGAACCCTCAATCAAATCGAATCCAGCAAAAGCGAACTCGAAAAAATTGCAGCCGCGTCAGCCCGTTTTGTCCCCCGTGAATTTTTGAAATTTCTCAAAAGAGAAAGCATCGTTGATGCCAGATTGGGAGACTCTGTACAGGCAGAAATGACGATTATGTTTGCCGACATTCGCTCATTTACAAGTCTGTCAGAAAGTATGTCTCCCAGAGATAATTTTGATTTTATTAACTCTTACTTGAGTCGAGTTGGGCCTGTGATTCGCCAGTACAAAGGCTTTATAGACAAATATATTGGCGACGGCATTATGGCTTTGTTTCCCAACTGCGCCGAAGATGCCGTGCAAGCAGCAATTGAGATGCAGCAGCAAGTGAAAATTTATAATAAACACAGGCAAAATAGCGGCTATCAACCTATTTCGATCGGCATTGGCTTGCATACTGGAACTTTAATGTTAGGTACGATTGGCGAAGCGGAACGAATGGAAAGTACGGTGATTTCCGATGCAGTTAATTTAGCCTCCCGCGTGGAAGGATTGACAAAGCTTTACGGAGTTGGTATTGTAGCTAGTGTCCAAACTCTTTGCCGGATCGACGACCCCCAACAGTACAAGTGCCGATTTCTCGATCGCGTTCAAGTCAAAGGAAAACAAACGCCTGTTGCTGTATTTGAAATTTACGACGGCGACTCGGATATCATGATCGAACTAAAAACACAAACCCAGACTTATTTTGAACAGGGAATTTTTTTCCACTACCAGCAGCAATTCGCCCAAGCAAAACAAATGTTTTTGCGCGTATTGCAAGTCAACAAACAGGACAAAGCAGCAAATTTTTATGTAGAACGCTGCGATACGTTGATGAAAAATGGGGTGATTTTGACTGTGGAAGGGATAGAGATATAGGTAATTGGGAATTGGGAATTGGGAATTGGGAATTGGGAATTGGGAATGGGTAATTGGTAACAGTCAACAGTCAACAGTCAACAGTCAACAGTTAACAGACAACAGTCAACCGTCAGCAGTCAACCGTCAACGGTCAGCAGACAACAGTGAACAGTCAACCGTCAACCGTCAACTAACAAATAACAAATAACAAATAACAAATAACAAATAACAAATGACTTCCCTATGCGCTTAAAATCCCTTGATGTTTTTCGCGGAATTGCGATCGCCTCCATGATTATAGTCAACAACCCCGGCAGTTGGAAACAGGTTTATCCTGCGCTAGAACACGCAGAATGGAACGGTTGCACCCCGACAGATTTGGTATTTCCCTTTTTCCTGTTCATCGTTGGCTGCGCGATGTCCTTTTCCCTATCAAAATATACCCAAACTACTACAAAAACAGAAACAGAAGCATCGAAAATTACAGATGTACAGGAACAAACAAAGACAGAAAAAACCCCTCTGACTTCTTCAAATATCTACTGGCGGATTGCGAGGCGCGCCGCCATTTTATTTATATTAGGATTGCTGCTAAACACATCGTCGATCGCCCTTGACGTACTTCTCAACAGCGCCCCCATTGAAAACTTCGGTAAAATCCGCATCATGGGAGTATTACAGCGCATCGGTTTAGCTTATTTGATCAGTGCGATCGCCATTCTCAACCTCTCTCCCCGCCATCAAAAAATCCTCGCCCTTGCCCTATTATTCGGCTACTGGGGCACGTTAACCCTAGTGCCTTTAGGGGGGGGCTACAGCGTCGGCGAACTCACGCCAGAGGGCTATTTAGGGGGATATGTCGATCGACTAATTCTAGGCAGTCAACACCTCTACAAAGGCGGCCCCTTCGACCCCGAAGGATTGTTGAGCACCTTACCCGCAGTTGTAACAGTCCTCATCGGCTACTTTACAGGAGAATGGCTGCGAGTACAGCAAATCAAAACCCGCACCAGTATCAACTTAGCAATATGCGGTCTTTGTTGCGTGGTCATCGGCCACTTGTGGGGATTTTCCTTTCCCATCAACAAACAACTTTGGACAAGTTCTTATGTAGTTTTTACCGCTGGTTGGGCGTTGCTATTACTAGCAGTTTGCTACGAAACAATTGAAGTGCGAGATTGTCAATGGGGGCGGCCCTTTGAAATCATGGGATTGAATGCAATCTTCCTGTTTGTTGCTTCCGGGATTGTCGCCAGAATTCTGTTAAAAACTCATATTGGTAGTGGCAAAAGTGCTCCAAGTACCTACACTTGGATTTACGAAAACTGGTTTTTGCCCTGGGCTGGGCCTCTCAATGGTTCTCTGGCGTTTGCCGTGACTGCGGTGTTATTTTGGTGGTTGATTTTGCATGGAATATATCGCCGTGGTTGGGTGATAAAAATTTGAGGAAAAAAACAGAATACCTAGAACCCCGACTTCTTAAAGCAGTCGGGGTTCTAAGATCTAGTGGGGCTTGACATCTCAAGCCTTTTGCGGTTAATGTATTTATTACAAGACTTACGCACCCAAGGGCGGTGTTGCAAAGGTTTGAGATTCTTCGCAACACTTGCGAATGACAGAATTACGTTGAAATGCGTAAGTCCTGTATTAATTAAAAAGTGTTTTAATTTGGGAATGGAGAAAGCCATGAATGACTTCTTAGATAGCTTGATCTGTCGGCAGACCTTTGATACGCAGGATTTGATTAATGATCATCCACCCAAATTTTACAACGGTAATAAGCAGCTCGTTTATGATATTTGTTGTCCACCTGGATGCACTCATCGGGGTCAATTAGCCTTTTCCCGATGGTACGCAATGGTGCTTCCAGAATATCTTTCTTCTCTTGAACATCAGACCGATATTTCTGAGCGAAAGGGATACTTTGAGTACGAGCCATCCGAAGATAGCACTCAGATGGAATGGTATCTCAATTTCGCTCATTACGATCTTTTTTGTGCTTATGGTGGTTCCCTATTTGCCCAAGACGAAATGCAGGTAGCTGAACATCCAGCACTCAGTTCATTGCGAGAAGCTTTACTAGATTCCAACATTAAGCCATTCACAGTGGAGAGTCAACAACCCACCCCAATTCTGATTCGTGGGGTTGAACGCAGATGTGCGATCGCTACGGATCGGAATCCAGCACAGGGGCGACCTTTTGGTCTTTACGGTAACAACTTTGGACGGGCTACATCTGATGCTATCAAACAAGCGACAAAACCTCTGAACCCGCCTACAATCACAAACATTATTGCGATGGAAGCTCCAGCCGGTGGTCAGGGTTATTATAGTATGGCAGAAATTGAATACATCCTTAAAACAACGTTCACTGGATTTTCAGCAGCACGAATTGAGTCACAGTTAGAGTTGCCTCAAGCACCAAGTTTGATGATTCATACAGGGTTTTGGGGATGCGGAGCTTACGGTGGTAATCGTGTGCTGATGGCTCTTTTGCAACTTCTGTCCGCTCGTCTTAGTCAAGTGAATTGTCTGGTATTTCATACGAGTGATGCTATGGGTAGTGAAGCTCTGGCAACGGCTCAACAAATACTCGATCGGGATTTAGTACCTGATGATTCACCCGTTAAAGTTTCAGCTTTGATAGAAAAGATTCATGGGATGGAATTCCAGTGGGGATTTAGCGATGGAAACTAAGAGGCTATTCGGGACAACACTTTTGATTAAAGATGAATAATTCCCACTTGGCGGTGGCTATAGCTGGCGATCGAGCTGAAGCGGGCGAAGTTTCTTTGGGCCATCATAAATGGGGTAAATGACCCAGATTTTGTATAACCTGTAAGTGGTTGGCAAGTAATGAATAACAAAACTTGACCATCAAAGATGGTTTGTCTATCATACATTTATAGGACTTACCCAAAAACAAGGTACTAGACCTCTCCCATAATTATTGTGGAACAGGCATCCTGCCTGTTCTTGACAGTCTTTTTAGGAGATGTCTATTTCTGTGAGTACGAGCCAAGCGTTGTAATCGAAACAGTTTTGTTTTTAACCTGAGCATGGGTAATTCCTAATTTACTTAGTTAACTCTGCTACAAACTGGTTAAGAAATAGACCGTACATAGATAGCGAATCTCTGCTGTATTCAGGGTATGAAATGTGTATATTGTTTGAAGTCGGTGGCAAATTATACTATTACTCTCTGTGTTTGCAATTATGCCTACTTTTGTTGAAAACATTGCCAGTTTCTTACCGATTCGTGTCTTAAATTGTTTTGCTGCAGACCCTACTCCTCTTGCCGATCCGGCTAGTAGCTCTTTTGAGGCGGCAGTGTTGTTTGTTGATATCTCTGGTTTTACTGCTCTTACTGAACGTCTTGCTCAAAAAGGTTCTATTGGAGTTGAAGAATTAACGACTCATTTAAATGCTTATTTTGGTCAATTAATTGAATTAATAATAGCACATAAAGGGGATATTGTCAAATTTGCTGGAGACGCTATGTTGGCGATTTGGCCGGCGGAAAGTTTGTCTTTAGATCTAGCGACTTATTGTGCGGCGCAATGTGCTTTGGCGATTTTAAATGATTTGGGTGAATATCAAGCGGCAAATGCCCAGTTGCAATTACATATTGGTATTGGGGCGGGTGAGTTAAAAGAGTTTTACATCGGTGGAATGAATGGTCGATGGGAGTATTTTGTGGCGGGGGAACCTATTGCTCAAGTGGCGCTTGCAGAAACCGCTGCTGGTATCGGTGAAGTTTGTTTGTCTCTGACGGCTTGGGAGTTGATTAAAGACCAGTTTGTGGGAACATTATTAGCTTCAAATGTGGTGCGGTTGGAGGGATTTAATCTTTTAACTTGTGTGGCGGATCGAAGGTTGTTAAATATAGGTGAATCGGCTCCGATCGCGATTTATGATCAGATGCAAGAACGACTGGAAAGATATGTAAGCTTGGGGGTTTTGCAGCGTTTAAAAGTCGGTCAAACTGATTGGTTAGGCGATTTGCGGCGCGTGAGTGTGATGTTTTTAAATTTGCCGGGGATGGATTATGATGCTGAGGGGAGTTTAGATTTTATTTCAACTATAATTAATGCAATTCAAAATATTTTACAAGTTTATGAGGGGATTTTAAATAAATTTTTGGTGGATGATAAAGGTAGTACATTGGTGATTGGTTTTGGTTTGCCGCCGTTTTCCCATGAGGATGATTCGGTGCGTTGTGCGATCGCGGGAATGGCCTTATTGGAAAAGTTAAGAAGTTTAGGATTGCAACCGAAGATCGGGATCGCGACGGGTACTTGTTACAGCGGTGTAATTGGCAGCGAGCAACGTCGAGAATATACGATTATCGGGGCGGTTGTGAATTTAGCAGCGCGATTGATGCAGGCGGCGCAGGACGGAATTTTGTGTGATGAGCGGACGTTTGAATTCGCCAAATCAAGAATACAGTTTGAATCGTTAACTCCGATAAAACTTCAAGGCATAAAAGATGCCGTTCAGGTATTTTCTCCCCTTGGGGAGGTGCGTCAAGATTTGCCTTGGTGGATGGCAGGAAAAACGGCAAAGTCGATGGTGGGGCGGGAAAAAGAACGGTTATTGTTAAGGCATAAATTAGAGCTGTTGAAAGCGGGTGTTTCTGGGGTGGTTGTGATTTGTGGAGATGCGGGAATTGGCAAGTCTTGTTTGATAGAAAATTTGCTTTTGCAGGCGCAAGAATTTGGGGTGGGAATTTTGGTTGGTGCAGGGAATGCGAACGCTCAATCGAAGCCTTATCATGCTTGGAACACGGTATTTAGTCACTTGTGGGATTTGTCTTTTTTACCCGATTTAGATGCGAAAAAACGTCAGGTTTTAGATTTATTGGAGGATGAACCGGAATGGTTGGAAAAGGCGGCGCTTTTCAATGAAGTTTTGGGTTTAGATTTCCCAGATACGGAGGTGTCGGCTGGGTTGGTGGGGCCACAACGGGCGGAAGCGACGCGGGATTTGTTGGTGCAATTGTTGCAGAATTCGGTGAATCGCTCTCCTAAGTTACTCGTTTTCGAGGATGCTCATTGGCCGGATTCGTCAAGTCGGGCGCTGATCTTGGCGGTGGCGCAGAAGGTGAAGCGGTTGTTATTGGCGATCGGGACAAGGCTGATGGGTGAGTCGGTGCCGGAGGAATATGATCGAATGCTGAGGATAGAAGGGGTAGAACAGTTGCATTTGGAAGCAATGCCGGCCAGATACTTTAGATTTGCTTTGTCGGCGTTTGAGGGTAAAGAGTTTACCTGACTCGATGGCGGAGTTGATTGAGAAAAAGGCGGAGGGAAATCCGTTTTTTAGTGAGGAATTGGCTTATGGTTTGCGCGAGGCGGGGGTGATAGAAATTCATAATGGGGAGTGTCGAATTGCTGCGGGGGTTGGTAATTTGAATGAGCTAAATTTTCCGGCTACGGTGCAGGGGGTGATTGCTTCCCGGATCGATCGGCTTTCTCCTAGGGAACAGCTTACATTGAAAGTGGCGAGTGCGATCGGTCGGTCCTTTGGATTTCAGTTGTTGCGAGATATTCATCCGATCGAGGATGATCAGCCTGAGTTGCTTAATTATTTGATCAAGTTACAGCGGTTCGATCTTACCCAATGGAGACACCAGAGCCGGACTTGGGGTATATGTTTAAACATATTATTACTCAGGAAGTAGCTTATAGTTTGATGTTGTATTCCCAGCGCCGGCAAATTCATGAAAGTTTGGCGTTGTGGTATGAAAGAAGTTATGAGGAGTTGTCGGGGTTTTATACGATTTTGGCGCATCATTGGAGTCAGGACCTGGTTGCAGAAAAGGCGATTTTTTATTTAGAAAAGGCGGGGTATCAGGCGGTGCGGGCACACGCTTTGCGGGAGGCGATTAAGCTGTTTTCGGAGGCGTTGGAGTGGTTGGAAACTTTGCCGGATACGGTGGAGAGAAAAGAGCAAGAGTTGCGTTTGCAAATTGCTTTGGGTGCGCCGTTAATGGCGATTAAAGGTTATGGTGCTGTTGAAGTCAAAAAAACCTACGATCGAGCCAGAGAACTTTGTCAAGAAGTTGGACCATCACAACTATTTTCCATTTTTACAGGCTGGGCTTCTTCTTATTTTACTCAATCTGATTTTTCAGCTTCTCTGGAATTTTGCAAGCAACTTGAAGCTTTAGCTCAAAGTACACAAGATCGGCGAATGTTGCCAACGGTTTGTCATTTATCCGCTTGTAATTTATTCCATTTGGGTGAGTTTAATCAAGCGCGAAATTACACAGAGTTGGCAATAGAAACTTATCAGCCAGAAAACCATGAGTTTTATATCGCTAACTACGGGCAAGATCCGGCAATGGCTTGTTTTTTGTTTGACAGTCTAGCTAACTGGTTGTTGGGTTACCCAGATGTTGCTATCCAGCAGAGTGAACAAATGCTTGCCCTAGCGCAAAAATTATCACATCCGTTTAGCTTAGCTTTTGCTTTTAACTGTAAAGCTTGGTTTGCTTTATACAGTAAACAAGTTACAAACGCTTTACAACAAGCCGATGCTTTAATGGCTGTGGCGGTTGAAAATGAGTTGCCTTTTTTTATCATGCTATCGAATTTGATTCGGGCTTGGGTTGCAATCCAACTCGATCAGCCAGAATCAGCAATTAATCAAATTGAAGAAACTTTAAAAATGTGGAAGTCCGTCGGAGCAGTTTTAGCGAGGCACTGTCATTTAACTTTCCTGGCAGAAGGCTATGCTAAAGCCGGAAAACCGGCAGTTGCCTTAGAAATTTTGACTGAGTGCGTTGATGAAATAGAACGGACAAAAGAGTGTTTCTGGGAAGC